>WNGL01013851.1_pt1 | contig 10878 bp, 9 predicted proteins | sample 5400591 | NCBI WGS metagenome assembly WNGL01 (sample SAMN13153377, study PRJNA577476) | soil metagenome | isolation source: 80 cm soil or saprolite under Garry oak tree replicate 1 | place: USA:California | collected 2016-06-15
TGTCGTCGACTTCGGTCGCTTCGATGGACGAGAGCCGGAACCGGACCGCGGGGATGGCGGAGATTAGGGCTACGAGGAGATCACCCAGGGAGCGGAGGGTACCGCTCCCCGCTCCCCGCTCCCGGTCTTGCCCATACGTACCGATATGAATTCCGGTCAGCACTATCTCCGCATGATGCTCGGCGAGGGCGGTCGCCTCGGCCACGAGCTCGGCAATCCCCCGCGACCGATTCGCCCCCCGCGCGATGGTCGTCGCGCAGAAGGTGCAATGCTCGTCGCAGCCGTCCTGGATCTTTAATAGGCCGCGGAATCGGCCCGTCGTCCCCCCTCTCCCGGCGGGAGAGGGGGACAGGGGGTGAGGACCAGGCGCGGAGAGCGGGGACGCAAACCCCGCGGCTTGTAGCACCCGCGCCGGCTCGGCACCGCCCACCACCGCACGCACGGATGGTAGACTTGCGATGCGGCCGTCGTCGCGCGCCGCGGCGCAGCCCATCACCACCGTCTCCAGCCGGCCCCCGCGCCGCGCGAGCCGGCGGACCAGGCGCCGCAGTTTCGCTTCGCTCTCATGGGTCACGGTGCACGAATTCACCACCGCGAGGTCCGCGGCTGAGCCCGCCTCCGCGACGCTCCAGCCGCTCGAGGCCGACATCGATGAGCGCCCGGCCCTGCGCGAACGCGCGGCCGGTCCCGATCGATCCCGCCGCCTCGGTCGGCGCCTTGGTCCCCGGGCCGAACGGGAACTGCCCGCCGCGCGCGCCCAGGCGGATCGGCATCCGGCGGGAGCCGAACTCCGCCCCGGCGGACCAGTTCCACGTGTCGAACGCGCCCGCGCCCGCGTTCGACCAGGATCGCCACGCCGCCGATGCCGCGAACCGGGCGCCCGGGCTGGGCGCGAACAACACGCCACCACCCGCCATGCGCGGCAGGTCGGTCATCGCACTCGTCGTGTCGGCCACCGTGGCGCGCAGCCGGTTGTCGCTCCGCGCCCATCCCACGATGCTCAACCCCGGGGCGAGGCCGAGGAGCACGCTCCCCGACACGCCCAACCCGTCGTAGCGCACCTCGGCGGACTGCTGCACCGTGTGGAACGTCGTGTCGTCGAACCGGCGCTCGGCCGTCTCGCGGGTCGAGCCCGCGAGCACATGCAGCGCGGCACCGATCGCGAGGCGGCGCGACACCCGGCCCGCCGCCGCGAATCGCACGTCCGCGACGCTCCCGTCGCTCGTGACTTCGTCGGTGTAGCGCTGCAGCACGCCCCGCAGCACCAGGGAGTCGCGCAACGTCACGTCCCACGACTTGTCGAGGTAGGTCGTGAACCCGGCGGCGACCGCGAGGCGCGGCCTCACCGGGCCCGCGACGCCCATCAAGGGGAAGCGGGTGGCGCGGAGTGCCGTGGTCGTGCCCCCCACCGCGACGTCGCGATGCGACGTGCCTCCTACCGCGGTCGCCGTGAGCTGGCCGATGTCGGCGAGCGGCGCTTCCGTAAGCGGCGACAACGGGTCGAACGGACCGAACGCGCCGCCGGTGGAGCGCGACCGCACCGACTCCCACCGGCCCGGCGTGCCGAGGCCGCGGATCCCGAATTGGGAGTCTTGAGCGGCCAGGCGGTCCGGCGGACTGGCGGTCAGGAGCATCGCCGCGAGGACCGCCGTCCCGACTGCCCGTCCGCCCGCCGGCCTGTCCGCCTGTATCATGGCACCCCGAAGGGGAACCGCCGCACGAACGTGACCTGCAACGTCGGACGGAACGCCGCCGCGAGGGACGGATAGAAGCGGATCTCACCGAAGAACTGCGCTTCCGTCTGCGGGAGCAGGACGAGTACGGTCGGGTGTGTCGAGTCCGCGGCCCACAGTTGCAGCAGATTCGTCACCTCGATCTTTACCGTATCAGTGGCGCCCACGTGGATGACGGTCGTGTCGCTCAGTCGCGTGTCGATCGGGGATTTGCCGCCGAAGTCGGCGAACACGGTACGCGCCTCGATGACAAACGAGTCGGCGGGCGTCCCCCGCGCGGCCACGGCGGGCACGAGAAACAGCGTGCCGCGGCTGATCTGGGACGAATCCCTGATGAACTTGGGAAACGCGACCCGCAGCAGGCTACGTGCCGACGGCACGCCGCCCACGGCGAGCGTGGAGTCGAGCGGGGCCGGCGGCGGAGCGAACACGAAGCTCGCGAACGCCGCGCCGAGGCTGTTCGGGGTGCGCGCCACGGTGGTGCCCGCCGAGTCCACCCGCAGGTACCACTGGAACGCGGGCGCGAGCGTGCCAATTTTTGCGATGGCGATGCTGGCGAGCGTGTCGGCGGCGATGCGAATGCCGTACGAGACAGTGCCGGAATCGGTCGGGATATAGCGCGCCGCCGCCGTGTCGAGCTTGAACGACACCACCAGCTGGTGGCTCACCGTGTCGTCCGACACGACGCTGTCGCCCGTCACCGGGTCTTTCCTTCCCGGTTGCGCGAGCAGGGTGTCGATGTTCACGGTGCGGACGAGCGAGTCGGTGAACGGGGCCGCCACGGAGCCGAAGGTGGTGCCGGAATCGATCGTGATCGGCAGCCGGTAGAACTGCAGCCGGAGGTTGTGCGTCGCGGTGTCGCGCCGCAGAAGGACGAGCTTCAGCCGGGCGGAGTCGGCGCCGAGGATCGGACCGGTCGAGGTATCGGCGCTCGAAATCCGGAAGCGCGAGCCGTACCCGTTGATCCGGAAGATCGGCCGGCCGTCCAGCGTATCCGTCGCGCCGGGGATATGCGCCGCGAGCATCTGGGCGGCCTCCTGGGCGAGCACGTAGCCGCGGTACGACGAGTCCCGGTTGATGCTGCTCGTCAATAGCGTGTCGACGATGGTGATCTGACCCGAGGGACAGAAATCCGGACACTGGCCCGGCGCCGTGAGCCGCTCCACGCACGCCGCGACGAGCAAGGCGACGCCGATCAACGCGAGCCGGCGCCCCGTCACTTGGTGAGCGTCGCTTTCGCGAACGCATCGGGCAGGAGGTCACGCAGTACCCAGCGCCGTTCGGTCTTCGGCCCCACGGCGATCACCTGGAGGTCGAGCCCGAACTCGGCGAGCAGCTGGCGGCACGCGCCGCACGGCGACGCCGGTGGGTCCACGTCCGTCGCCACGACGATGTGGCTGAACCCCCGCGCCCCGTCCGCGATCGCGGCGCCGATCGCCATCCGTTCGGCGCAGATGGTGAGTCCGTAGGAGGCACTCTCGACGTTCGCCCCGACGAACACGCGGCCGTCGGCTGCCTCGAGCGCCGCGCCCACCCTGAACTTACTGTAGGGGCAGTACGCGTTCTTCTGCACCTCGCGCGCACGCCGCACCAGCTCGGCGCTCACGACCAGACTCCCGAGAGGAACGACGTCCCCGCCGCGAGCGGCGGCGCCACGCCGAAGTACTCGGCGACGGTCGCGCCCATGTCCGCGAACGTACTCCGCTCCCCGAGCGCCGTCGGCCGCACCCGCGGGCCCAGCGCCAGGATCGGCACCGCTTCACGCGAGTGGTCCGTCGACGGCGTGGTGGGGTCGTTCCCGTGGTCGGCGGTGAAAATGATCAGGTCATCTCCCTTGATGCGCGCCTCGAGCCGGGGAATCCAGGCGTCGAGCTGTTTCAGTCCTTCATGAAACCCCGGGACGTCGTTCCGGTGCCCCCAGGTCTGGTCGAACTCGATCACGTTCACGAAGATGAACCCCGCCACTGTGTCATCCAAAGCCCGCTCGATCATGCGGTAGGCGTCCGCGTTGGTCGCGGTGTGCTCGCTCGTGATGTTCCGCCCCGCGAACAGATCGTCGACCTTGCCGATCCCCAGCCGCGGAATCCCTGTCGCAGCGAGCCGGTCGAGCAACGTCGTCCCCACGGGCTCGATCGAAAAGTCCCTGCGGCGCGGCGTGCGCTGGTACGCGCCGGGCTTCCCGGTGAAGGGCCGCGCGATCACGCGGCTCACGGCGTGCTCCCCCACCAACAGGTCGCGCGCGGTGGCGCACGCCCGATACAGCTCCTCCAGACCAACCGTTTCTTCGTGCGCCGCGACCTGGAAAACCGAGTCGGCCGACGTGTATACGATCCACTTCCCGGTCCGCTGGTGCTCCTCCCCCAGCTCGGCGATGATCTGCGTGCCGGACGCCGCCTTGTTGCCCAGCCACCCACGAGCCGTGCGTCGCGCGAACTCGTCCAACAACGACCTCGGAAACCCGCTGGGATAGGTGCGGAACGGCCGCTCGAGTATCACCCCACAGATCTCCCAGTGGCCGGTGGTCGAGTCCTTTCCCTGCGATCTGGGAAGGGCGACCCCGTATGCAGCCGTCGGCCCAAGAAACCCAGGGGTCAGGCCGAGAATCGGCCGGCACAAACCCAGGCCGAGTCGCTCCAGATTCGGCAGCCTGAGCCCCCCGACCGCCCGAGCTACGTTCCCGAGTGTGTCGCTCCCCGCGTCCCCATAGACAGCCTGGTCGGGACACGAACCGATGCCCAGCCCGTCGAGCACGATGATGGCGGCGCGCTTCAATCGTAGATGCGCGGCAGCCGGGGACCGAGCCCCGTCAGGAGCTCGTGCTGCAACGTGCCGCTCCAAGCAGCGAACTGGTCCAGCGTGTTCGCCAGCCCGTCCACCTCACCGACCAGGGTCGCCACATCACCCACGGCGGCGCGTCCGTCGCCCACGTCCACCATCGTCAAGTCCATCGTCACGAGCCCGACCACGGGACAGCGCGCTCCGTTCAGGAGCACCGTCGCTTCCCCCTTCAGTCCGAGCGAGCGACGCACCCCGTCGGCGTAGCCGATCGCCAGCGTGGCCACGGTCGTGTCGCGCGGCGCGGTCCAAGAGGCGTTGTAGCTGACGCTCTCGCCGCGCCGCACCCGGCGCACGCTCACCACGCGCGCGCGCAGCGCAATCACCGGCTTGCCGCTCGGCAACCCTTCGCCGACCGATGCCCCGTACAGCGAGATCCCAGGGCGGACCGCATCGAATGCGAACGCCTTGCCGCGCAACGCCGCCGCGCTATTCGCCACGTGCAGCAGCGCCGGCCGGCGCGCGAGACGTCCGACTGCGGCTTTGAAGCGCTCCAGCTGCGCCTCGGCCGAGCCGTCGCGCCGGTCGGCCGAGTGAAAATGGGTGTAGCAGCCTTCGAGGTACGGCGTGTCCAGCAGGTCCGCGATTGGCTCGATCTCGTCCCAGCGCACGCCCGAGCGACTCATCCCCGTGTCGATCTCCAGGTGGAACGCGCCGCCCCCCGCCCCCCCTGCCCCGCGCGCGATCCAGGCGTGGATGCTCGCCCGGTCACCAAGCGCCGGCGTCAACCGGTGCGCCTGGTAGGCAGCAAACAGATCGGGCCGGGCCGGCATGAACACGAGTATTGGGCGCGCGATCCCCGCCGCCCGCAGATCAGCCCCCTCCTCGACCGTCGCGACGCCGTACCCCCACGGGTCGACCGTCTCCAGAGCCCTGGAAACGGCGACGGCTCCCACCCCGTAGGCGTTCGCCTTCACCACCGGGAGGAGCCGTGTGCCGGCGACCCGGGCCACCGTGCGGGCGTTCTCGACAACGGCGGCGAGGCTCACCTCGATCCACGCACGGGAGAGGTCCTGACGCCCGCTGATTGACCCGTTCACAGGCGCGGGTATGATAACCCGCACCGCTGACTTAAGGCAACATGAAAATGCCACACAACAGCCGGGCCGAGGATGTTGCCCTGGCGCGCGCCCTCGCGCTCGTCCGCGATTTGCGCGCGCGCTGTCCCTGGGACCACGCCCAGACGCGCGAGACGTTGCGCCCCTACCTGGTCGAAGAAGCGCTGGAGCTCGATCAGGCGCTCAAGCACGGCGAGCCCGCCGAGCTGCGCGACGAGCTGGGCGATCTACTGCTGCACCTCGCGTTCCAAATCGTGATCGGAGCGGAACGGCGCGAATTCGACGCGGAGACCGTGACGCGCGCCCTCGAAGAGAAAATGTGGCGGCGACATCCGAAGCTCTTCGGAGACTCGGAGGCGCCGGATCATGAAGGGTGGGAGCGCGTGAAAAAACGGGAGCGGGGAGCAGGGAGCGGGACCCTCCGTGGTCTCCCACCCTCCTTGCCCCCACTGCTGATGGCGTTTCGGTTGCAAGAACGGGCGGCTGGTGTCGGCTTCGACTGGCCCGACGCACGTGGGCCGCTTGAAAAGGTAAAGGAAGAGCTGCGCGAGTTGGAAACTGAGCTGGCTCGGGAAGGTACCGCTCCCCGCTCCCCGCTCCCTCGAGTCGAAGACGAGATCGGTGATCTCTTGTTCGCCGTGGTAAACCTCTCGCGCAAGCTCAGCATTGATCCCCGCACGGCGCTCGAGCGAGCGAGCGAGAAATTCCGGCGGCGCTTCGAAGGGGTCGAGCGGCTGGCGACGGAGCGCGGAGTGGATGTCGGACGAGCGAGTCTAGCGGAGCTGGACCAGTTGTGGGACGAGGTGAAAGCGTCGGACGCTCACGGCCACAGTTTGTAGAGCGTCCGTGGGAACGCGATCGCCTCGCGGATGTGCGGGATGCCGCAAATCCACGCCACCGTCCGCTCCACGCCGAGCCCGAACCCGGCGTGCACGAACGTGCCGTATTTCCGCAGGTCCAGGTACCAGTTGTACGCGTCCTCCGGCAGCCTCTCCGCGCGAATGCGGGCGAGCAGCTTGTCGTAGTCGTCTTCGCGCTGACTGCCGCCGATGATTTCCCCGTAGCCCTCGGGGGCGAGCATGTCGTTGTTGAGGACGGTGCGGGGGTCGGCGGGGTTCTCCTTCATATAGAAGGCTTTCACGGCCCGGGGGTAGTTGAACACCATCACCGGTCGGTCGAACTGTTTGGCGAGCAGCGTCTCCTCGTCGCCCCCCAGGTCCTGTCCCCATTCGATGTCGCTGCCGAGCCCCTTGAGCGTTGTCAGGGCGTCCGTGTAGGAAATGCGCGGAAACGGCGGCCGGACGGCTTCGAGCGGCTTCACGTCGCGCTCGAGCTCGGCGAGCTCGGCTTTCCGGCGCTCGAGTGCACGGATCACGATGTAGGAGACGAACTCCTCCTGCAGCGTCATATTGGCCTCGGAATCGTTCCACGCCACCTCGGGCTCCACCATCCAAAACTCGGTCAGGTGGCGTCGGGTCTTCGATTTCTCGGCTCGAAACGTCGGCCCGAAGCAGTACACCTTGCCGAGCGCCGCCGCCGCGGCTTCGACGTACAGCTGTCCCGTCTGCGCGAGGTAGGCTTTGCCGAGGTCGAAGTACTCGGTGGCGAACAGGGTCCCGGCGTGCTCACCGATCGCCCCGGTGAGGATCGGTGTGTCCACCAGGGTGAAATGCCGCTCGTAGAAGAAGTCGCGGATCGCCTGGACCACCTCGTGGCGGACCCGCGCGATCGCCACCTGCCGCCGGCTCCGCAGCCAGAGGTGGCGGTGCTCGAACAGGAACGCGGTGCCGTGCTCTTTCGGGGTGATCGGAAAGTCATGACTGGGCCCGATGACCCGCAGGTCCGTCGCCGTCAGCTCGACGCCGCCGGGCGCGCGCGCGTCGGCGCGCACCGTGCCGGTGACCTCCGCCGATGTCTCCTGGGTGAGCCTGCCGAACGCCTCCCACGCCGCCTCCGGCACGTCTTTCTTCGAGAGCACAACCTGCAGGTAGCCGGTGCCGTCGCGCAGCATCACGAACCCGATCTTCCCCGACGAGCGCGTGGTCATTACCCAACCGCGCGTGACAACGGTGTGGCCCGCCAGGGGCGGCAGGTCTTCGATGCGATGGAAGTCGGGCATGGGGTCGGGCATCTTAGTGGCGGGCCTTGGAACTGTCAACGATGACTGCGTGGTGCGTGGTGTGTGGTTGGCCGCCGGTGCGAACCACGCACCACCCACCACGCCTCTGTCTTTCATCCCACCCTGAACAACTCGAACCCCCGCTCGTATCTCGCCACGATCCGTTCCCGATACGCCGCATGCTGCGGCTGCGCGAGCGCCGGATCCCGGGCGATGATTTCGCCCGCCGCCCGGCGAGCGGCCTCGAGCAGCGGCAGGTCGGTCGCGAAGTTCGCATAGCGCAGCGGCACGCCGCCCGACTGGCGTGCGCCGGCCAGCTCCCCCATGCCCCGCTCCTGGAGATCGAGCTCGGCGATCTTGAAGCCGTCGGTGGTTTCGCTGAACGCCTGCAGGCGGGGCGCCGCCTCCGGGATGTCGGACAGCAGGATGCAGTGGCTCGCCGCCGAGCCCCGTCCCACCCGCCCGCGCAGCTGGTGCAGCTGCGCCAGCCCGAACCGCTCGGCGTGCTCGATCAGCATCACGGTTGCGTTCGCCACGTCGATTCCCACCTCGATCACGCTGGTCGCGACGAGGATGTGGACCGCGTTGTCGCGAAACGCCCGCATCGTCGCGTCGCGCTCCTCTGCCTTGAGTCGCCCGTGCACCAGACCGACCTCGAGCTCCGGAAACACGACAGCCAGCCGCTCCGCCATTACGGTTGCGGCCTTCAGATCGGCACGCTCCGATTCCTCGATCACGGGATAGATGACGTATGCCTGGCGGCCGGCCACGCATTCCGCTCGGATGAACTCGTAGATCTTCTGGCGCGCCGCCTCGGTGCGAAGCGCCGTCTTTACCGTCCCCCGCCCGGGCGGGCGCTCGCGCAACTGCGTCACATCCAGGTCGCCATACAGCGTGAGCGCGAGGGAGCGCGGGATCGGCGTCGCCGTGAGCAGCAGCACGTCGGGGGCGTCGCCTTTCTCGACCAGCGCCGCCCGCTGCTCCACGCCGAAGCGATGCTGCTCGTCGATCACCGCCAGCCCGAGCCGCTGGAACTTGACCGCCTCCTGGATCAGGGCGTGGGTCCCCACGACCAGATGCGACGCCCCCGCCGCGATCCGCTCGCGCGCCGCCGCCTTGTCCGCCGCCGCCAGCCGCCCGATGAGCAGATCGGGCTTGAGCGCGAGCGGCTCGAGCAGGCGCGTGAGCGTGGCGACGTGTTGCTCCGCGAGCAGCTCGGTCGGCGCCATGATCGCCGCCTGGTAGTCGTTCTCCACCGCGAGCAGCATCGCGAACAGCGCGACCACGGTCTTCCCCGTCCCCACGTCGCCCATCAGCAGGCGATGCATGCGGAGCGGCGCGAGCATGTCATCCGTGATCTCGCGGATCGCCTGCCGCTGGTCACCCGTCAGCTCGAACGGCAGATGCTGCTTCAGCTTGGTGGTGAGCGCCTTCTTCAGGGCGAAGGTGATTCCCGCGCGCGCCCGCTTCGCGAGCGCCCGGGCGCGCGCCTGCACCAACTGCTGATCGAACAGCTCGTCGAACGCGAGCCGCCGGCGCCCCGCCTCGGCGTCGGCCAGTGCCTCCGGTCGGTGCACCGCCGCGAGCGCGGCCCTGAGCTCCGGAAGTCCGACCGCAACGCGCAGGATCTTGGGATGCGGGTCGACCACCAGGGCGAGCAGCGCGTCCAGATGCTGATGAATCAGACCGCGGATCTGCGTCCGCGAGAATGACGAACTCGCGCGGCACGAGCTGGCGGCCGTGATAGTAGCGTACCGGCCCTGTGACCAGCAGCAGCTGTCCCTTCCTGATCTGGCGCTCGAGGAACGGCTGGCCGGGCCAGGCGCACTCGAGCGGGCCCCCGCCGGTTTCGTCCCGCAGCACCGCCCGGAACACGCGGAGGCCCTTGCGCGTGGGGAGCACTCCCGTGCTGGCCACCCGGCCGATGCACGTCACCTCCTGGCCGACCTGCACCTCAGTGAGAGGTGTGACCGTCGTGGCGTCGAGATAGCGATGGGGCGCATGGTACAACAGGTCGCCGACGCTGCGGATGCCCAGCCGGGCGAGCGCCTCTGCGCGCTTCGGCCCCACGCCCTTCAGGTATTTCACCGATGTCCTGAGCTGGAGGGTCACTGGCTGATGAGCCTCCGCGCAAACCGTTCCGCGTCGAACACCTCGAGATCGCCGAGGCCCTCTCCCGTACCGAGGAACCGGATCGGGACGCGCACCGCGCGCTCGAGCGCCACGACGCTCCCGCCCCTCGCGGTGCCGTCGAGCTTCGTCACGATCAGCCCGGTGAGCGGCACCGCGGCCGCGAAGGCGCGGGCCTGGTGCACCGCGTTCTGTCCCACCGTGGCGTCGAGCACCAGGAACGACTCGTGCGGCGCGCCCGGCTGCTGCCTGGCGGCGACGCGCACCACTTTCTTCAACTCCTCGAGCAGGCGCTCTTCCGTGTGCAGCCGCCCGGCGGTATCCACGAGCACCGTGTCGATGCCGCCCCCCCGGGCGCGCGCGGCTGCGATTGCGTCGAACGTCACGGCCGCCGGATCCTTCATCCCGGTGATGCACGGCACGTGCAGCCGGTCGGCCCAGACCTGCAGCTGCTCGGCCGCCCCGGGGCGAAACGTATCGGCGGCCGCCAGAAGGACCGACCGCCCGGCGCGCCCGAGCCGGGCGGCGAGCTTCGCGACGGTGGTCGTCTTCCCCACGCCGTTCACTCCGAAGATCACCATCACCGTCGGTGGCGCCGGCGCCCGGGCGAGCGCGCCGGGGTCGACGCCCGACGCGGGAGCAAGCGCTCCCAACACCGCCCGCTCGAGCCCCGCGCGAAAATCGACATCGCCGTCTCCCCCGGTGGAGACCCGATCCAGGATTTCTTCCGTCGCCTCCACCCCGAAATCCGCCTCGAGCAGGATCCGCTCGGCCTCGCTCCGCTCGCGCGCGCCGCGCCCGAACACCCGCGCCAGGCGCTCCCACAGGGCCCCCCCCATCAGGGCAGGCCCTCGCGGCGCCGCCACGCCCACTCGGCCACGAGCGCGCCGATCACCACGACGAACAGGCACCACCGGTCCCGCAGGGCGATGCCGGAGAGCCCGTATCTCGACATGCCGGGTTGCGGCGTCAGCACGGGGACCACCGGCCGCCATTCATCGGA
>WNGL01016529.1_pt1 | contig 10878 bp, 10 predicted proteins | sample 5400591 | NCBI WGS metagenome assembly WNGL01 (sample SAMN13153377, study PRJNA577476) | soil metagenome | isolation source: 80 cm soil or saprolite under Garry oak tree replicate 1 | place: USA:California | collected 2016-06-15
CATGTGCTCGAGATTGCCCGCGCCACCGCTTGCGACGACTGGCACGCTGACCGCTTCGACAATCGAGCGGGTCAACTTCAGTTCGTAGCCGTCACGCGTCCCGTCGGCGTCGATGCTGTTGACCACCAGCTCACCCGCCCCGAGCTCAACGCCTTTGTGCGCCCACTCGAGAGCTTCCATGCCCGTCCGATTGCGCCCGCCGTGAGTCACGATCTCATAGAACTCGCGCTCGGCGTTCCACAGCACGTCCATGGACAGCACGATGCACTGCGACCCAAACCGATCGGCGCCTTCGGCGATCAGATCGGGATTCAGCACTGCCTGCGTATTGACGCTTACCTTGTCTGCACCGGCGCGAAGCAGGTCGCGCATCTGGTCCGTCGTTCGCACGCCGCCCCCGACCGTTAGCGGGATGAACACTTCGCCGGCCGCGCGATGCAGCACGTCCATGATCAGGCCACGATCCTCGGCCGATGCCGTGATGTCGTAGAAGACAAGCTCGTCGGCGCCCTGGCGGTTGTATTCGGCGGCCAGCTCCACGGGATCACCGACGATTCTGTCCGCGGAGAACTTCACGCCGCGGATGACTTTGCCGCTTGCCACGTCCAGGCAAGGGATGATGCGTCGCGTCAGCACGCCGTTGCGCTCAATGCGTCCGTGAGCTGCAGACGCCCGGCGTAGAGCGCGGTACCAATGATCGCGCCTTCGGCGCCTGCTTCGGCCAGCGCCCTCAGGTGTTCGACGCTGGACACGCCGCCGCTGCCGATCACATTCATAATCTGCGCCAGCTCGCGCGTTCCTGCGATGTCAGGGCCGTCGAGCAGACCGTCGCGACCGACGTCGGTGTAGATCACGCGACGCACGCCGAGATTGGCGAGACGCTCGCAGAGGGCGATTGCGCGAACGTCGGTGACGTTCAGCCAGCCGTGAGTGGCCACTCGGCCGTCCCGCGCGTCAACGCCCACGATGAGACAATCAGCGCCCACTTCGGCGAGCCAGGCCGCGAGCGCCTCAGGTTCTTCGGCCGCTCGTGTGCCGACGATGACGCGGTCCGCGCCATCGTCCAGCAGCGCCCGCGCTATCTCGAGCGCTCGCACGCCTCCGCCTACCTGGACCGGGATCGTCACGGACTGCACGAGCCGGCGAATCACGTCGGCGTTCGCCCGCACGCCTTCGCGTGCGCCGTCCAGATCGACGACGTGCAGCCGCTGCGCGCCTTCGGCTTGCCAGTGCTGCGCCATCTCCACAGGGTCATCCGCGTAGCGCGTTTCGCGAGAAAAATCACCCTGTACCAGGCGCACGCATCGTCCGCCGCGAATGTCAACGGCTGGAATGGGCGTGAACTGAGCCATCAGCTATCAGCCGTCAGCACGCAGTGAAAGCTGACGGCTGATAGCTGACCGCTGACAGCAGCCAATCGACCGAAATTGGCGTACAAACGCAAGCCCATGTCGGCGCTTTTCTCTGGATGGAACTGCGTGGCCTGGACGTTGTCTTTCGCCACGATCGCGGCGAAGTCCAGCCCGTACTCGGCCGTCGCCAGCGTTATGCATGAATCTGCCGGATCGGCGTAGTAGCCGTGCACGAAATAGAAGTAGCTGCCCTCGGGGATGCCGTCCAGAATGGGGTGGCTGCCTCTGAACGAAATGTCGTTCCAGCCGATCTGCGGCACCTTCAGGCCGTTGCCGCCTGGGAAACGCCGCACCATGCCTGGCAGGATGCCGAGGCACTCCACGCCGCCCCCTTCTTCGCTGCCGTCGAATAGCAGCTGAAGTCCAACGCAGACGCCCAGAAACGGCCGCCCCGAGGCGGCGTAGTCGCGCAGTGGCTGAACCAGACCGCGCGCAGCCAGTTTGCGCATGCAATCCTGCGCCGAGCCGACACCTGGCAAGACAAGAGCTTCGGCGGCTGCGACGTCTCGCGGATCCGGCGTCACCCTCGCCTGCAAGCCGACGGCTTCGAGCGCCCGCTGGACACTACGCAAATTCCCAGCGTCGTAGTCGACGACAACTATTTCAGGCGGCGGCTTCTGCACGTCCCACGCTCCAGGCAAGGTAGGCCTCGACAAACGCGTCGAGATCGCCGTCTAGCACGCCGCTTACGTCGCTGGTCTCAAAGTTGGTGCGCAGGTCTTTGACCATCGTGTAGGGGTGCAGGACGTAGCTGCGGATCTGCGTGCCGAAGCTGGCGTCGATGTGCTCGCCGCGCAGCTGCGCCAGCTCGCCTTCGCGCTTCTCGAGCTCCATCTCGACGAGACGGCTCTTCAGCAGGCGCATCGCGTTTTCGCGGTTCTGCAGCTGCGAGCGCTCGGTTTGAGCGGTGACCACGATGCCCGTCGGCTTGTGGCGCAAGCGCACCGCGGTGCTGACCTTGTTGACGTTCTGTCCGCCTGGCCCACCCGCGCGATATGCCTCGAACTCGACGTCTTCGTCGCGGACTTCGATCGGCGCCGCTTCGCCGACGTCCGGCATGACTTCGACACGCGCAAATGACGTCTGGCGACGGTGCGCCTGGTCGAACGGCGACAGGCGTACCAGGCGATGGTTGCCGCGCTCGCCTTTCAGGTAGCCATACGCGTACTGGCCGCGCAGGGTGATCGTCACGCTCTTGTAGCCGGCTTCTTCGCCCTCGGCCAGGTCCAGGATCTCGTTGTGGTACTTCCGGCGCTCTCCCCAGCGCAGGTACATTCGCATCAGCATCTGCACCCAGTCCTGCGCGTCGACACCACCCAGGCCGACGGTGATGGTCATGATCGCGTCGGAACGGTCGTACGGGCCATTGAGGCGAAGCTTGAACTCCAGCTCGTCCACCTCTTTGACCAGCTGAGCCGCTTCACGCTCTGCCTCGTCGATCACCCCCTGATCGTCTTCGAGCGCTGCCAGCTCGACGAGCTCACGTGCGTCACGCGCGCGTCGCTCGACGGCTAACCACGGGTCGAGCTCTTCGCGCAAGGTGGAGAGCTCACGCATGACCTGCTGCGCGGCCGACTGATCCGACCACAGGTCAGGCGAGGCGGCTTCTTGCTCGAGCTCGTTCAGACGTGCCTGTTTGCCAGGCGCGTCAAAGACGCACCAGCAGGGACGAGATACGGCCGTGAAGGCCCTCCAGGGAGGCCATCAACTCTTCGGCAGGCACGCGCCAAGTCTAGCAAACGTCACTCACCAAGCGCCTTTTGAGACCTCGGGGGCGCAGGTGACGCGTAGTACCATCGCTCAGCGCTATGGAGCCGCTCGCTGAAGCAGATTCAGTCGGTAAGCGCCTCGAGCCAGCACTCGGTGCGCTCGACGCCCGTCTGGAGGAGGCGGCGAAGTCTCTCAAGAGCGCGGCAGCCGCACTCAAGAAGGCTCACGATGGGGCACGCACTGGAAATCTGCGTGACCTGGAGCGGCTGCTCGCGGCGGCCGCTGATTCGGCGGAAGCCTACCTGCGCGAAATACGGCGCGCAGCAAGCTCATGGGACTTCTCGGCAGAGGCCTACCTTGCTTCCGAAGCGTATCTGGATGAGCTGCGAGCAACGGCCGCGGAGTCAGGCGTCGCTGGCGTCCGCGTCCTGGATGGTCGAATGTACAGCTACCCGCATATTGTGCGGGTCGAGCCTCGCGACCTTGCTGTCCGAGTCGGAAAGAAAAAGCACACTGGTGTCCGACCGGCTCACCTTGCGTCGCTGTTGAAAGCTGCCCAGATGAAGCCCGAGCAGGGGAATCTGGGGCCAATCCTGCAGGCAGTCGAACAGGCATACCTGCACGTGACTAAAGGCGAGCTCGGAAACGCCGTACCGCTCGCACGCATCCACGCGGTGCTCACCCTTCTGCCAGGTTCAGCCAGGGACTACTCGCTCGACGATCTTGTGATGGATCTCTACCGACTCGACCGCTCTGGGCCGCACGTCACCAGAGCAAACAACAGCTTCGACCTGCCAGCGAGCACCTCGACCCGAGGCGGAAGGGGCTTCCGATTCGCGACGAGAGAGGGGGAGGAAAAACTCTACTCGACTATCCGCTTCGTGCAAGCTAGCTGATGACAGAGTTGGAGATCGCGCCGCAGGGTTGGCTCGACCTATTCGAACGCGACTACCTGGCGTCGTTCGTTCGAGACGGCGGCGCCACGACCAAAGTGCTGGTTGTGCAGCCCGAACTAATTACCGAGCTCGTAACCAGATTGGCGGCGGCAGCCCTGCGCAACAGCTTGCTCTTCGCTCACGTCGAACAGACCGTGCGCCGGGTCTACTACATGGACCGGCTGTTCAACGAGGTGGCAAGACAGATCGACTGGCTATTGCTGGCTAGCGACTTTATGCGCGAGGCGTTGCGGACGCACGGCTACGCGATGCCTGAGGGTAAGCCGGTGGTAGACGAGATCGCCGCGGGAAACTCGATCGATGTGGGCCAGGTGAGAATCACAGTCGAGCAGATCTTGACCAGCTCGGTGATCAGGGACTACGCGATGTCGCGCGACTTCCGCGTAGCCATGGCTCAACTCTGCCGCTCGGCTGTCGAAGTCGATGATCTGCTGTCCGAATCTGGGGCGCGCGTCGTGGACTGGCTCAGGGGCGACCTCAAGACTGTTCGCGCGCTGCGCTCGGCGATGATCTTCGAGCGTATCAATCGGTACAACGCGCGGTCGATGCTCACCTCGCTTGGTCACTGGATTCGGCTCGCGGGCAAATCAGGGCTGCTAGTGGCGGTCGACGTCTCACGCTTTGCCTCAGGGAAGTCAGTGCCGCTGCCCGACGGGACCGAGGCCCGCCCGCCGAGCCAGGCCGCGGTGATGGACACATACGAGATGATGCGGCAGTGTATTGACGGCACGGACGAGATGAGTGGCGTTGCCATTTGCTTTCTCGCTGGCCCCGAATTCGTGCAGGACGAAAGGCGTGGCATGCGCGCGTACTCCGCACTGGAACAACGCCTGACCGACGACGTCCGAGACCGTCGGCGCAGCAATCCGCACGCGCCCATGGTGAGGCTTGCCGCCGCGTGGACCTGACCTACCGCCGCGCAATCGAGGCGCTCAGGGCCGGCGTTCCCAACAAAGACGCGGTGCGACACCTTGGCACCGACCAGCGAGCGGTGGAAAAGAGATTCGTCGATGCGCTTGGCCAGGTTGGCGCGGAACGCCGCGCCGGACGTCAGCTCCCCGGCCTGCTTATTGGCGGTGACTTCGGGGCGGGCAAATCGCATCTCCTCGAATGGCTGCAGTACGTCGCCCTGCAGCAGAACATCGCCGTCAGCAAGGTCACGATCAGCAAAGAGGCGCCTCTCGGTCAACCACACCGAATCTTCCGCACTGCCATGCACTCGCTGCGGCTACCCAACGCGGTGGGCGGTGTCGAGGAGGTGGCTCTCCACTTGCGACCAGAGTCGTCCACCTATGCGGAGATGTTTCGGCGGGTTCAAGAGCCAGAGTCGAACTTCGACCCTCTGTTTCAAGCCTCGCTGCTCGTCCACGAGCGCATCAGAGACCCTGAGACGCTGAGCAAAATAGTGGCCTTCTGGCGAGGCGAGAGACTCGATCTGGCTGAAGCCCGACGAAGCCTGAAGGCGCTCGGAATCCAAATGCAGCTGAAGCAGAGGCGGACCGCCGACCTGGCTCTGCCCAGGTTTCGTTTTGCCGCCGAACTGCTCGCAGGGGCGGGCTATTCCGGCTGGGTGGTGCTGCTAGACGAGCTCGAGTTGGTCGCGGCTTTTTCACTACGTGCGCGGGCGCAGGCGTACGCCACGTTGGCACGCCTCCTCGGCTATGCGACGGGCGAGGCCGTGCCCGGGCTGTACACGGTCGCTGCGGGCACGAATGACCTGGCAACCGTGCTGTTCGAAGCTCGGCGCGATCAGGACAAGATTCCGCAGAAGCTCGCGGACCGTCTGCCAGAGCTGATGCCGGCGGCCCAAGCAGGTATGGATGTGCTCCGCCCCTCTTCGAGCGCCCGCATGGATCTCGTGCCGCAGGATGAGTCTGCGCTGTTGCGCACACATGACAAGATCCGAGATCTTTACGAGACCGCCTACGATTGGACTCCGCCCGACGGTCGCCCGGAGCTCGGTGAGCGCTCAGTTCGGATGCGCCAGTACGTGCGGCGCTGGATTACCCACTGGGACCTGATGCGCCTGGATCCCCACTACAGGCCGGACATCGAAACGCGTGATTACCAGCCGAACCTGGAAGAACAGCCCGACCTGGAGCGGAGCGCCGAGCCGACACAAGACGACGAAGACTCGTAGATGAGCGTCCCGTTCCGTGATGCCGCGGAGCTCGAGGCTGGCGGTACCGCGGCATATCTGCGAGTGACACCAGGACGTACGAGGTCCGAGCGATTGGGTGGTCTCCTGCAAGTCAACGCCAAGGGCGAGCCGGTGGAGTTCACCTTCAGCAGTGTTCAGATTCCAGGCGGCGCTCTGTGGAAAGCAGGTCAAGCGGAGCGGAGCGGCCTGCGAAGCCTGACGGTTAGCCTTTTTCAGGCAAGTCAGCGGAGCCCACTTCTGCTGTTGTGCCTGGCCCGTGAATTCCCGCTTGAGCTGTTCCGCGACGAGCTGCAGGTTCTGTTGCCCGTTTGTCGGTTGGCCGCCGAGGGCAACGTGGCGGAGCTCGACCGTGGCGAGATAGCCGAACAAGCCGCCGACCCGACCGTGCATTTGTTCTGGCGTCCAGGCCCTCCAGCTCCGGAGTCACCGGCTCGGAGGCTTCTGGATTCCCTGGCTCGGCGAGGGCTCCTCCTGGAGCCATTCGAGAGAATCCCGGCGGGACTCCGGGAGGCGCTCACCGAAGAGCCGCCGGAATGAGCGGCGTCGCGTGGCGACTCATCGGCAGCAAGCAGACCGCTTCTCGGCTGCCCTGGCTGCGACCTCCGCACGCTGCTCTGGGCCGCCAGATGATCCAGGCACGGCCCAACACGCGAGCCGGAAGCTCGGCATGCACACTTGCGCCACCCCGGACTCGCTGCTTGATTGTTCGAGCGCCAGTTGCGGTCACCCGATCCTTCATACCCGGGGCACGGATGCTGGCAGTTCTTCAACCGCCGCTCGAAGCCTCGCTCTCGCGATCGGGGCCGCTCGAGTGGCCGGCCGACCTCCTCGATTACCAGTTGATTGGGATCAGACTACTCCTCGATCGAGACCGGCTGCTGCTGGCAGACGAGATGGGGCTTGGGAAGACGATCGAGGCCATCGCGGCCATCCGTCTGCTCGCGCGCCGCGGAGCCATCGCGAGTTGTCTGATTACCGTCCCGGCGGCGGTTTTCACCTATTGGATGCGTCAGCTCGAGCGGTGGGCACCCGAGTTGAGGACCTGCGCGGTTCGCGGTGCTGCCGACGATCGCGCCCCCCAGTGGCGGATGCCGGCTCACGTTCACGTCGTGAGTTATGAGACGCTGAGGTCAGACGCGCACCTCAGCCGCGACAGAATCTGGGACCTGGTGGTAATCGATGAGGCGCAGAAGATCAAAAATCCTGACTCCGAGATCGCGAGCGCCGTCAAGCATCTCCCGCGCCGACGCGCGTGGGGGTTGACCGGGACGCCACTCGAGAATCGCCTTGCGGACCTCGCGTCCATCCTCGAGTTCGTGGCTCCTCGATTGCCCGACCAGCGGCCCCTGAAGGTGATCCCGGGCGAGCACCTCCGTGATGAGCTCAGCACGATTCAGCTTCGCCGCCGCAAACAGGATGTGCTTGCTGAACTGCCACCCAAGACTCTGATAGATCTGCCACTCGAGCTGACTCCGGACCAGCGCAGCAGCTACGAGCGCGCGGAGAACGAGGGCCGCGTGTATCTGAAGGAGCTGGGCAGCAGCGTCAGCATCGCAAATGTCCTCGAGCTCATTCTGCGCCTGAAGCAGTTGTGCAACTTCGCGCCCGAATCGGGTTCCTCGGCCAAGCTCGCCGACCTGGATGAGCGTCTCGCGACTCTTGCCGAAGCAGGGCAGCGAGCGCTTGTCTTTTCGCAGTTTGCCGACGAGTACTTTGGCGCAGCAGCAATCGCTGCGCGGCTCGAGCGTTACCGACCGGTGCTGTACACCGGCGCAATGACCCTCGCCGAACGCGATGCGGCAGTTCAGCGGTTCCAGGATGATCGTTCTCGGCAATTGATGGTCCTGTCACTCCGAGCTGGCGGTCAGGGCCTCAACCTGCAGGCCGCGTCGTACGTATTCCACTTCGACCGCTGGTGGAATCCCAGCGTTGAGGCCCAGGCCACAGACCGCAGCCACCGCCTCGGCCAGCGCCAGCCCGTGCACGTCTACGCCTACACCATTGAGAATTCGATAGAGGAGCGAATCCGAGACATTCTCGAGGGGACGGGCATCGACGTGCGCAAGTTTGGTCGGGACGACTTGTTCCGTATGGTCGGTCTGGCGACTCCCGCTTAAACTCCACTCGGCTCATGGTGTATTGGTTCCACGTCGCCGGAACCTTCCTGATGCGCTTTGTGCCAGTCGGTGTTGCTTACCGCCTGGCGGCGGGGGGCACACCCCTGGTGCTGCAGCTGTTCGCCCGCGGCCACCTGAACCGCGCCACCGACAATATGCGCCAGGTTCTCGGCCCGCAGGCAGATCCTGGCGAAGCGCGTCGGGTGACCAAAGCCGCCTTCGCCAACTATGCGCGCTACATGGTCGACCTCGTGCGCCTGCCGCACGTCAAATCGCGAGAGCTGGTCGACAACATCCGCATCGACGGCTGGGAGCACGTTGAAGCCGCCTACACGTACGGTAAAGGTGTCGTCTTCGCGACCGGCCACATCGGCAATTGGGATATGGCCGGCGCGGCCTTCGCGGCGCGCGGTCGACCAGTCAGCGCGATCGTCGAAACGCTGAAGCCCGCGCGTTGGAACGAACGCGTCCAGCGCACTCGCACGGCCGCCGGCGTGAAAGCCATCCCGCTCGAAAACGGCCCGCGCGACATGATCGCCGCGCTGCGCAAACAAGAGGGGCTAGCCGTGCTCGTGGACCGACCGCTCGAGTCCGACGGCGTGCCCGTGACCTTTTTCGGCCGCCTCACGCGAGTGCCTGGCGGCGCTGCCACGCTTGCGCTGCGCACAGGCTCACCCGTCGTACCGGCCGCGCTCGTGCGCGACCCGCGCGGCAACGGCTACCTGGCGCACATTGGCCGTTCATGTTCCGCCAGATGTGGCCGTCAAGCCCCGATTTTCTCCCGTAAGGATCCGCGTGATCCTTGCCGGGCTGGAGGCGGCAAGCGCGATCGCCGGAGCGCTTCCGCGGGACACGGCTGCCGAGGCTGTCTGTCGCGTCGCCGGCGCGATCTGGTATTTGACGCGACCCGGCCATCGCGCCGCGGTGCAGGACAACCTGCGCCACATTCTTGGCCGCCAGCCGACGCGCGCCGAAGTCATGCGCGTCTTCCACTTCGGCGCATTGAACTACTGGGACACGTTCGCTCTGCCGCACTTCAGCCACCGCCAGATACTCGATCTGGTCGACATCCACGGCGCAGAGCACATCGAACACGCGGTCGCTGGCGGCCATGGCGTGATCTGCGCGGGCGCACACCTCGGCAGTGTGGCGTTTGCAGGGCAGATCCTCACCGCGCTTGGCTACCCCGTGGTCGGGCTCATCGAGCGATTCGAGCCGGTCGAGGTGTTCGACTTTTTCGCTCGCCAGCGTCAGGCGCTCGGCTCGCGGCTGCTGCCGGCGGGCTCTGGTGGCCTGCGTGAGCTGCTGCTTTCGCTGCGACGCAACGAGGTGCTTGGCTTGGTGACCGACCGCGACGTGACCGGCAGCGGGCCGATCATTCCGTTCTTCGATGCGCCCACTCGGTTTCCAGATGGCGCGGCAGCACTCTCCCTGCGCACCGGTGCGCCGATTCTGATCGCGGTTGCCATCCGCAAGGGCGGCGCGCGCTTCGACGCCTGGATCGCGCCATTGCCGCCGGTCGAGCGCACAGGCGACCCGAAGGAAGACATAAGGCGGGTAACTCAGGCTGTGGCCGGACGCCTGCAGTACTATGTCGCCAGCCATCCGGAGCAATGGACCGTTTTCCAGAGGCGCTGGCCTGAAGGCGGTCAAGATCGTGACCCCAATGACGTGCGCTCGTAGGCCAGCCGATGTAGAGGAGTTCGGCCAGCAGTGAAGCTCGCCCTTGTCTCCCCGTACGACTTTGCCTATCCCGGCGGGGTCACCGAGCATGTGGCGAGCTTGGCCGAACAGTTCATCAGCGAGGGACACGAGGTACACATCGTCGCCCCGTCGTCCGACGACGAGACCGAGCCGATCGCCTCGATCGAAGCGCCGGTGCATCGCATCGGCCGTGTCGTCTCGGTGCCGACGAACGGGTCTGTGGCGCGCATCACGCTCTCGCTACGCTCCTACTTGCAGGCCAAGCGCTTGCTGCAGGAGCAGCAGTTCGATCTGATCCATTTGCACGAGCCACTGATGCCGGCGTTGCCGCTGACTGTGCTGCGGCATTCGAATTCGACCAACATCGGTACGTTTCACGCCTTCCGGAACACGCCGCTGACGTACTTTTACAGCAAGACGTTCCTGCGGCCGTTCTTCCGCAAGCTGCATGGGCACATTGCTGTATCTGGCGCGGCGCGGGAGTTCGTCGGCGAGTACTTCCCGGCCGACTACCGGGTGATCCCCAACGGCATCGATTTTCCGCGTTTCAACCGGCGCTACCCACCCCTGGAGCAGCTGGCCGACAATCGGCCGACAGTCCTGTTTGTCGGACGGCTCGAGAAGCGCAAAGGGTTGCGGTTCTTGCTGCGCGCCTGGCCGATGGTGCTGGAGCGCCAGCCCGACGCGCGGCTGGTAGTGGTTGGTCGCGGCCGACCGCTCGAAGGCTACCGGCGCTTCGCCGAGCGACACGGCTGGACGCCATCAGACGTAGTATTCGCGGGGTACGTTCCCGCCGAGGACCTGCCGCGGTACTACCA
>WNGL01017195.1_pt1 | contig 10878 bp, 12 predicted proteins | sample 5400591 | NCBI WGS metagenome assembly WNGL01 (sample SAMN13153377, study PRJNA577476) | soil metagenome | isolation source: 80 cm soil or saprolite under Garry oak tree replicate 1 | place: USA:California | collected 2016-06-15
TTGAACCATACAACGAGGGGCAGATCAACGAGGCTCTGGAGCAGGCCCGTCATGCCTTTGTGCAGTGGCGAGCAACCCCGTTTGCCGAACGAGCGAACCATCTGCACAGTATCGCGAGCAATCTCCGGGATCATCAGGCCGAATTGGCACGCTTAGCTGTCCTGGAAATGGGCAAATCGATCGCCGAAGCCGAGGCCGAGGTCGAAAAATGTGCCTGGAACTGCGATTATTTTGCGGAGCATGCTCAGGAATTCCTGAGAGAGGAGCATGTCGCGACGAATGCGACGCAGAGCTACATCGCCTTCCATCCCCTGGGGGTGATTTTGGCGGTCATGCCCTGGAATTTTCCCTATTGGCAGGTGTTCCGCTTTGCCGCACCAACCCTCATGGCAGGGAATACGGCTGTACTCAAACATGCCTCCAATGTCTCACGGGTTGCGTTGGAGATCGAGCGGATCTTTCAAGAAGCTGGGCTGCCGCAGGGGGTGTTGAGAACTGTCCTTGTACCTGGCTCCGAGACCCACAGGCTGATCGAAGACCCCCGCATCGCGGCTGTGACGCTCACTGGAAGTGATGCTGCAGGCGTTGAGGTGGCTGCCGCGAGTGGGCATGTGTTGAAGAAGACCGTCTTAGAGCTTGGTGGCTCCGATGCGTTCATGGTGCTGGAGGATGCGGACCTGGATCAGGCTGCGCAGGTCGCCGTGACCGCTCGCTTCCAGAATAATGGTCAGAGCTGTATCGCCGCTAAGCGCTTCATCGTCGTGGAGGCAGTGGCTGAAGCATTTGAGCGGAAGTTCGTCGAAGCGACATCGAAGGCGCAGGTAGGCAATCCCCTCAATCGCGAGACACGCATTGGACCGATGGCACGCGGTGATCTGCGTGATGCGCTTGATAGGCAGGTGCAAGCTTCGATCCAGATGGGCGCACGTGTTCTGCTAGGAGGAAAGCCGATTGAAGGCAAAGGCTACTTCTATGCTCCCACCATCGTCACCGATGTGACTTCAGACATGCCGATGGTCCGTGAGGAAACGTTCGGGCCAGCAGCCGCAGTCATTCATGCACGGGATACGGAGCACGCGGTCGAGTTGGCCAACGATTCGGTGTTCGGCCTGAGTTGCAATCTGTGGACACGCGATATTGAGCAGGCTCGTCGCCTCGCTTCCCGTATTGCAGCAGGTAGCCTTTTTATCAATGGGATGACCGCATCCGATCCCCGTCTCCCCTTTGGGGGGATCAAACGCAGTGGCTATGGGCGCGAACTCTCCTGGTTTGGCATGCGCGAATTTGTGAATATCCAGACCGTGTGGATCGGTCCCAAGGTAGAGAGTGTTCCGACACAGGCGGCCAGCGAATAGCGGGAGAAGAAGGAGAACAACGTTCTGGGATCAACCGATCTAACTATTGAGAAGTCCTAGTCGTGCTTTGTCAGTTTTGAGGTGCAGGAGGGCTTTGGCCCTCCTGCCGGAGTTCGAGGGCCGTCCCCTCACCTTTCCTCCTCCCACAGTCGAAGGCACCGCATAAAGAATCTAAAAAGGAGGACTAGCAGGTGACAAATGTCTCGGTGATAAGGGCGGAACCGACGGGTTTCGGCTCCTCTGTCACCAATTTTCTCCCTCTTCCTTGCCCCGTCTGGGAAACTGTATCTCAAGGTCCAACAGTTGCTCGCTCATGTTGAAACATATGACGCCAGCCTTCCTCCGATTGTTGGTAAACGGCGTCCAGGGCCAAAACACCCGGCATACGGTATTCCCGCTTCCCAATGGCCGACTGTGATGCAGCGTGTGGTGGAGCAGAAGGAACCCCTCCGCACAGTAGCAGCAGCATATGGTGTCTCGCATGAAACGATCCGTCGCATCGTGCTTCATGTCCAGCAGCAGCGTGGACAGAAAGAAGCGTAACTGTACAGTTGCTTGTCCTCCGAAAGAGGCACGAAGACGCCTTGGCAGTAAGAGAGCTTGCGGATGCGCATGGCTCCCACCTGCCCATTGACCTTTCCTTGCATCTTTCCTGCGGAGTAACTACAGGTGCAGGGAAGGGACGCAGATGGTCCACTGTGCGCTGCTAGTCCCATCGGCACAACACAAGCATAGCAGAGGCAGACGATACGACCACGGGTAGCACCTGGACAGAGGACGGGAAAAGGCGGCAAGCAGGACAAATTGTGGGGTTTACGCAGGCGCTACACCTGCACTCCAGGCAGAGGTGGGGTGGTTTCCTGGCAGTCGGAGCAACATGTGTGCCCACATACAATGAGAAGTGAACCATCACCTTCGTGAACGTCCACACGCACCAGCAGTGGGCTTTCCAGCAGGAGGTGACAACGTCGGGCATGGACGGGAAGCGTCGAAAAAAAGCGGGACCATCTGGGAAGCAGCCAGGAGTACTACAGCCGCACTTACACCGGAGAATGCTCCTAAAATGGCTCGTGAGGCTCAACTCTCGTTAAACCCTTATCCGGTGTTAATCTGCCATTGAAGCCATCTCACAGCCTAAGTGCGGCTGTAGTATAGGAGTGCAAACGAGGGTCACAGGATCGCCGCTCGTTTGGTATAGATTGGCTGTGGGAGCCGATCAAACAGGTATTTCTCAAATTGACGCTGCGCTGACAAAAGCTTTCGCGTTCCCCTGGCATAAGAGTTCGCGTACTTTTCCCGATGGTATCGGCAAAGCCTCGGGCATAAGAGTTCGCCTTCTTCTTCAGGCAGGAGGTTACGCTCTCAGCGCTCCTAGAACGACTATACCAGAGCATTTGCGCAAACACAAGGGAGGCAGGTGGTCTACCCTCCATTCAAGACCCTTTCCATTGCCCCGGCTCACAAACGCCTGGCGATCGAGCCGCTCCCGCTCGGTTGTGCTTGCTCTTATCGGGCGGGATAGTGGCCAAGATCAATCAGCCCAAGTCGGTAGGCCACCCGTTCAGCATCGTTGAGGTGAAGAAGAGCGACCGTTGCGCGACCACTGGCGGTAATGCCTTCGATAAGACCACCGTTGAGGCGAAAATGGCGATTCCATCTCTGCTCGCGTGGATGAAAGAGGAAGACGACTTTCTGTGATGCAGGATCAACAGAAGCAAGGTCTGAGCCTTTGAAACGGTTACAGTACAAGCAGGCCCACGCCAGATTCTCAAGTGATGTCGGTCCACCGTGTTTTTCAGCAATTACATGGTCTGCTTCGTGCGGATAGTACATATCTGATTCGTGGATGAGGCAGTATTCACAGCGTCCCTGCGCACGCTCTTGCACCTGACGCCGTAAGCGTTCGGGGACGGAGGGTCTCCTGGTCATTGCCTTAGGATGCCTGTGGTCTCAATTGTCGCTGGGCTTCAAGTTTGACCAGCTCCATCAGGTATTCTATGACCATATAGCTCTCGAGTTCTTGGCGTTCCTCTTCGGCGAGCGCACCGTCACGCTCAGTCTGGATGAGCTCGTATGCTCGTTCAGCGACCTCGGGAGAGGGATGGAAAGCCACGATTTGTTCAGGAGTTGGATGATGCGCGAGAAACCGTGCAATTTCCGTAGCGGCTTGTGTTTTGAGAAGCATACCCACTTCCTTCTTCTATCGAAAAAGATGTCACGCTCACACGCATTGCATCGTTCGTCCTTGACGATACATCAAGAGCATATCACAAAAAAGGCTGTGTTGCAAAAACACGGGTAGGCAGGATGCTTACCCTTTCATCACGACCTGCACTATCTCACCAAAGCTCTTCCTCTTCTTACCCAAGATGTGCCATGCTGTTGAATCTTTTCCAGGGCATCAAGAAACCCGTTCGCATGCTTCTGATAGGAGGTGCCTACATGATGCTTCTTGCGCATGCACCACGGACCACCGATGATGTTGACGTGTGCTGGGTCGAAGAAGGCGAAGACTTCCAAAAAGCTCGTCTCGCAATGCGAGATGGAGTACAAGCCATTGCCAACAAGTATAGGCTCCCACCAGATTGGTTCAATTACCTCACACAGATGCTCATGTATGATAAAATGATCATGCCGAGAGGCAAGGTATGGAGACGATACGGGTCGCTGCATGTGTATGTCCCTCCCACAGCATTCATCTTTGCGCTGAAAATCCTGGCGGGACGTCAGAAAGATATCGCGGATTGCAGGATCCTCCTGCCACAAACACACATTTGTACACGCAAGCAGGCCCAATTGGTGTTAGATCGCTCTATTGTACCCGACGTACAACAGGACGAAGCCGAAACCATCGTGTACGCGACTCCACGTCTTTTCGGATCGGGAAGTGAGGGAGAGCCGGAAACCGATACGGAGCATACCCGACATTGGGCAGCCTTTTGTGCGGCGAAATGTCTTTTGCGGCAGGAGAATCCTGCTACTCAATACCACCGTGTTCAAGGTGGGACCTGGAGGACCAGAAAGCCTGTCAGCTACACCAATCGCAAAGGACTGATGTACACGCTGTACCGGAGACAGACCAAGACCGGCAAGCCGCGCTATTACTTTGGTCGCGTGGGCCAGGGTCAAGGTGAACTGGTCACGATAGTCCGTCACCTTCGGTGATGCAGGAATCGCAAAGCTATTTTTTCCCAAATGCGCCGCAAGACCCCGTGCTTCAGCTATGGGGATGTCAGTGACAGTTGAGGGCTTCTATGCCTCCTGCACGTCCTCGTTTGAGTCATTGACTGACCGCCCCTGAACTTCCACCCAGCGCGAGCGCGATATCCTTCTGTTGCCAACCCTTCTCTTTCAGCTCCCACGCTCGTTTCCTTCGTTCTTCTCGCCAATTGGCTTTCTATGGTGCTACCCATACCTCCTAGTTGCTTAGCCACTCCCATATGCTCTTGAGATATTCACCAAACGCCATAAATTCATCCTGGTAAGCCCTGAGTGTCTCTTGATCCAAGAGCATACCGACAACAGCCCCTTGATTTACTAAGGTGTAGCTACCTAAACCGTTTGCTTGTATCACCAGGCGACAGGGCAAGGGTATTTGCCTTTCCTCATAAAAGCCGGTTAGGAGGCTCAAAAGGCGCTGGCCTAATTCCGACATTGCATGAACAATAGTGTTCTTAACCGTAAGGGCCGCTTGTGATAAGGGCTGGGCTTCCATGATACTCACATATCGGGGAACCAAACCGGACACTACTCTTTGGGGTATGATCGTGATATAAGGGGAAGCCGGTACACCGTCCAGGTGCCCACTACAACTAAACAGCGTACCAATACCCACTAGATTGAGCGCAAGCTCACAGTTGAACATATCACGATCATAATGCTCTCGGCCTTGATCCTGATCTAAATCTCTAAAATGTTCCTCTGCTTGTGCCCATGAGTTGAGTTCAACGTGCAATACCATGCTTGCTTGCTCCTTTCCTTCCAAAGACTGCGTAGTCAATGGTTCTCACTACGGCATCACCGTTTCGCATTCGGCGAGAGCGGGGATGAGGGGAGGCGACTCATGCTTCTCCTGCGCCGCCAGCCTCAGACGACGGCAGGGCGGCGTGCAGCAGCTGCTCCAGCGCGGCGGCTCGCGAGGGCCCGACACCGGGGACTGTCGCCAGGGTGGCGGCGTCAGCATTCAACAGGTCGTGCAAGCTCCGAAACCGCGCGCATACAGCGCGCGCGGTGGCCCTGCCGACGCCCGGCAGGGACAACACGATCTGCATCTGCTGCTCGGATAGAGAAGCCCTGCGCCGCCCTGCCGCAGGGCCGTGAGTCGCATGCCCGATCTGGCACTGTTTAGCCGCAGCATAGACCAGGTGCGCGGAATCTGCCGGGCCGCTGCTGGGCAGGATCGGCACGCGCAGGATAGCGGTGATGTAGGTCAGCACCCCGCGGATGCTTTCAGGGCGCATCTGGGAGTGACCGACGTGCAGTGGGTTCCCTTCCAGCAATAAGATGGGCGCGAAGCGGCTTTTCCGCAGCTCGGTGAGTTGCGCGAATAAGCGTCCCTGCGCCAGGCTGCTGAGAAAGTCACTCGCGGTTTTGCGCTCGAACACCCGGCGGGGATCGCCGCCCACGTCATAATCGCCGATGCGCAGCGGGGTCAGTTCGATGTGCACCTGCGGCATGGCGGCCAGAAGGGCGGGGATGCCAGAACGCTGTTCTTGCGTGTCGATGCGAATATGGATCGGGGCTGGCGGCTGTTTCGGCATAGCAGGTGTCTCGTTTCTTGGTGGATGGCTCAGCATTCCGTGCGATATCTGAGTTCTTGCTGCTTTTATATCGCGGGGGCCTGCGATTGTGAGGCTTCCCCTCATTTTGATTGAAGCGCGTCGTAGCGCATGCGTCTTTCTCACCTATGATAGCAGGCAGGTCTCTTCCTCACCTCACGAACTTTCACGAGATCCTCACGAACATTCTGCGTCGCCCGCCGGAATGTGAGAATGGCACGAGCGTGAGGGGGGAGGGAGACGTCGTCTGCTGTTGGAAGTTCCCGCCTTTTTTCGTGAGGATCTCGTGAAAGTTCGTGAGTCAGGGCTGAGTTTGGTCTGCTATCATTGACGCAGAGGGCAGGACGAATGTCCCGTTTCCCTTTTTCACTCGTTGCCAGAGAATAGCGCTACAGGAGATAGTAGAGCTGAACGGCATTCCCAAAAAGGAGGGAGTCAGGCGTGCTGCACTTCACGCAAGACAACCTGCAGCGGATCATCATCAATCCGTTCTACGCCATCACCATTGCCCAATCTCTGACCGAGGAGCACGATCCAGCCATGAGCGAGGCCGAGTGGGTGCAGGCCAATGCCTCTCTGATGAGGGAGATGGGAAGCGAACGGTGGCTCCGGCAACTGCTGGATGTACTCAACGGCGACATCGTGACGGCGGAGGAGGTCGGCGGGCTCTTCGGGTACGGCGCGCCCAGCAGATCTAAACCGCAGCGGCGGGGAAAAAAGAGACGGAAAACAAGACGCCACACTTAGGGGTATAGGCCTGGCTGCCGTGTCAGTTGTTTGAGCCCTCGGAAGGCTCGACGGTAATGCCGGTCGAACACACACCGAGGGGAACGCACGACGGGAGCGCCTGGCACGTCTTCCCGGCTTGGGACCGGATTAGCGATCAGGAGGAGGAATCGATGAAAGGCCTGGACATTTTAGAGCAAGTTGACCACAACCGTAAGGCCGCAATTTATGCGGCAGCGCACGACGGCAAAATGAGGAACTTCGCGTATCACGAGGGGCTCGGAGAGTGCCGTGAGACGTTTTCCCGATTGCTTCAGGATGTGCAAGTGGGCGAGATCGAGGTGATTCTGACCCCTGACGCCGCCTGCCTGGCGATTGAAACGTCGCCGGGCTGGATGGAGGCGTTCATCCAGGCCGTCAAAGAGCACGAGGTCCTCATTGGCGACCACAGCCACGGCCTGGTCTATGATCTGCGCGAGGAGGAGGATGAGGCGCAGTTTCGGGACCTGTATCCACAAGGGGAATACGAGAAAGAGAGAAGCGCGCCCCGCTCGCTCGTCGATGCCATCGCGCAGAGTCCTTTCGCGGCCGCCTACATCGAGCGGGGAGAGAACTGGTTCCTGGTCACCCGCTTCGAGGGCAAGGACCCGGACGCGCCCATCTATAGTCTTTCCAGCGGGGCGATAGGGCAAGACATGGACATGCTTATGTTGGGGCACTGGAAAGAACTACTAGATATCCTCGCCCCCTATGGGATGAGCCAGGAGGGCGGATGGTGCCCGGCTCCCCCGGAACGCAAAGATTGGCTCTCCCGCACGCAGCAGCAAGAGGACGCCATGGCCGCGCAAACAGCCGCCGCGATGAAGCCGCACCGGGCTTCCCTGTCCAAAGGCGCGCAGGTGAGAGTGATCCTGCCAGGGAGCGGGGAGGCGCGGGGCAACAAAAGCCGGAAACGGGGAGGAAGAAACCGATGAGAGAGCCTACCGACTTGACGCGCGAAGAATACGAACTGACGAAAGTGGCGCTCGAACGCTCCGACGTTCCGGCCGAGGCCCTCGCCCTCCTCTCTACCTGGATCGAAGGGGAAGGCCTGCTGGTAGATGACCGGGAGGACGTCGGAGGGATCAACTTTTGCCGGATGGATGCAAGGGTCATGGCACCGCTCCCTCACATCGTCGCCTCTTTTTTCGCCCGCCGTCCCTACAAGCGCAAAGCCGGGCATTACCCCAACTGGAACGGCTTCTATCTGCTCCTGTACCGGGATGTGGAGGAGGGCTGGAAGCTGGTGCAGATACGAAGGAATACTTCCTACGCTCAGTTTGTCCCGCTATTCGCAGCGAGAATCAAGGCGGTGGAGGAGATCAACAAGCGCCTCGGCAAGGAATAGTGTCATGGCACTCGTCGGGGACGCAGTAGAGCTTTTGTTATGAACAAGCTGTTTGAGCCAATGGCTTCCAAACCCGATACAAGCGGAAATGAGCGAAAGGAGAGGCAGCGAACAGATGCCAGAGCAGCATTCCTTAACGATCAACGTCAACGATCGGTTCACCATTGACGCGGGGTACTGGCAGGAGTGCGCTGGAGAGGATCAAATGCCCTATCGGCTCGTCTCGTCCCCTCGAATCACGATGTACCAGCAGTCCCTGTCATATTTGGAGGAAGCCACCCGAGGCCAGAAAGTTCCACCTAAGTCTCAGGTGCACTTTGGTGAAGTAGCGATCGCGACCGTCGCAGTATGTATCCGCTGGGGATCGTACTTCGCCGTGCTAGCCGATCATGACCTGCCCCAGTGGACGGCCGCGTACGACCCAGAGGTCAGCTGCATCGGCGACGGGGAGATGGCCCGCATCAACATCGAAGCGTCTGCGGCCCTCTCCGGCTGGATCGACCTCATGCGGGCTGACCAGCAGCACTTCCGCAAGCTGGTCAAGGCCGCCGTCCAACTCCTCCCTTTCCCCATCACGCAGCTCGACGGGTCGACGTACTACAACCGCTTCCGGGCGTTTAGCACCATTAATTCTGTCAATGGAAGGCGCTACCTGATGGAGGCTTTTGCGCGAGACTTCGGCTCGGAGTGGTTGGAACGGGAGAAAGCGCGCCTCATTGTCAATCCCACGCGCGCCCTGGCCAATGGCATACTCAATGAGCACTGGCGCAACGGCTCGGGCATCGAGGACATCCACGCCGGTAGCGTCGCTCCAACGCGGCCACTGACCCTGTGCCGCCTCACGAAAGTGCAGGAAGCGTTGCTGATGCAGGAAGCGGCGGAGCTGTTTGTGCCGACCATGCGCGCCCTCTATAATGTCGTCAGCAAACCGAGCGAAGAAACGTGGTCGGAACAGGCGCTCCCGTACGCGCTTGCCTTCAAGCCCCCCGCCGATTGGTCGCTGCAGGAACTGACGCGTGCAATCGCCTTGCCAGATGCAGAGCCAAAGTAGTCTTTCACGTCCTCTTGTTCCAGACTGGTGAAAGGTGCTCGATAGGCTGTGAGGCTCGCACCAACCTGGGGGCTACTCCTGGCTCAACCAACTGAGAGCGCTGCCTGTCTGCGGGATCGGCGGCGCGGCAGGCAGTACCGGTAGGAGGATGGCGTTTGGCCCCTGCATGGAGCAGCAGTAATAGCCATACGAGGTCCTTTCACACCGAAGCTGTCCCCGTAGTCTCTCGACACTGCATCCCGCCCCACCAGGAACAGCGTCTGTACCCCCGCCACGGTGTAACCCTCCCCCCGCTCTCGCAAGAGCAGCCCCTGCCGGATGCGCCGCGCGAGTTCGTGGGTGTAGACGGCAGGCTCGGTCTGCTCCTCCTGGAGGACATCCTCGGTGTACTGGTAGAGCTGGAGCGCCTCTTGCCGCCTCTGCTGCTCCACCAGCAGGACCATCAGTCGGCACAGGGCGTCTTCGTCGGCGGGATCCTCCTCCAGGGCGGCGAAGAGCAGCTCCTCGGCCACGCCCACCCGCTCACCGCTGAGGTAGAGGTCGACCAGCTTGAAGAGCACGCGGTGCCGCGCACCGTTGAGCGTGTGCCGCCGTGGCTGGGCCCACTCAGCATACAGGTCGTCCTCGAGAAACTCGCCCCTGACGAGGGCGTGCGCCTCCTCCAGCAAGGGGATCGGGTTCTGCCCCCGGCACTCTGCTCGCATCGCCTGCGACACGAGTGAGAGCAAGGCATCGGCGTCTACCCAGATGCGCTGCTGCCCGGCCAGTTTGAAGATCGTATCCCCGCCGCTGCGCAGCGTGAGCAGCAGGCTTCCCACCTCGCCCGTGCGCAGGATGTGCCGCCGGAGCACGGATGCCGCCGAGTCGAGCGCGTGAGCGGCGTTGATCGCCTCGTGGCCGGGCCAGATGGCCTCGATGAGTTCATCGCGCGATGCCCGGCGGTTCGCCCGGCACAAGAGCACTTTCAGCAGGGCCATCGCTGGTCCCCGGTTGCTCCACTCGCTCCGCGCCACGCGCGCGTAACGCGGTGGCTCATCCTCGATCCGCGAGGGAGTACGTACGAGCCGCTCGAGGACGAATTCCCCCAGCAGCGGATGTTTTGTAGGATCGTGTTCAGCTGTGTTGTGCATCGCCTGGGTATCTCCTCTCCCGGCCTCCCTGGCTCGACCGACAAGGCGGGTGCGGAACCTGCCGGTGAGACCCCCTGGCTGCCCTGCCGCGCAGGGGCTCTCCGTCCACCGATTATACCAGAAGCGTCCGTTGGCTGAACGAGAACGTCGTGATTCTTCGTGAGCCGTTCGTGAAACGGATATCCTGCTCTCGTCCCTCGCTCGTCTGCGCTCCCTCCTTACCTCTGGCTTATTCTTCCCGGGGCGCCAAAGAGTGGAAAGGAACCTTCTCATTCCACGCGCATCGCTTTCTCGCCCGTGTAAGGCGTGTGCATTCCCTCGTGGCCAAATGCCGTGAGCGAGTCGTGAACAGGCGCGTGCGCCCGGTGAACGCTCATGAGGAGCGCATGAGGGAGGCATGCTATGCTCGCTGTGGAGATCGGGAACGGCAGCTGAACACAGACATGCACGA
>WNGL01010175.1_pt1 | contig 10875 bp, 10 predicted proteins | sample 5400591 | NCBI WGS metagenome assembly WNGL01 (sample SAMN13153377, study PRJNA577476) | soil metagenome | isolation source: 80 cm soil or saprolite under Garry oak tree replicate 1 | place: USA:California | collected 2016-06-15
CCTGAGAGACAATGATGTAGCCGGCGGCCACCGCGGTGTCGTCCATCTGCGGGACCACTGCGGCCAGATGCGGACTGTTAAAGCGCAACACGCGCTCGGACGCGTTGTACGGCGTACGGGTAAGCAGAATCGGCGCGTTGGTGGCGCCTTTCGGCACGAGGATGAAAGTCTTCAGCTTGACGCCATCGCGCATGGGGACCATTTCCTCGCGCTTCACGTAGTCGAAGGCGTCAGTCCTGGGCTTGAAGGTGTTTGGCGTATCGCCGGGCAGGGTTGCCGCAGCGCCATCGGCGCGTGTATCGCCGGGGCTAAGCATCACGCAGGCGGTTGTGAGCGCCGCCCAGGTTGCGAACCGACGGAAGATCGCCAACTCAGTTTTGTCGGTGGCGATTTTTTTCTGGCTTTGCCTTTGGTTGGTCATCTCGCCGAGAGTAATGCCAGAGACGAAAATCAGGCAAGCCGCATCGGAAGGGGACCAGTCAAGCAGTTTCAGGGACCCGACCAATCGTGGATTGGTAAGAAGAGGTTGCCAATCTGACAGGTTTGTCGAGGCATACGGGATGACACCGCGGTATCCAGACAAACGGTCGATCTGGGGGAACAGTCCAAGGAGTGAGAGCCTCCCTACGACGAGACGAGAACATGGACGTTGCGCTACCGGCTGTTCCGTGCTACGTAGAATTTGGCGTGAAAGCTAAGTATAACATTTCGCGCGGCCAAGCGCAGTTCCCGGCGCTTTGCCGCCGCAAAGAAACCACGCCGATTACCAGAAATGGCGAGGTAGTAGCCTTCATCGTGCCGAGAAGCCGAATGGAGGCTCTATTGGAGCAGATGGAGATTCTGTCAAACCCCGAGGCGATGAAGGCTATCCGGCGCGCCAAATCCGGCAAAGCCAAAGACCATCCGCTCAAGGCCCTGGATGAAGACTAGGGTCACGCTGGATGACCAGCCTCTGAAATTCATCCGGCAGCAGGCGCCTGATTCGAGGCGTGCCTTGCGCGAGGCTCTGCACGCCGTCGAAGCCGGCAAAACATTTCCTGAGCTGCTTGAGGATCAACTTGAGGGCTTTTACAAACTGAGGGTGGCTGGTTATCGAATGATCCTGCAGGCAGTACCGGGAGGCTCCGGACCTGGTTTCCGCGTCGTCTTCGCCGAGCGCCGAAGCGTGGTTTACGTGGTCTTCAGCCAACTGCTCGGTGTTGAGTAAGCGCCCAGCTCGCCGTGAGGCAGCATGACTCGATCCGCTGGCCCCTCCGGGAGTCCGCAATTCAAACAACTCATCTGACGGTTCCATCCTTAATACTGTAGGTCATGGTAATCCGACTAAACGCCGAACACCAAGCTCCACAAGCTTCAGGCCAGGCTTGACAACGCGCGCTTATTATGTTACTAGGCCGGCGTACCAATGCACTAGTCGTATCGCCGGAAACAGGGCTGATTTGCCTGTACCGAAGCGAGTTGTGGAGTGCCAGTAACATGTGTTTATACTGCATTTTGCCTGCTCAAATCACCAACCAGTTGAGAAATTCTTGAGGTATGAAGACCTTTCTGAGAGCAAGTCTTACACCCATTTTCATGCTCGGACTTACGTCGCCGCTCTTCGCCCAGCAGCCTTCCCTGGTCTGGACTACCAACATAGGCGCGCTGGTTTTTGCCGCCGACAGCCAGACAAATGTGTACGCGCAGGCGAATACCAAGGTGATCAAGGTCAGCGGCGATGGCGTTCCGCTCCAAACTAATTCCTTAAGCATTTATCCTGGAGTGGCTCAGCGCGACCCCGCCGGGAATCTTTATTACGCCGGCACTTACCCGGGTGTTCCGAGCGGCTCCTGCCAGAGCTACACAACCAATCACTCTTGCTTCTTAGCCAAGTATGACGCGACAGGTTTGTTCCTGTGGAGCGTGGACTGGGGGCTCACGGCGGCCTGCGTCCAAAGCGTTCAAGTCTCGGATGTGAAGCTCGACCTGAACGGAAACATTTATGTCGGATGGACCTATTCAGGGAGAGAGAGCTTTGCTGACAATGCCGCCAAGTTTGATGCGAACGGCGCCAATGTATGGTCAGTTGGTCTGCCGGAGGGCCTCAACGCGGGCCCCGGCAGCGTCCGATTCGGACCTCTTTGGAGTACGAACGGCATCGTCGCGGCCTTCAACGCCGGAATTTTCCAGGCCTCAATGTTGAACCTTTCCGATGGCGGCGCCAGCTCGATCGCTGAGTTGACGGCATATGCTTTGGCGACCGAACGGCCAGTGGGTAATTTTGCCAACCAATTTTATGACGTCGAAGGCGCGTTGATCAAGCGCGACGCCGCCACGAATGTGATTTGGACACAGTCCGCTCCAGCCTCGAGTTGGACGGTTGGGGAGGATTTCTATGGCGGAGCCCACCTGGGCACCGATGGCGGCCAGCTCGCGCGCTACGATTACGATGGGACTCTGATCTGGACGACCAACCTCCCCGCCCGTTGCACCGGGATGGTTCTCGATCCCTCTGGCAACCGGTTTATTTCCATGGCCGATGGCACGATCGCCCGCTTGAGTGACGAAGCAATTTTGGCTCCCACCGTCATTTCGGACCCGCAGGGCCAGACGTTGCTGGCAGGCAGCAATTACACCTTCAGCGTCCGTGTGGCCGGTTCGGCGCCCTTAAGGTATTTCTGGCTGTTGAATGGGGGAGCTATCTCGAATCAGACCACAGATTCCCTGACGCTCACGAACGTAAACTCGTCACAAGCCGGGAACTATTCGGTAATCGTCACGAATTTCGCCGGGTCAGCCACCAGCGCGCCGGCGTTGCTGCGGGTCAAATCCGTTGCGCTTTTTCTAGGCAACCAGCTTCTCACCAATGACGCCTACGCCTTCGCGTCGCCGCCAACGTTGAGCATTCGATCCGCTTATCCGAACGGCTCTGCCTTCTATACGCTCGATGGCTCGGTCCCCTCGTTTTCCTCGATTCATTATGGCGGCCCCTTCTCCGTTTCCCAAAATGCGACCGTCCGAGCCACCGGATATAGCGCTGATTTTTCCCAATCGGAGGAGGCCGACCCGGCAACTATTATCCTGCTCACTACCCACACTCTGCTCGCGACGTCCTCGGGCGGTGGCAGCGTCTCCCTCAATCCCCCAGGGGGAACCTACGTCAGCACCAACGTCATTACGGTCACTGCCGTGCCCGCCCCCGGCTGGACTTTTCTTTATTGGCTGGGCGATGCCGCCAGCAATTCTCCTGTCATCCAGGTTTCGATGGAACAGGACAAGGCCGTTCAGGCGGTCTTCGGCACGACCCTCTCGACAACCGTCGCCGGCAACGGCCAGGTGCAACTTTACCCGCCGGGCGGAACATACTCTTACGGAACCATTGTGCGTGTTACCGGCGTGCCGCAACCAGGGAACTATTTTGGTTTTTGGGGCAATGCCGCCACCGGCAACATGAATCCCCTCGATTTCACGGTCAACGCTGCGACTCAAACGATTTCCTCGATCTTCAGTGTCACGCCGGCCAATGAATCCTCCCTGACGGTCCTCATCAATGGCAGCGGTGTTGTCTCCAGGAATCCATCTGCCGACGTTTATACAAACACCCAAAACGTTCTTTTGACCGGAGCGCCGGGTCCGGGCCAGAGCTTCCTGGGTTGGAGCGGAGATGCCACCGGCGCACAAAACCCGCTCAGCTTATCCATGTCGCAGAGCCGAGTTGTGATCGCCAATTTCACCAGCCGCCCGCAATTGCGGGCCGAAAGACTTGGGCCGGGAGGATTCCGGCTTACATTGCTGACTCCACCATCGAACATCTGGCAGGTTTTGGGTTCGAGCAATCTGGGCTCTTGGGTACTACTCGGCACTGTAACGAACTTGCAAGGTGAGGTTCAATTTCTCGACCCAGACGCCACTGCCCTCTCCAGCCGCTTCTATAAGGCCCTGCTCGTACCGTGAGCAAACATCCTGCAGCAGTTCGCTGTAAATTTTCTGCGCCGCCCCAGGCTGTAGAATGCCTTCGGCCTCCTTGCGTTGGAACGTGGCTCGGGCTTCGTAAAGGGCAATTCGGGAACCGACAGCCCCGACTGCAGTGCTCATGGCTTGAGCTTCGAGCAGTGCGGAGTGGAATCAGGAGCGCGGTAAGGGTTTCGCTAAAAACTTTCGGATGCGCGTGCCGCGATCTTAAGAGAATACGGGAAAGCTGCAGCGCCTCTTTTTGCATTCCCAGGCCAATGAAGCCTTCCAGTTCGTTGAGCTGCCGAGTAAGCTGGCCTGGCAGTTCCGGAGGCAGCACGGCCGCCGAGTTTTTCCTGTTCATGCCAAAGGCTGCGATCTGGCCGGGAGCGAGTCAACTCCACTTCCAGGGGGTCTTGTGACCGGGGAGCATCTCACTTTTCGGTGTGGGGGGCGGCGCCTTTTTTCGATTGTCACAGGCCAAAAATGGGTTAGCTTTGGCCCATGACAGTCCTTAAGCCGAGCCAACTCAAAGCCAAAACGGGAGCGATCCTGGACAAAGCCAAACGCCGGCCGGTGTACGTCGAGCGGAACGGCACTTTATTGATGATTACCAAGGCCGAACTGGTGCCGGTGCGGGGGGATCCGCTGCTCTCTCCCTGGGAGCTCAGAGCCAAAACCGTCGAGTCCTTTTATGATCCAGCCAAAGCCTGGTGAGGTTTGGTGGATTGATTTGGGCCTGCGAGCGAAGTTCCGTCCGATGATGGTCGTCTCGCGGCAGGACCCGGACCCAGAGAGGGCCTTGAGCGTATGCGTTCCCTGCACCACAACCATTCGGGGCGGTCAGTACGAGGTGCCCCTCCCTCGAGTCAAGTGGATGCCCGGATCGGATGATGGCGTTGCTAATGTGCTCGGCATCGAAGCGGTCGAACACCGCCGTTTTGAGCGGCGCGCAGGCCGCTATGAGGCGGAAGTGCTTGTGGCCGTGCGAAAGCGCATTGCCTGGACGCTCGAGCTCTAAGACACCGCCCCGCTTAGCTCCGCTCCTCTGGAATCCCCGCAATCCCCTTGCGGTTATCATCTATGCCCAATAATTGCATAAGCTCTGAGACCGGTTGAAGTTCGAGAACAGTTGGTTGATGCCCTCAGGCTCGATTTAGTTCATACTGAGAACATATATGTTCGAACTCGTTTCGCCCTACCAACCCGCCGGCGATCAGCCGCAAGCCATTGCGAAGCTGACCGAAGGGCTGGAAGCCGGCGCGAAACATCAGACGCTGCTCGGCGTGACCGGCTCCGGCAAGACCTTCACGGTCGCTAACGTGATCAAAAACCTCAACAAGCCGACGCTGGTCATCTCGCACAACAAAACCCTCGCCGCGCAACTCTACGCCGAGTTCAAAGGCTTTTTCCCGAACAACGCCGTGGAATATTTCGTCAGTTATTTCGATTATTACCAGCCGGAGGCCTACATCCCGCGCACCGATACGTTCATTGAGAAGGACTCGAGCATCAACGATGAGATTGAAAGGCTGCGGCTTTCGACGATGAGTTCGCTGTTCTCACGCCAGGACGTGATAGTCGTCGCCAGTGTGTCGTGCATTTATGGCATTGGCAGCAAGGAAGATTACGAGGCGATGGTCATCCCGATTCGCGCGCCCATGGAGATGACTCGCGACCATTTCCTCCACCGACTCGTGGACCTGCAGTACACTCGCAACGACATCGAGTTCACCCGAGGGCAGTTCCGAGTGCGGGGCGATACAGTCGAGCTTTGCCCCGCTGGCCGCGAAGACGCGTTGCGGGTCGAGTTTTTCGGCGACGAAATCGAACGGATCACGCGCTTCGAGCCACTGACCGGCGACAAGATCGAAGCGCTTCCCGCCGTCACGATTTATCCGGGCAAACAATTCGTCACACCCGCCGAGAAGCTGCGCCCGGCGCTGCTGGCGATTCGCGAGGAATTGAGCGAGCGCATCGGTTGGTTTGAGAAGCACGGCAAGCTGCTCGAAGCCCAGCGGCTTAAGATGCGCACCGAATATGACCTTGAGATGATGGAGGAAATGGGGTTCTGCTCCGGGATTGAGAATTATTCGCGCCACCTCAGCCGACGCGCGCCCGGCTCGCGCCCTTGCACGCTGTTCGATTTCTTTGCGAAAGATTACCTGCTGGTCATTGACGAATCGCACGCGACCGTGCCTCAGATCGGCGGCATGTATGAGGGCGACCGCTCGCGCAAGACGGTGCTGGTCGAGTACGGGTTCCGCCTGCCGAGCGCGCTGGACAATCGACCGCTGAGCTTCGAGGAATTTCAATCGCTCCAAAACCAGACGATTTACGTCAGCGCCACGCCGGGGGCCAGGGAGTTGGAATGGTCAAAAGGCCGCGTGGCTGAGCAAATCGTGCGCCCCACCGGACTGGTGGACCCCAAAGTGACCGTCAAAGCGCTGGCCGGCCAAATAGATGATCTGATCAACGAGTGCCGCAAGCGCGCTGACGCCAAAGAACGTGTACTGGTGACCACGCTCACCAAGCGCACCGCGGAGGAACTCACCGATTACCTGCGCGAAATCGGCATCAAGGTCCAGTATCTGCATAGCGAAATTGACGCCATCGAACGAGTGGAGATTTTGCGCGCGTTGCGCAAAGGTGAATTTGACGTGTTGGTCGGCATCAATCTGCTCCGCGAAGGCCTGGACTTGCCGGAGGTGTCGCTGGTGGCGATCCTCGACGCGGACAAGGAAGGTTATCTGCGCAGCGCCACCAGTCTCATCCAGACCGCCGGGCGCGCCGCGCGCCATTTGAACGGTGAAGTGATTCTCTACGCCGACGTGATGACGCAGAGCATCCAGAAATTCCTCGCCGTTTCGGAGTATCGCCGCAACAAGCAACTGGCCCATAACCAGGAGCACAACATCACGCCGCGCAGCGTCATCCGCGCCGTCGAGGAGAGCCTCTCTTCGCGCAGAGTCACAACCGAGCAAGCCCACGCAGTTCTGAGGGAATCGGGAGTGGATATCGATCTCAACGTGACCATCGGCGAGTTGGAGGAAGAAATGGTCAGCGCCTCCAACAACCTGGAGTTCGAGAAGGCTGCCCTGCTGCGGGACCAGATCCGCGAACTGAAGCGCGCGATTGACAGGAGCGCGCCCGTGGAGGAATCGTACTCAACTGCTTCGAAGCCCGCGCGCTACTCCAAGTCGCCGAGGCAATTTACGTCCAGGAGCCAAGGGCCGCCGGCGCGTCGCGCCTCCAAACCGCTTTGAAACAGCGGCGGTTTTGACGACATCGGGGGGAGCGGCCATAAAATGCTAAATGTTCAGCAAACCGGAGAGTGGCTGTCTGAGCCGCGCAGCCCCTATCCACCAGGCTGAACAATCTCGGAGGGGCGGGTAAATTCTAACGGGCCACGCCGGCGCCAGCCGCGCTCCGGCAGGCGGGCAGGCTCTTAGCCGGCACTATTTCTTGCGAAGCCGACGCGGCACCAGCCATTGCAGAAACCCGCCGCACCATTGATCTTCGCGCATGTAAAGCGTCCAGCGCATGGCTACGTCGGCCACCAGCGCCGCGAACAACGCTAAGTCCAGCACCAGGAACGGAATGGCCACCGGCCCGATCTGCAGATGATCCCCGCTGGCCATCGCCCGAATCAATCCGCCGGCCATCATCTTGCCGGTGCGGGCGGTGGATTGCAGCGTGATCACCGCAAATACTCCATCGGCGAAGGTCAGGCAAAACCCGATGAAAACAGATGCGCCGGTAATAGCATGCGGAACGAAGCCGAACCGCATAAGCCGCTGTTGCGTGCCCGACCATAGTAGGCCCAGAAACGGATAAAACGGCAGTAGCGCAATGCGGACGGCTTCATCAACCTTTCCGCTGCGCAGATTGGCGTCGCGCTCTGCCACCGCTTCCGCATCGTAGGTCCAGAATAACTTGGCGCTGCTGACGTGGCCCTCCGGCCAGGGCTGGAGCAGGTAACGGACCGCGTAAGGGGCGGTGGCTTTGCGCTTTTCCACCAGGTGGTATTTCCGGTCTTCGAAATAAACGGGGATTGGGTTGAGGTCGCGCAGTTCCCAATCCGGCATGTCATGTTTCGCTTCGATGACGATTTCGCTGCCCGAAATCGTGATTCGATCGGGGCCGATTTGGAGGGTCCTCTCTGAGTTGGTTCCCGAAGGCGCTTCCATAAGTGACTTCTCAGTTCAGCGACAGATCCTCCGGCATTTGCGCCAGTAGTTTGTACTTCCACCCTTTCTGGCGCAGGATAGCCTGCCAAAGTTGATCGGGGTTGGCGTCGAAAACCAGGTCGAGCGAGGCCGGATGCGTCAGCCAGGCTTTGCGTTTCATCTCTTCTTCGAGTTGGCCCGGACTCCAGCCGGCGTAACCGGCGAACATCCTGATCTTACGCGTCGGGGAAAAAGAATCTCCGATTTCGATCAAGGAATCGAGGGAATGACCCAAGCTCAGATTAGGCATGACGTTTGCCTCGGTAACGAAGGCGTCCGTGTGCAAAAAGCTCAAAGCCGAAGGCTGCACCGGTCCTCCGAGATAAAGCGGGCACGCTTTGAGTTGCTCCGGCAGGTCGGCGACGATCATTTCACCGACGTTGTTGCCTGTGCCGCGGTTAAGCACCAGGCCGAAGGCTCCTTCAGCGTCATGCTGGCAAATCAGCACCACCGAGCGCTGGAAGAACGAGCCGCGCAATTGGCCGCCGTCCAAGAGCAATTGCCCTTTCAAGAATTGTTCCAACTCCGGCATCTCACGGCTGGTTTTCGCACACACTTGCCATGCAGCCAATCTGGATTAAATTTTGACTATGTCAAAACTTTGTCTGCTTTTGCTGCTGGTTACCGTGCTGATGGCGGCTGCAGGGTGCAGCACACCCTCTGGCAGCCGGGAATATATCCCCGGGCGCGGGTGGGTGCCCAATGACTGAGCGGTCGGACCTTGCACCCAGTCGGGAGAGGGCAGAGGGGAGAGGGCAGAGAGCATTACCGGTAGGGCGCGTCACTTCGTGCGCGCCGCTCTTCTCTCTTCCTCCGCCCTCCGCCTCTTCAGCGCGAGTCGCTCCTAAACCTCAGCTCCTGCTCCTCGCCAGAGCCGACGATTTGGATGCGCGCCGAATTCTCCCGGATGGCCAGGCAGCGGATGGTCACGTTGCTGCTTCCCAAGCGCAACTCGCCTTCCTGGTTGACTTCAAAGGTCCGCTCGTTAATGAGCGCGCGCGGCCGGCTTGGCGTCCAAAATATTCCTTTTAGAACGACCACCTCAGGAAGATCCTTCGGTTTGGGTTCATTGGTTGCCGGCTCCGATGCAAGCCAGGCGGCCCGGCGGGGAGCTTCCAGTTTTTTGACCCTGGCCAAATCATCGTTATCCAACCGATCGTCGGTCCCTTGCTTTACCCAATCCACGATGGCTGAGAGGCCGTAGCGCTCTTCCGCCTCAAGAAATAAATGGATCTGGCCGCGCGTGTACGCGTTGAGCAAGATCATCTTTTTCTGCGCCTCCTCATGTTCTGAGTCCATATACAAGAAGGCGACCAGCTCGCAAAAGCCTTCGGTGGCGTCCCGGCTCAGGGTTTTCCTTCGCCGGTCTGACAGGTTCTCATTCAGCCAGGTGTGTGCATACTCGTGCGCGCAGGTCGCCTCCAACGCAGCGAGCGGCAATGCGCTAAGAATGCTGATCTCGTGCAGAACTGCGCCGGGACTCACCCGGGTCTCGACGTAACCCCATACGTTGGGACATTGGTAATCGTTGCCGGGGAATTTGAAGCGTTCCTGCAGCGTCATGCGATCGACTATCGCGACGGTCACATTCGTTTCTGGAAAAGTGAGGAGCCGTGAGAAAAGCCGGTCCAACGTCTTCTTGGCCTGGCGACAAATTCCTTTGGCCTCCTCCTGGTTGAGCACCGCCGTCGCGGCGTCCCGCGCACAGATGGACCGGCCATCGGCCAGTTCAGTGTAACTTGTCTTGAGCGGCAGGCCGCAAATGTAGCACTGTGGACGGGACATGAGGCAGTCTTGGCAGACCCGCTGCTTCTCTCCGGTCACTTTGTCTTGCGCCAGGTAAACCACCGCGCCAAGCCGAGCGCCACAGACGCTGCATTGGTCTGAATCGGCCTGCAACGTCAGCGTGAAGAGACAGGCAGCCACCAGAATGAGGTTTGCCTCCCAGGTCTGTCGGTGTCTTTTTAAATGCTGAAATGCTGAAATGCTGAAACACTGAAATTGGAAATTTGAGCCTGGCTGCATTTTCAGCTTTTCAGCTTTTCAGCATTTCAGTCTTCAGCTAGCAGGGGTCAAACCAGCGTCTTGACCTTTCTCGCAATGGCGCCGGCGTCGATTTCATACTTGGCCAGCAATTCCGCTGGTTTGCCTGAACGCGGCAGTTCATAGACGGCCAGCTTGTGTACTTTGATGCCAGCGGCGCTTAGCTCTCCCGCCACCGCGTCACCCAGGCCGCCTTCGGCATAGTGATCTTCGACGGTGACGATGAGGTTGTTGGTCTGTTGGGCTGCGGCGCTGATGATCTCTTTGGCCAACGGCTTAATGCTGTAGGCATCAATGACGGTGATGCCGATGCCCTCATTCTTCAACGCATCGGCGGCCTTTAGGGCTTCGAACAGCGTGATCCCCGCAGCCACAACCGTGACTTTGTCGTTGGCGGCTTGGCGCAAGACTTTGGCGCCGCCTATGGGAAATGGTTCGTCGTTGTTGTAAATGACCGGCGTTTTGGGGCGCGAGGTGCGCAGGAAACAGATTCCCTTCTTCGCAGCCATCTGCTCCACCAGCTTTTCTGCGCATACAGCGTCACTCGGATACAACACGGCGCTGCCGGCAATCGCCCGCAGAATGGCGATGTCTTCCAGACCCATCTGGGAGGGCCCATCTTCGCCAATGCTCGCCCCAACGTGAGAGCCGGCGAGCTTGATATTGGCCCTCG
>WNGL01012206.1_pt1 | contig 10875 bp, 5 predicted proteins | sample 5400591 | NCBI WGS metagenome assembly WNGL01 (sample SAMN13153377, study PRJNA577476) | soil metagenome | isolation source: 80 cm soil or saprolite under Garry oak tree replicate 1 | place: USA:California | collected 2016-06-15
ACGGGTTGCGGAGTTCTTCGGCTTCCTGCGGGCCCGGATCGGCACGGCCCGCAAGTACGCGCCGGCGGCCCGCGACTACGCCCTGTTCCGCACCTTGTATCACGCCGGGATCCGCTGCGAGGAGGCCGTGCTGCTGGACGTCCCGGACGTCCACTTCCGTCGCGGCCCGTTCGGGAAGCTGCATGTGCGGTTCGGCAAGGCGGCCCGGACCTCGGGACCCCGGCCGCGGTGGGTGCCGATGCTGGACGGCCTGGACCTGCAGCTGCGCTGGTTCCTCGACGATGTTCACGGCCGGTTCCCCGAGTCAGCCGCGCTGTTTTGCGATGAGTCCGGCGGCCAGCTGGCGACCGGGACGGTCCGCAACCGGCTCGGGCACTTGATGAAGCTCGAAGGCCGGCCCGCCAGCGACTGGTTCACCCCGCACTCGCTGCGCCGGGCCTGCGCCACCCACAACTACGAGCGCGGCATGGACCTGGTCGCAATCCAGCAGATGATCGGGCACTGGACGGTGGCCTCGACGATGCGGTACGTCCGCCCGTCCGAAACGTTCATCGAGGATGCCTACCGGCAGGCGGTCTCGGCTGCTCTGGGCGAGCTGACCGAAGGAGAGTGAGCATGCAGATCAGGTGGAAGCTGCGAATAGCCGCGGCCCAGCGAGAGGTCTGGACGGGCAGCCAGCTGCGCCGGCTGCTGGCCGAGCGGGCCGACCTGGAGATGTCGTCGGCGTCAGTGTCGGCGCTGTTCACCAGGCAGCCGTCGCAGCTGAAGCTCACCACGCTGGCTGCTTTGTGCACTGCCCTGCAATGCACCCCCGACGACCTGTTCGATCTTGATACCACCCCGGTGGAACGGCCCGCAGCGCCCGCCGCAGGGCACGCCGCGGCAGAGCCCGATCCCGCGCGGGGCCGGTCGATGCCGCCGGCGTGAGGCGCGCAGCCGGTGACGGTCAAGATCAGCGAGTGCGTCCGCTGCGGCAGGCCGGTCGGCATCGCCGGCCGTGAGCATTGCGCACGCTGCCGCTATGCCCTGGCCCATCGCCCGGCCAGGAACCAGTGCCCGGGCTGGGGCCAGACCAGGAAGCTGGACGAGGCGACCGGCAAATGCGTCTTGTGCTCGCGGACCTGCATCCGCTGCGGCGCGAAGATCGGCAGGGTCGGCCGCGACATCTGCAGCCTGTGCCTGGTCAAAGACCGGCGGGCCGCAGCTCAGCAGCGCTGCCCGCAGTGCGGCAAGCCCGGCCGGATCCGCCAGGCCACCGGCTGGTGCGGGCACTGCTCTCATCCTGGCAGGCCACCCGATCCTGATCATGCCTGCCGGGCCTGCGGCCTGGTCACGCACCTGGCCGGCGACGGGCTCTGCCTGCGCTGCTATACAAGGTCCCCGCACCGGATCACGGTCCGGGCCCAGAACCTCGCCGCCCGGCTGAGCGACCCCCCGCCGTGGCTGCCGGGATTCGCGGGCTACCTCGTGCCCCGCCACAACGTCACCGCTGCCTGCCAGATGATCACCGACACCGGCCGGCTCCTGCGTGACGGCGGGCCTGTCCACCCGCAGTCTGTGCTGGAGCGAGCCGCGGCACGGGGCGGGCCGCTCGCCCGGGCGCTAGAGGACTTCTTCACCAGCAACGGGCTCGCCCTCGCCGCCGACCACGCCGAGCGCAGGGCCGCTGCCCGCCGGCAGCGCCGCCTGGATGCCATCCCCGCCGTCCTGCGGCCGGCCGCGATCGCGTTCAGCGAGCACGAGCTCGCCGGACGGCACAGGGCCCAGCATGCCGGGACCCGGCCGCCAGGCCACAACACGATCGAAGGCCACCTCACCTCCGTGCGCGACCTGGCACAGTTCATCAGCATCAGCCGGGGCATCGCCGACTGGGCGACGGTGAGCACCGGCGATGTCGAGGCGTTCCTTGCCGCCCGGCCCTCAATGGCCGCGCACCGGCTGGCCGGGCTGCGCCGGTTCTTCCGCTTCACCGCCCGCCGGCGGCTGATCCTGACCGACCCGGCCAAGACCGTGGCCATCGCCCAGCCGCAGGGATTCCGGGGTCCGAGCCTCACCCGCCATCAGCAGCGGGAGCTGTTCCGGCGCTGGACCAGCGGCCGCGACGATGTGCACCCGCACGAGGCGCTGACCGGCCTGCTCGCCCTGGTGCACGGCGCCACCACCCAGGAGATCCGCCATCTCACCGTGACCAGCATCGACCCGGCCGGCCAGGCCGTGCACCTGCCCGGCCGGCCGCAGTCCACGCCACTGGACCCGTGGACCCAGGCCGCCATCCAGCGCTGCGTCGAGCACCGGAAGGCGCTGAACTCCGACAATCCCCACCTGCTCGTCACCCGCGTCACAAAGGCCACCCGAGCGCCAGCCGACAGCGGATACGTCAAGAACACCGTCGCCCGTTCCGGAGTGCGCCCGCGGATCCTGCGGTCCTCCCGGCTGCTGGCCATGGTCAACACCGCCGACCCCAAGCTCGTCGCGGCCGCCTACGGGATGACCTACGACGCCGTCACCGCCTACCTGACCGACCGCGTCGACCCCACCCGCCTGCCGAACCCGTGAACTTCAGGCAGCACCGTGCACATGATCACGCGAACATGTGCGCTTCCGCCAAGTACTGGCTGCGGGTCCTGACCGAGATCAAGAACCGCGGCGTGCGGGATGTGTGCATGCTGGTCTGCGACGGGCTGAAGGGCCTGCCCGATGCGGTCAGCGCGGTCTGGGCGAAGACGATCGCGCAAACATGCATTGTTCATCTCCTGCGCAATTCATTCAGGTACGCCTCGAAAAGGGACTGGGCGCAGGTCGCGAAAGACCTCAAGCCGGTGTACACCGCGGCGTCCGAGGCCGAGGCGGCCGGCCGGTTCGCCGAGTTCTCCGGCAAGTGGGAGAAACGCTACCCCGCGATCATCCGGCTGTGGGAGAACGCCTGGGCCGAATTCGTGCCCTTCCTGGCCTTCGACCGGGAAATAAGGACGGTCATCTGCACAACCAACGCGATCGAGTCGATCAACGCCAGGCTGCGGCGGGCGGTGAACGCCCGCGGCCACTTCCCGACCGAGCAGGCCGCCCTCAAGTGCCTGTACCTGGCGATCATGAGCCTGGACCCGACAGGGAAGGGCCGCAAACGGTGGACCAACCGGTGGAAGGCCGCCCTCAACGCCTTCGACATCACCTTCGACGGCCGCCTCAGCGCGGGACGCAAGTAACAACAGAGAAAGAAGTTACACCGTTAACTTGACAGACCCGCCAGCCAGGACAGAACGCGGCGGTGCTGTGGATGTTCGGTTCGGTCACTGACGCGATGGTCGCGGAGCTAGCCCGCGCGGCTGCATTGCCCGCGCCCGGCTGATGCGCCTCTAGGACGTGCGCGGCCCGCTCGGTTGAGCTCTCGCCCTTTGACATGGAGGGGCGTCCAAGTGCTCCCGGTGCCGGGTGCGCACCGGCAGTCGGCGTGGTGGAGCACGCCGGCTGCAACGTCTGGCCGCGCCCGTCCCGTGCATGCGGGCGCGGCCAGACCCTTTGACCGGGGAATTCAGACTCGCCCTTGAAAGACATCGCCATGACCCTGGCTGCGGCGCTCGCTGGCGATCGCGAAATAACTCAGGAAAGTCCATCCCGCCGAGCCGAGCAGCCGAAGCGCGGCGACGCCTGCAGGCGCCTGGACGTCCATCGTCTCTGGCCGGGACGGTGCTCGGCGGTGCCATCAACTGGTTGCTGAATCGCCAGCAGATGCGGGGTGCGCGCATGCGCAGAGAGCCGAAGATGCTGAGCGGATGAAGGACCAGTGCAGCCTGGAGCGCCGGTTCGCTGCGTAGGCTGATCTCGTTTCGCGGGCAAGGTCCGGTCCGCGCTGCGGACCGAGGCTTGGCCTGTGCCGCGGCTGGGCATGGTCGAGATCAGCGCGCTGGCCGCCGGGCGGCTCATGACGCCTCGTCCCTGGTGTTCTTGTCAGTGCAGAGCCGGGATGCCTTTGTCGCATGCAGGAAGCTGGAGGCCGCGATGAGCAGCATCCAGGGGTCCTTGATGACGCGGCCTCCGATCCGGCCGCCAAGCCCTCCCCAGATGAACGACCGCATGTCAGGGGCATTGCGCGAGTTCGAGTCCGCTGCCAGGAACGAGTTGGAAGTCCGCTGGTCCGCATAGGCCAAATTCCGGTCGCCTCGGATAGCCCAGCGCGGCCACTACCACCGTTCCCCGTGGTGATTATGATGGCGGAAGGCAGCACACTCCAGGCAAACGCGCATCCGTTCCTTGAGAGGCAGCAAGCGCGAAAGACGGCGACACTCTCCAGGTTCTGCCAAGTCGGCCAGGTCCAACCGCAGCGTCGGCGAGACATGACCGACTGGTCGACGAGCCACGACGCCAGGACAGGCAACCCATTGCCAAAAGTCGCTCACCGTCACCATGGACAGCCGGTTGACGCGCGCGTACGGCTCGTTCGGCGCGGCTTGCACAATGATCGGCGATGTTTTCGGAGTGGCACCGATCTGGCCGATATGCGCGGGACTGAGCGGCTCCGGTCAGCTGTCGACGGCACCTGAATCTGACCCCAGCGTGGCATGCCGCCAAGGGGTCAAGAACCCGCCGTGCCGTTGACATCAGCCATCTGATTTCATCCCGGTCAATGCACCCGGTCGCGGCATCAAGACCCGCCTATTCACCAGAAGCCATGCCGTATCCTGACGGCCGACCAGGTCGACCGGCTCTACTCCGCCCTCAGGACGACACCATGCACCTCCTCGTCGAGACCAACTCTCTCCTCAGGGCGGACGCCGTAGCACTCAGCACGTTGTTGGCTTCCGGGAGAAGCAGCCAGGCACACGGCCGTCCTCTCGTGGGGACCCAGCATTTGCGGTGGGCGCACTCGCGGCGGCCTGGACCAGGATTCCACGTCGGTGCAGGGCACCGGTGCAGGCATCGTCTTACCAAATGAGACGGCGGTTGCACGAGACTGGCGACCTTCGCCAAAGCCGATTCGCCGTGCGGGACGGCGATCGCAGGATGTGAGAATTGCCCGGTATGAACGGGTTTATTTCCGGGTCAGTCATGAGGAGTCTTGACGAAGTCCGAAGTCCGGCCCCAATCGATGAGCCCAGCGTCGGAGTTCAGGTGGTTGGGGAGTCGAGGATCTGGTCGAAGGCCAGGCCGCTGCTGCCCTCGCCTCGGCCTGTGCCCTTGCGAGCGCCGTACCAGACCAGCACCGAGCCGTCCGGGCGTCGAGTGCGTTGGTAGCACTGGGTGACCCGGGCTCCGGCCCGCGGCACCTCCTCCTCGTACACGTAGTACGCCTTGGGTAGGTTCTGCGACATCAGCGGGGTCCGCGGCCGGATCTTGGCCGGGTCGTGCGGGTCGCCGTCGAGAAACCGCAGCATGGCTGCCCGCTGGAGCTGGGTCTCCCGCGGGCTGCCGTCGACGTGCACCGGGACGAACGGCAGCCACCGCTCGGGCACTGAGCTCATCACTTGGTAGCGGATCGGCGCGGCCGGCGGGGGCGGCGGCCCGGCCGGCGGGCCGGCCAGCTGCTGCAGGTGCGTGTGCAGCTCGTGCGCCGCTTCGCTGCCCGAGCGCGGCCAACCGGTCGGCAACGGGATCTGGTGCTCGATCGCCCAGACCATGTTGGCCATCTCGTCGCGCACCAGCGAGACGTCCTCGAGCGGGTCGCCGTCCTGCACCTTGGGCGCCACCGGCAGCAGCACCAGCTCGGGCTGCGGGTCGGCGCCGGTCTCGTCGGTCAGGACGAACATCCCCCACGAGTCCCACCCGTCGGCGCCGGCCGGCGGCTGGGCCGGCTCGACCCACAGCCGCTCGTCGAAGACCGTCGTGACCGCGATGCCGTGGACCCGGGCGAGCGTGCCGACCGGCAGCGTCCACGGCACCAGGAACCAGTCGTTCGCGAAGACGAGGGCGAACTCCATCAGCATGAGCTTGCCGACGTCCGTCGTGTCGGCGGCGACATGGCCGAAGTTGGTGTGCCGGTCCTCGAACGCCCACCAGCGAGTGTCCGGCATGCCGTCGAAGACCACCTGGGTCGGCACGAACGTCTGTACGTCGCGGACCGGCGCCACCACGGTCGCGGGCGGCGGCGGCGCCGGCGGTCCCGGCGGCGGTGGTGGTGGTCCGGGCACCAGCCGGGCCTGCCCGCTCCGCTCCAGCGCAGCCCAGTCCAGGCTCCCGAGGGAGTACTCCGGCGCGTTCAGGACGACGGCGGTGCCTCCCTCGGCGTCGGCCTCGCCGGACGGCGCCGACACCCCGAAGGCGTACTCCAGCCGGGACGGCAGCCACGCGTCGTCGTCGCCGTCCGGCTGCTCGACCAGCCCGGCGAACCAGGTGCGCAGCCGGTCGAGCAGGGTCTGCACGGCACCGACGTCGCCCGGGTCCAGGGTCACGCCGTCCTCGACCGACCCGCCGCCGGCCACGTGCTCCAGCAGGGCGACGCCGTCCATCGCCCGCTCGGCCGCGCAGCCGACCTGCTGCCAGCCGTCCTCGTGGGCGCAGACCAGCGCGTCGGCCGGATCGCCCGGACGGGGAACCGGCACCGCGTAGGCCACGCGGTAGTCGGCGGCATACGTCGTCGCCGGGAAGTCCCGCTCGAGCAGACGCACCCAGCGCCGCCCGACCGTCATCCGCAGGTCGAGCGAGAGCGTCTGGCCGCCCAGCTCCATCGGCACCCGGCGGCGCTCGACCCGCGGCTCCAGCACGTCGTCGGCGTCGAGGTCGAGCACCGGTCCGTCGGCCGGCTGGTACTGGTTCAGTGTGCGCAGGTCGAGGCCGGCCCGGGCCAGGACCGGCGACCCCGCGTCGTCGCCGGCGAACTCGCCGAGCTGCCACTGCCGGGACAGGAACCACAGCGCGTCGCGGACCTCGGCCTGCAACGCCCGGCCGAAGTCGTGGGTGCGCGGGCGCCCCTCCAGCCGGTTCCACCGGGTGATGGCCGGGTGCAGCCGGCTGGCCAGTGCGGCGTTGAGGGCGGTCACGATCTCGCTCATGTCAGCCGTCCTCGAGCCGCGCGTAGAGGCCGGCGTTGCGCAGCAGGTTGTTCGAGATCGAGATCTCGGGCGACGTCCAGGCCGAGTGCGTGGCCGGCAGCAGGGCGTCGTACGGCGTGGTGTCCAGGTGGGTCGGCTCGAGCGCGCGCAGCTTGGCGGCGTCGATCGTCTCGGTCACCGCGCCGAGCAGATCCTCCCAGGACCAGGTGCCGTCGAAGGACGCCGGGAGCGCGAGCAGCCAGGCCTGCGGCGGCTCGGCGTTCGGCCGGTCGTGGTGGAAGGCCACGCCGGTCGTGATCTGCCGGGCCGGCACGACCTCGTTCCAGTCGTCGACGAGCAGGCCGCACAGCGGCTGGACCGGGTCGAGCGCACCGTCGTGCACGGCCGTGTAGAGCAGCCGCTCGCCGGTCAGGTCGGCCGTCGCCGGGATCTCCAGGGCCAGCCACGGCTGGCCGACCTGGTGCGGGAGCTGCAGCGGCGTGAGCTCCGGGGCGGCCGCGCCGGGCAGCGCCGCCGACAGCAGCACGACGTTCTCCAGGTGGTGCATGCGCTCGCGCACCCGCGCGACGCCGTGCAGCCAGTCGTCGACCGGGAAGTCGCGCCCGGAACCGGCCGGGGGTGGGTCGGTCAGGTGCTTGGTCAGCCCGCCCGAGGTGGAGTGGGTCAGCGCGTTGGCCAACTCGGTCGCGGCCGCAGCGGGCAGCGAAATCCGTTCTGCCACAACGAGATCCGCACCAAGGAGCGCTTGCAGCCCGTCGCGCACGTGGCTCGCCTGAGCGCCCGCGGCTGCCCCGTCGTACGCCGTGAGCGCGGCACCGGCTGCGGCGACCCGGCGGCCCACCTCGGCGGCCAGCTGGTCGAGCCGGGTGGACAGCTCCGCACGGAACCGGTCGACCTCCGCGACCGGGCCGGTCAGGTCGAGCGGCTCGGCGTCGAAGGCCGAGACGTCGGCCAGCGCGAGCGCGTCCGCTAGCAGCCCGCTCAGCGTCGCCCGCGGGCTGGTCGCGACGTCGTGGAGGTCGTTGCGGCGGTCCTGGAAGAGCCCGCGCTTGGGGCCGAGCGCGGCCAGGTGCGCCGCCGGCGTCAGGCCCGAGCTGATCTGGGTGCTGACCAGGACCTCGGCGGTCCGCAGCAACTGCAGCCGCTCCTGGTCGGTCGCGGTGCCCGGCAGGCCCGCGTAGTCGAGCAGGAGCTGGTCGTACCGCGCGAGCCGCTCGTCCCACGCCGTTACCCGCGCCCGGAGCAGGTCGGTCACCGTCGCGTACGTCGCGGAGCGCCACTCCAGCGCGAAGCCCGTGCCCGACTCCTGGATCCGGTACGCCGCAAAGGCCGAGACCGTCCCGGCGTACGCCGCGATCACCGCGTCCACGGTCGCGGTTGTGTCGGCGAGCGCCGCCCGCAGCGGGGTCAGGGTGGGCGCGAGGGTGTCCCGCAGGCCGGCCTGCACATCGGCCAGCCGGGACCGGGGCAGCGAGACTGCGACCTGGTCGGCCGAACGGGCGTCGCCCTGCCGCATCACGTCGGCCGGCCGGATCGGCCGGGCTCCCACGACGACCCGGCGCAGGCTGCGCAGCAGCCCCTCGAGCTCGAAGAAGGTCACCAGACCGCTGATCCGCTCGGTGTGCAGGACCACGACCGGGCGTTCCAGGCGCACCGGGCGGACAGCGTGCAGCCGCTCGACGATCCGCTCGTCGAGGTCGGTCAGCGCCTGGTCGGTCTTGGCGCCGGCCCGGTAGAGCAGGTCGGCCGGGTGCAGACCGAGCTCCTCCTGGGTGATCGTCTCGACTCGGTCGGTGCCAGTGGCACGGTCGCCGTAGCGCACCCGCACGCCCACCGAGGCCGGGGCCGGCAACCGCGCGGCCAGCCAGCGGTTGAGCGCCGGTTCGGCCAACGCGAGCGGCGTCATCGTCAGGCCGGGCAACGGGTTTGCCGGTCCGGAGGTCGGGAGGTGCAGCACCGTGCGCAGGGTCAGGCCGGTTCCGGTGCGCGGGGTCCGAATGACATCCGTCTCGGGCGGGTAGCCGCCCTTGGCGAACGCGTCCAGCGTGCCCGCCGAGCGGTCGTAGTTGCCGAGGACCGCCTGGTGCACGCCCTCGGCCAGGACCAGGTCCGCGACCGCGTCGTTGACGTCCCGGATGTGCCGGACCGCGGCCGTGATGGCGTCCTCCTCCGGCGCGGGCCGGCGCGGCAGCCGGGGGTTGTCGAACGGGTAGGTGTTCGCGCCGCTGCTCTCGACGTGCTGCAGGAGCTTGCGGCCGTCGACGACGTTCATCGCGGCGATCGACTCCTGGGCCGGGCCGTCGGTCGTCGCGGTCGACTGGATTTGGTTGGCCACCAACGGGTATTCGAGCCGTAGCGGGTACACGAGCGCCCGCACGGTCAGCGGACCGTTGTCGTGCAGGTGCCGCTCGAACTGGTAGCCGAGCAAGGCGCCCAGCGACTGCCCGCCGCGCATGCCCTCCAACACCGCGAGCGCGGTGCGGACCCGGCGGGACGTCAGGTTGACCGACATCTGGCCCTCGTGGGCCACGTGCGCGTTGCGCAGCACCGCCGCCGTCGCGGCGTGGTTGATCGACGGCGCGTGCACGAGCCCGAGGCTGGTCGGGTCCTTGGTCAGCGGCACTGTCGCGTGCTTGTCGATGTCGGCGGCCAGGTCCGACGGCAGGGTCACCGGGGTGAGCGTCTTGCCCTCCGGCCGCAGGTCCTCGACCCAACCGTAGGCGCCGAGGTAGGTCCCGCCCGGACCACCGTCCGCGCCGCCACCGTCACCACTTGCGGCCGCACCAGCTGCGGCGCCAACGGCGGCGCTCGCGACGTGCTCGGCCAGCAGCCGCTCCAGCCGGGCGGTCGGCAGCTCGGCCAGCCGGTCCAGCGCCTCGAGCTGCTCGGGCAGCACGCTGCTCTCCAGCGCCCGGACGTTGCGCGCGATGTAGTCGCCCACGGTAAGAGTCGCGTCGCCGGTGACCGCTGGCGCGGTCGCGAACAGCTCGGCGTACCGGCTCTCGCTGTGGGCCGTGGCCGCCGCGTCGACGTGGACGAACGCCGGCTCGCGGCGCAGCACCGCGACGTTCTCGATCGCGCCGGCCGAGGCCAGCAGCCCGATCGCGGTCTGCCGGAAGCTCAGTTGGACCGCGTGCCGCAGCAGCAAGTAGAGCAGCGCAGCCGGGCGCTTGCCGTCGTCGAAGCCCTGCTCGGCCTGCACCGCGACGATGCTGTCGGCAGCCGCGTCGGTGAGCCACTGGATGTAGTTGCGGCCACCGGCGTACCCGCGGATCGGCGCCGTCTCGGACAGCGGCAGGTCGTCGACGATGGGGCCGTCCAACGCACGCTGGCTGGCCCGGTAGATCTTGGTCAGGATGCCGGGCACCTGCTCCCCGGCGTACCCGAGCCGACGCAGCAGGTCGACCGGCTCGCTGGCGGGGAACATCGCGACCAGCTGCTCGACGATGCCGGTGCCGAAGAAGGACAGCTCGTACCCCTTGTGCTCCAGGCTGTCGGCGGTCAGCGGGTAGTACTCAACCGACGTGGGGTGCAGGCCGACGATGTCGAGCAACTGCTGGTGGGTGTCCGGGCCGTCGCCGCCGATCCGGCTGACCCGGCCGAGCAGCGGCCGCCAGTCGGCCTCGACCTGGCGGATCAGCCGGACCAGCGCGGCCGGCACGGCCTGGGCGGTCGGCACGCGCTCGCCGAACCAAGCCAGCCGGCTGAACGCGACGGATGGCTGGATGCCGTACGGCTGCGCGCCGATCCGCAACGCGGGCAACGGTCCCCGGCCGCTGACCTGCCGGGTGAAGAACTCCCGGGTGCCCTCGACCGCCTCGTCGCTGAAGACCGGCGCGAGCAGCGTGTCCATAAGGTAGCCGATCGTCGCCGGCCACAGGGCGGTCTGCAT
>WNGL01025280.1_pt1 | contig 10875 bp, 9 predicted proteins | sample 5400591 | NCBI WGS metagenome assembly WNGL01 (sample SAMN13153377, study PRJNA577476) | soil metagenome | isolation source: 80 cm soil or saprolite under Garry oak tree replicate 1 | place: USA:California | collected 2016-06-15
GCTCACGGTAAGGTCTATCATCCACATACGCTGCCCGGCTTCGTCGCCATCCTGAAAGGGAACCGGGTAGGACTGCTCACGTACTCTCTTGAAGATGAGAACTGTGAGATCGTGACTATCGATAGCACAAAGCCGGGAATCGGTATAGGCATGCTGCTGATCAAGGCAGCCACGCAGGCGGCACGAGAAGCAGGCTGCAAGCGGATCTGGCTGATCACAACGAATGATAATCTCCATGCGCTGCGCTTCTATCAAAAACGCGGCTTCACGCTCGTCAGCATTTATCGCAATGCTGTCGATGCCGCCCGCCAAATGAAGCCGCGCATCCCTTTGATCGGCGACGACCAGATTCCCTTACATGATGAGATCGAACTCGAGATGATGTTATAGCGATAGCACTGCTCGAGCAGGGCGGCGTCATTCAACGGAGTAATCAGTGTGAACTTTTATACTATCCCCGCTCTTCCTATGGAGCCGAACTGGTGGGGATGAATTTCTTTCGTGGGCGTGTTGTCCGTTGTGAGACAGGCGCTCTTTGCCCTATGCAACTGCAAAATAAGAGCAGACCCGGCATTGAGCTAAGCGCAGCGCTAGAAGAGCAAATGCATGCCGGGAAGATGCCAGGCGTAGGCGATGAAAGGCAAGAAGCAACAATTTGACAAGAAAGCATCATAAAAAATCGGAAAGGAAATTACCTATGGCTACACAATGCACACATCTTGACCAGATACGACCAGTCACACCCAGTGCGAATGGGTGTGAGGATTGTTTGAGAATCGGGGACACGTGGGTACACCTGCGCCTCTGCCTCGAATGCGGGCATGTTGGTTGCTGCGATTCTTCCAAGAATAAGCACGCCACCAAACACTTCCACGCGACTCACCACCCAATTATCCAGTCTTTTCAACCCGGAGAAGACTGGGGTTGGTGTTACATCGACCAGGTGATGCTCGAGTTTGCTTGATCGACTCTTGATTCCACGGACATCACTGGTGTGTCTGAAGAAGATACCTGGCAAAGGAAAAAAGATCATGACACCACGAACACGACTTGCGGTCCCTGTCAGTGAAAGAGACTATGCTTGCTGCACTCGAAGCAGCGAGTCAGGAATCGTGACGTCCCTCGAGGCGTTCAGCAATGGAGTAGAGAGACAACCAGGAGGACGAGCAACATATGGAAAGCATAAGCAAGACACAGCAAGGGGAACGAGCGGAGAGCTGGCCAGCTCTCCCACTTGAGGCATGGAGGGACACCTGCCAGACACTCCATCTGTGGACGCAGATCGTGGGCAAGGTCAGGATGGAGCTGAGTCCTCCGGTGAACCACTGGTGGCATGTCACGTTATATGTTACACCGTGTGGGCTGACGACCTCTCCCATTCCCTATCAAGGGGGCACCTTTGAAGTCACTTTTGATTTCATCGATCACAACCTCCGCATTCTCACGAGTGAAGGGACCGTCACAGTGCTGCCATTGATCCCACGATCAGTCGCCGCTTTTTACCGGGAGTTTATGGCCTGCTTGCAGGCCCTGGGGATCGAGGTCACGATCAACACGTTGCCCAGCGAAATTCGCAATCCCATTCGCTGTGATGAAGATGAGGTCCATGCCTCCTACGACCCCGTCTACGCCCACCGCTTCTGGCGCATCCTGGTGCAGACCGATACCGTCTTGCAGCGCTATCGTTCGCCTTTTCTCGGCAAGAGCAGTCCTGTCCACTTTTTCTGGGGCAGCTTCGACCTGGCACTGACCGTGTTCTCTGGTCGGGGAGCACCCCAACGGCAGGGTGCCGATCGTATTACACAGGAAGCCTACTCACATGAAGAGATCAGTTGTGGGTTCTGGCCCGGCGATGAGCGTTTCCAGACACCGGCTTTCTACTCCTATACCTATCCGGAGCCGCCTGGACTGGGGACCGCCTCGATTCTCCCTGCTGCGGCGTTTTACAGCCAGGAACTGGGGGAATTCTTTCTACGCTATGATGACGTGCGGAGCGCTTCCTCGCCTGAGCAGGCGCTGCTGGAGTTTTTCCAGAGTACGTACGAAGCGGGAGCCACGCTGGGGCAGTGGGACCGCGAGGCCTTAGAAAGGAGGGTGCGATGAAAACGAACAATCGCAAGGAATGATCACTATAGGTTACTTTCTGGATGAAGCAGGATACTTTGTGCTGCGTTGAGGAAGCTCATGCGCAGTTGGGCACCCAGAATCTTTGCCGCAAGCGCAGCGAGACTATCCCTCGCCCTGGTTCGCATGGACTGAGCCTGCACCTCCTGGCCCACCTTCCAGTAGAGCCTGGCGAACTGCGCCTGGATTTGCCACTCCTCCCCTGGAAGACCCATCTCAATGGCGAGTCGGAGTGCTTCCTGTAGAGACGCGATAGCCTTATTGATTCTGCCCTCGAAACCGGCCAGGGCCGCCTGCATCCGCAGGTGAATCAGTCGGAAGCGGCGATTATTGCCTACGCGCTCACCGAAACGGCCCACATCTTCGCGGGCAAGCGCTCCATGGCCCTCGTGCAGCAGCGCCGCAATCTCATAATATCGATGAAAATCAAGCCACACGAGCTTCGCGGGCAGCGCATCGCGTATAGCAATTGATCGCTGCGCAGCGGTTGAGGCGGCAGGCCAATCGTGAGCCAGGACACGATTCATACAGAAGCGCGAGATGATGGCGCTTTTCCAGTGTCCTATCGAGATCGTCTCCGAGAGTGCCATGGCCTCGTCCAGTATCGCCCTGGCTTCTTCAAGTTGAAAAAGGGTATTCTTTACATCACCCAGCGTGAACAACTGGAGCCAGCGCAGAGCGGGGTCATGACTTGATTGCATAAACTCGCCCGCTTCATGAGCGACGTGCACTGCTTCTTCATACTCGCCCACTTCCGCAAGTCCTACCTGGATCTTATTCGCGTTCAGCACCAGTGCTGTTGCATTGTTGATGTCACGGGCAAGTCGCAAGCCTTCGCGCGCCGCCTCGATGCCTGCCTGCGGTTCGCCCAGATTGATTCTACTCATGGCCAGTAAATCCAGGCAGTACGCCTCTCCTGCTCGATAGTCTAGGGGACTTGCGGGAGGCGAGCCTGTCCAGAGAAATTGCGTGCCTAGCTCCAGGGTTTCGATAGGAGAGGTCTCGCTTGCTATCGAACCTGTCTTCCCCTGCTTGTTTTGCTTGACCAGCGTATCATACATCGCGCGGCTTTTCATAGTCGGGTCAATAGTCTCATCCCACTCACCGGCAATGTTATGAGAACGCCCAATGAGGAAGAGACTGCGCGCGATCAGTTCGTTGAGTCCTGCTGCGGTGGCGAGTTCCAAAGCGCGATGCGCATGTGTCTGAGCCAGTGTGAAATCTCCGGCCCAATGGACTAATTGTCCCAGGTTCCATTCCGTTTCAGCGATAGCAGCAGCGTCGCCGGTCGTCACCACGAGCAGGAGCGATTCGTTCAACAAGGCATGAGCCGTCGCGAAGTCCCAGGATTGCTGCCAGGCGACGGCAGCCAGGCGGTTCAGCGCCGCCGCTTCCAGGGTTAGCGCACCACGCTCTTTTGCATATAACCTTAGAGCATCATAGGCGCTTCGCGCCTGCTCCAACGCTCCAATCCATTCGTAAGCGCGTCCCAACTTGATGTAGAGCTGTTCCCGCTCTCCTGCTGGCAGCTCGAAAGGCCGGGACAGATGCTGGGACTTCGTATCGTGTTGTCCCCCCTGCCGGTTACCTGGGTCAGTGAAATCCTCCAGCAGAGACCATGCCTGCTCGTAAAGCGCAATAGCGCTGCGGACCGCAAAGATTACGAATGCAGCATCGCCTGCCGCCACGCTGTAGCGGAAAGCCGGCTCGACCAGCCCCGCTTTTAGCGCGTGCTGCGCCAGCTCTGCGGCTGGTGCTTTGTCGCGTTCCAGCACCGCGAAGGCGCGCCGGTGCAGCACGCGCCGCCGTGCCTCCCCCGTCTCGGTGTAGGCCACCTCCCTCAGCCTATCATGTGTGAAGACGCATACTTCCCCGCCCTCCACTACCCGCACCACGAGGTGTCGTTCGGCCTCTTCCAGCGCATCCAGCCCTGTGAGTTCGTCAAGGTCGGCTAGCTCCCATGCCTGAGCCGGTTGGAAGCGCGTACCCAGGACTGATCCCGCCATCAGCAATTTGCGGCTCGTCGGAGTCAGCCGTTCCAATCGCTCCTGGATCACCGCGCGCATCGAGGAAGGAAGTAGCCTGCGGAAACGACTCGCTTCCTGCTCAAACGTCGGAGCAGAGAGGCGGCTACCTCCCATCTCTCCTTCTTCCCAGATCACGAGCTGTTGTTCCAGGAGTGCTCGCAGCGTTTGTATGAGGTAAAGTGGCTGCCCGCCAGTCTCCGTGTGGAACCAGTGCGCCACTTCCTGCAGTTGCTGGATATCGCCAAAGAGGCGGCGCACCAGCTCATGCGTCATTGTGGCATCGAGCGCACCAAGGATCACCATTGTGGTTTGCGCCGCGCGATCAAGGCTGTGCAGCCAGTCGCGCAATTCGCTTGATGTGCTTACCTCTTCCAGCCGCGCTGCCAGCACAACCAGCACCGGGCAGCGGTCCTCGCTCCAGCGCCGACACAAGAACCACAGAAGATCACGTGTGCCGGTATCTGCCCAGTGTAGATCGTCGAGGAACAGGACGAGCGGGGTCTCCGGTGCATCTGGTTTATGATGGCGGATGAGGGCCTTCCCGAACTGCGCCACCCCTTCAAAGAGTCGCCCTCTTGCTTCACTGACCTCGCCGGCCGGCACAGGCAAATCGGGATAACGCTCGCGCAATTCAGGAAGGATGCGGCTGAGTTCGGTGAGCCAGACATCTTCGAGCAGGTCTTCGGGCGCTCGCTCCCGCTCCAGCCTTGCCCGCAGCGCCTCAACCAGTGGCTGATAGGGAAGCCTTCCTTCGGTCTCAAAGGCTCGTCCGCTCAGCACTATCGCTCCCCTCGTGCCGGCGGACCAGCGCAGGAACTCCTCTACCAGGCGCGTCTTGCCGATACCGGCCTCACCCTCTATTGCTACCACCTGCACGCTCCCTTGCCGCGCGCGTTCATACGCTGCTACGAGTGTACTGAATTCGTCCTCTCGCCCTACCAGGGGCGTCTCTAGTTCATGGTACGTGTTCGGGCGCTGGAGACGCTGGCGCTGCTGTGCTTGTCGTGTCGTTGAGGTTGGTGCTGCTGGCGAGTTGGCAACGCGCAGCCGCTCAGCGAGCGCGACGGTCTCCGGTGCGGGTTCGATGCCCAGCATGCGCTCCAGTAATTCAGCGTAGCTCGCATACGTGGCGAGTGCCGCCGCTCGATCACCTGCTGCTGCCTGGGATTCCATGAGGCAGCGGTATGCCTCCTCGCTCAGTGGATTCACCATGATCCAGCGCTCGGCCGTCTGGGTGGCGGCATCAAATGCCCCTTGCTGGCGTTGTAATGCGCTGAGTGCGTTCAAGACGCGATCGATGCGGCCCTGCCAGTAAGCGCGCTGCTGCTCGATCCAGTCCGCAAAATCCGGCGCGTCGTCCAGCATGAAGCCGGCGAGAAATGGTCCTCTGCATTGCCCGGCAGCAGTTTCCAGTTGCCATTGCAGGCGATCAAGGTGATCCAGCGAATCTGCTGGTCGGCGATCACGCCACTGCGTGGTCAGGGCAGCTGACTGCTCGACGATCTGGAGATCGAGGCGAACAGCTTCTTCTTGCAGCCAGAGGGATTCTCGACCCAGCCGGTCACGACCACTGCGAATCAGACCTTCTCTCGCCTCTGCATGCTGTGAGTGAATCCTCGGTATATCGCGCGAAGGTGCAAAACCAGGACTGTTCATAATTGCCTCGCGAACCAGGCGTAAGGTAGAGCGGAGTGTGGCACGGGCCTGCGCATCTTCGCGGTCAGGCCACAAGAGCGCGGCCAGGTGCGAACGCGGCTGCGGTGTGCCGGTCACAGCCAGATACACCAGCAGCGCCAGGGCCTTCTGGGTGCGGAAAGCGAGAAGATGTCTATCGGAGCGCACCTCCGGTGGGCCAAGAAGAGCCAGTTCCAACACCTGTTTCTTTGTACTGAAATCGTTGTCCGATGACCTCGGAAACACAGCCATGCCTCCATACGCCTCACTAGCTTGTGCGCCGCAGAATCCGACACCACAGTGCTTCCAGCAAAGCACATTCAGGGAAGAAACGTCAAGAGGCTCACAGCGTTGCACGCACGTTTGCACGCTGCCGCGACGACCCCATGCTACGCTAGCAACAGGTCGAAGCAGATGCAATAAAGTTGCAGATAAATGGAGTTCAGGCATGTGTATTCAAGTGAGTGTAGTCTATGCCGTGCCTCCGCTTACGGAAGAAAGGAGTGAGATCTCATGGCTATGGTAGCAGCGGCGCTTCCACTATTGCCGGGAAAGGGCGAGGAGTGGCGTCGATGGGCGCAGGAACTACAGGGCTCTCGTCATGCCGAGTACGCTGCATCGCGCAACCGCCTGTGCATGGAGTGGAGTTTGTCTTTGTATATTTGGAAGTCGATGACAGCGCGGAGATATGTGCAAGGCTGGCCAGTTCCTCGCATCCATTTGATTGTTGGTATCGGAAAAAGCTGCAAGAGCTACACGGCCTGGATATCGCCCAACACCATCGAAGTTTGCTCCTTGAGGATGCCTTCGTCTGGCCTGCACCTGGTTCTGGCGACTGCGCTCAAGAAGGCGGAACACCAGTATCAAGGATGCAAGAAATTGACACACAGACTATCCATACATTAGAAAGGAATGGTAATGATGGTTAAACAGAACATAAGCATGGAGTATAATTTTCCTCAGAGAAAGGCAAGATCCTCCTGGAGAAAGAGCGGTACTGCAACTCCGGTTTACAGGACTACAGCATCAGCCTTAGAGCGCAAGAAATTTGTATCCGAGAAAGGTCCCACTTTTCTGAAGGTGTATGCTATTCCAGTACTGCTGCTCAACCTTGCATTGCTCGGCTGGGATATCATCTCGGTGAATGTAGTACATGGTTGGTCGATCTATCTCGGGTATGCAGTGATCGTCACGGTAAGCCTGCACCTATACCTGGCGTACTTGGATCACTACCTCAACTAATGCAAGAAGTCATGGTATGACTACCGCGAAAACAAGAGGAGGAATGAAATCGATTTGTTCAAAAGCGTAGGATACGCGATATTAGGATGACAATTTTCATGATCTTATAAGCAGGAGTGTTCGTTCTTATGAATACGTTCTTCACGGAAGTTCGCCAGACGCTCGTTCCGCGTGGTGAGGTCAAGCACGGTCCGCTTCCTCCGCTGCTGGTCGCCATGACGCTGGTCACCGGTCTCGTCGACGCGTTTAGCTATCTGACTCTTGGCCACGTCTTCGTCGCCAACATGACCGGCAACGTCGTGTTCCTGGCATTCGCTCTGGCTGGCGCATCTGGTTTCTCGATCCTCGCCTCTCTGGTGGCGTTAGGCTCCTTTGTCCTCGGCTCCTTCGGCGGGGGGCTCCTTGGGTCGCGCCTGGGCCAGCACCGGGGGCGCCTGCTCAGCGTTGCCGCCGCGCTGCAAACGCTCTTGCTGAGTGCCTCGGTAGTTCTGGCCGCGCTGTCCGGCAATTCGGTGTCAACAGGCTACAGCTATGGCCTTATCATCGTGCTGGGCATCGCGATGGGTCTCCAGAACGCTACCGCGCGGAAGCTCGCGGTACCCGATCTGACGACCACCGTCCTCACCTTGACCATCGTCGGCATCGCTGCCGACAGTCGTCTCGTGGGCGGAAGCGGATCGAGAGCAGGCCGGCGCTTGATTTCAGTGGCGGCCATGTTCGTGGGTGCCCTCGTCGGGAGTCTGCTGATCTTTCACGTTTCCATCGTCTCTCCGCTCGTGATCGCCCTCATCGTCATAGCGATTATCGCGGTAACGACGGGAGTGCTTTCGCGCACGAACCCGATCTGGGTCCGTGCCAGCTAGCCAGACTGAGGCGAGTGAGGCTGCGAAGGCGTGTGCTGGCAACGTGAGACACCCGTTCGCAAAATCCGTCGTTTTATATAAACGGATGTTCCACATAGCCAGTACAGGATTATCTGATTAAACGTTAAACTTCATTATTCCGGGGATATGCTACACGGAAAACATTTGGAATAGTTGCCCTGAGCAAAGATGTTCTTCTAGTAAAGAAAGATAATGTGGCCCAGTATACAATTTTACTCGGTTTTCAATACGCTGAAGAGGAGATTTGATTGATGAATAACTGGGAAAAACGAAACAAAGCGGTTACAGAGGAATTCCGTGCCCATGGAGGCCAGGTGAAAGGTTGGGCACCGTTAATTCTGCTAACAACGACAGGAGCCAAAACAGATCAACCTCGCATAGCTCCCTTGATGCTTGTTACTGATGGTGATCGCATAATTGCAATAGCGTCCAAGGGAGGCCATCCGAAACATCCTGAGTGGTATTTCAACCTGCTGGCTCACCCGGAAGTTACGGTTGAGGTTGGTAGCGAGAAATTTGATACCACAGCCAGGATTCTCACCGGCAATGAGCGAGAACAGGCGTTTAGGAGAGCTGTAGAAGTATTTCCTCCCTATGCCGCATATCAAAAGAAGACGACCCGCGAAATTCCTGTCATTGCACTCGAACGGCCAGCCAAATAACTCACCCGATGTACAGTGCATCGGCTTGTCGTCTGCAATTACATACTGGTGAGGGCGGGCCATCTCTTTCTCGTAAAGGTGGAGCTTTCACCAAGATAATTGTAGAAAAAAGACCCGTTAACCTCTGTGATTTACACTACTTCGCCAATCGCAATTCGAAGCCGATGCCGTCCTGCGATATCTCACCTTTCGCGAACCGGCTCTGGGACACCATGGCATCGATGGCTTCCCTGGTGTAGGCGCTCTTCAATAACATCGCGCGGAATGTCCACTTCGTCAGCTTCGCGTTCAATGCCGACATATGCATGCCAGCTACCTCGTCGTCGATGGCCGCGGGCGACGCGTCCTTGCGCAAGTCGATGATCGATGCCTGGCCGCCGTGCACGAGCACGCGGTGGATCTCATTGAGGGCGCCCACCGGGTCCGAAAAATTCTTGAACGCGGCGCGACACACCACGAAATCGAACGACTCGTCGGGGAAGGGCATGTGCGCCGCGTCTCCATGCCGAAAGTCGACGCTGACACCCGCTTTGCGCGCGTTCTCGGCGGCGATGCGAACAAAGGAATAGCTGATGTCGAGGCCTGAGACTCTGTAATCGCCCATCCTGGCGATTTCTATCGCCAGGTACCCGGGACCGGGGGCCACCTCAAGCACCCGCGCTCCTGGCTTGAGGCGCTCCGTGACGGAGCTGGCGCATTTTCGGGTTCCACGCACGTCGTTCGCCGTGTTCCTGGCGTACCACGTGGCAATGATGCCTTCCATCGGTAGCCCCTTATAGGGCTTGTGTGTTAGAGCCATTATCGGCTCCTTTCTTTCTTGCTGCTAGTCGGAACTCTGGTCACTAGAGTTCACCCACTCGGCAATGCCCTCCAGTGTGCCCGACCTGATCGCTTCGGCGAATTGGCGCGTCCAGGCGAGCTCCGCCTCATGCATCGCCAGCACGTACTCACCCTCGATCAGGTGCAGGCGCGCCACCCCGCGCTGCGCGGCGAGCTGCAGGAGGGAGTGCCCCTGGGAGATCTCCATCTCCAGGCGGTTGCACCGCTGCGCGAGGAGCGCGGCTGCATCCTCGGGCGGCAGCACTGGGATGAGCGAGAGCCCTGCTTCGAACCACGTGTATTCTTTGACCGGTGTGCTGATGAGCTCGCTAAGCCAGTCGATGAGCTCCATGCGGCCGGCGTCGGTCAGGCGGTAGACGGTGCGCTCGGGGCGTCGGCCCGCGCGCTCGGTCTCCTGCGCGACGATGAGCCCGTGCTGCTGCAGCGCCTGGACAACCGTATACAGCGCGCCGTAGTTGAGCTTGATGCTCTGGTCCTTGCCCCGCTCGCGCATCGTGGTCGCCATCTCGTAGGGGTGCATCGGGTGCTCCGCGAGACACGCCAGCACCACCAGCGCGAGCGGATTGTTCACCTTACGCTTCGTGATCGTTCATCCCTCCGTGTTGCTATTCAACGCAGTATTACTTGGCCGTGATTATTTATTTCAGATTATCCTGCTACAAGTATATAGATCGGAATATTAGTTGTCAAGTGCTGGCACTACGAATTTCGTATGGGGGAGCAGAGGTGGTTTGTATGCTGCAAATAAGCGCGTGTTTTTCTCGTTTTCTCTCGTGCATGAGAAACATTGCCCTGCTCCATCAATGACTGAGTACCATATCGCAAAGAAAAATCGGAGAGTGGAGGAAGACCAAGTTGTCTCTTTTACGAATGGATGTCCTAAGTAGCCAATACAGCAGAACGGCTGAGCGCTCATGCCTGATGAGAGACACGCGAGAGATGAAAGCAAGCATGGGAACGTCTGCTTCCCTGTTTGAACAGGAAACAGGATGGAGTTAGCAGCACACTGGCATAGATGTCAAAACCTCCCCCAAAAAACGAGTGACTACTCCACGAGTATACAGGGAGAGAGAGGATCCTGTCAAGGATGGGTTGGCGATGGGGTGCGTTTCATTTTTTTGCGCTGTCTGCTTGCTTGAGCAGACGGGGGGAAATGGTTTGCCTTCCCCAGCGATACTGAGCCTCAGTCCGGCCAGTCTTCTGTCGTATCGGCTTCGGTGTCGACGCAACGGGCAGGGGAGGTGGGTGCGACTCCTGCCGTTTGGCCTGCTGATCACGAAAGTGCTGCTGCTGCTGGGTGCGACGTTTCAGGTGGTGCTGGCGCTGACGCAGGCGGTGTTGCTCCTGCCAGGACTCTTCCCAGCGCTCATTGAGCAACGCGAGCCGCAGTGCCAACATGGGATTGATGTGCTCGGGTTTCCA
>WNGL01010178.1_pt1 | contig 10874 bp, 7 predicted proteins | sample 5400591 | NCBI WGS metagenome assembly WNGL01 (sample SAMN13153377, study PRJNA577476) | soil metagenome | isolation source: 80 cm soil or saprolite under Garry oak tree replicate 1 | place: USA:California | collected 2016-06-15
ATCATACCCTGTCCCGCCCCAAGGTTGGCATCGTGCTAACCGCTTCAATCCCAGCCAGCTTCCTCGAGAGACGCCATGCGTCTCGACCGCTTCCAAGAAATATGCCGAACACGTCGGATTAAATCGACACCCGGAACCGTGGCCGCAAATCAACGAGAGGACCGGCGAGAGTGTGTATTGATAAATGCGAATGAAAAAGCGAAGGAAACTGAGCATCAGAGCGCTAGAATAGAAGCGCGCTTTGCCAGACGCAACCATTCATCTTCCAGCGCATGATAACTGGCGTGCGCGGCATCGGGTCTGGCGACGAGCACCATCCAGTGGTCTTCCCGCAAATCGTTCTGGTGTCTGCGCACGATTTCCCGCATACGACGACGAACACGATTGCGGATAGCTGCGCTACCCAGGCGTCGCGTCGTGACAAAGCCCACGCGGCACGCGCCGCTATTTTCCACCGCGAGCACGCCGAGCATGACCAACTTCCCACGTTGTGCATACCCGGCTTGTTTCACTCGCTCGAATTCCGATGCGCGTGTTAGGCGTCGGCCTTTCGAGAAGGAGAGCGAGTGTAATCGCAGTCGCATATCGACTGGTCGATCTAGCAATTGACGGCGGCAGCGCACCGGAGCTTTAACCGGTACAGCAAAAAATCCTCCCCCGAGAGTATTCGGGGAAGACTCTGCAAATGAAGCTAGCCGAAAAACTTAGGGAGTTGGCGAAGTAGCCGGGGACGTGCCGTACTCCGTTGTGGGCGGACTCGTCGACTCCGGGACGGGCGGAGTCGTTTCAGTTGTAGTCGCCGGAGTTGTGGCAGCTGGGCTTGCCGCCGGCTCGGTAGTTTCGGTCTTTTGCTCGCATGCCGCGAGGAGCGCGGCACTGGCCAGGATGCAGATGTATTTTTTCATAGTGGTATCGGAAAGGGCATATTGGTTTAACCGATTAATCGGAGCAAGGCGCTTTTTGGCCCTATCGGAATTTATTTTCAGCAAGCAAACGCTTGATAATCGCGGATTAAAGTGGCGCCTCGTATTTGAGGCCGTGCGCCTCCGCCACCGCTCGGCAAGTGAGCCATCCGTCCCGCGTATTGATGCCACCAAGAAGGGCCGGTTGTTTTTTGCATGCGCCCTCCAAGCCTAGATCGGCAAGCAATTCGATGTAACGGTAGGTGACGTTGGTAAGTGCTTGTGTGGCAGTGCGCGCATAAGCCGCGGGCATGTTCGCTACGCAATAGTGCGTCACACCCTCTTCGACATAAACAGGATCCAGATGCGTCGTTGGGTGCGAAGTTTCAGAACAGCCCCCTTGATCAATCGAGATATCCACGAGCACGCTCCCCGGTTTCATCTTTTTCAACATTGAGCGCGTGATCAACTTCGGAGCTTTTGCTCCCGGTACGAGCACCGCACCAACTAGCAAATCGCATCCTGGCATCAAATCGTGCAGGTTCGCTTCGTTGGAATAGAGAGTGTGCGCATTATTCATCGTGATATCGAGAAAGCGCATTCGTTCGAGATCGACCTCCAGGATCGTAACATCGGCGCCGAGACCGGTCGCCATACGCACAGCGTTAATACCTGAAGTCCCTCCGCCGACCACAACGACGCGTCCGGGCAAAACGCCGGGCACACCGCCAAGGAGCACACCACTGCCACCATTGAACTTCGCCAAGAAATAGGCGCCCATCACCGCCGACATTCGGCCGGCGATCTCGCTCATTGGCTCGAGCAGCGGCAAACGGTTGTTGATCTGGATCGTCTCGTAGGCGATGCCGGTCACTCCCGATCTCAGTAATGCCTCGGTGAGTGCTTTGCTGGCGGCCAGATGCAAATAAGTGAAAAGGAGCTGACCTTTGCGTAACAGTGGAAACTCTGCCTCCAGCGGCTCCTTCACTTTCACAATCATGTCGGCACGCGCAAAAACCTCTGCCGCTTGATCGACAATCTCCGCACCAGCTTTGACGTATTCTCCGTCCGGATAGCCAGAGCCGATTCCAGCGTTTTTTTCCACAAGCACCGAATGACCCTGCCTGGTGAGTTGATTCACGGCCGAAGGCAGCAACCCGACACGCTGCTCCTGCTCTTTAATTTCTTTTGGGACACCAATGGTCATTTCTTACGATCTGAATAGTGAATGGTGATTAGTGATAAGTAAAAACTCATCGGAGCGACAAGTTTCTTTACTCATCACTTGTCGCTGCTCACCAATTACTAATTCAACGACGGATCATCCGGCGCCGCCGCCAGCATCTTATACCACGGTCCGAGACCACGCATGATGTCGAACCAAAGTTTCGGCAGGCGATCGAGTTTGAGCACGGAGCGACTGGGCTTTTGCAGAAGCCAGACCTTTTGTTTCATCTCGGCCTCGAGCTGGCCCGCGCCCCAACCCGCGTAGCCCACAAACGCGCAGATCGGGGTCGATTTCTGACCGGCCCGCTCGCTCGCTTCCTTCAAACCCACATTGTGATTGAGCTTGAACCCTTCGCCTTTCTGCCATTCAAACGCTGCAAACATCAGCTGATTTTTGCCGACCGGTCCGCCGAGAAAAACAGGCACTTCGGAAAGGCCTTCCGGTGGCGTCTCGGTCACAAGATCGGCCACTTGTCTGTCGAGCGGGCGATTGATGATTACGCCGAGCGCGCCATCGTTTGGATCATGAACGGAAATAAAGAGCACCGCGCGCCGAAAATTCGGATCGAGCATATTGGGATGCGCGACGAGTAATGAACCAGCGAGACTCTGCCGGGTTTTGCCACCCTGATTGCGCATGCAAAACTAGAACCCTCTGGGCGAGCTTGCGCAAGCTCCACCTTCTCTTTGATCTCTCGGCGCGACCGCGATCTAACTCGTCAGTGAGAAAGATCGACATCTTCTTTGCAAACTCAATGACACCTCGCATAAGTTCATGCAAAATTTTGTTGCCACCAGCCGTAAGCTCGATTACTAGCCTCAGAGTTTTCCACGATTGTTCTGGGGGGAACAGCCGCCCTTCACGCCCATCGGGCGTGGGGGGCGGTACTTTTTTTGCGGTAATCTGGGCCCTATGAAGAAATTCTCTGCGGCACAGGCACGATTTTCCTGGCCAATCGCTTTCACTCTTGTCGCGCTCATCGTGGCTGCGGTCATCGTGCTTGTGTTCCTGCGCGTTGAAACCTGGCCAGCACGTACCGCCACACAAGGCACCGCCCAGCTCGAACGCCTCGGCAAAGATTTGCGTTCGGCTTTCATCGATATCGCGCACTTGCAGCCGCGCATCACGATCAACAACCGCGTCTACATGGAACAAACAACACCGGTGAGCCAGCTGGTGGTTCTCTCGCGACGGATGGAAGTGGAACACGAATTGTTACACACCTGGGTGGGCAGCTCGAAGCGGGTAAAGCTGCACGGGACATTCACTTTTAAAGCCGGATTCGATTTGCGACAAGATCTGGCCATCGATATTCGACCGGATGAAATCGTCGTCCGGGTTCCGCACGCTCAGATTCTCGACGTCGAGCAGGATCAGGTGGACGTCCTCGCGTTTGAAAACGGCTTTTGGAATCGAATTTCTGGAGACGATGTGCAAAGCGAATTATCGATCTTGCCTCAACTCGCCCGGAAAAAAGCGGCAGAAAGCGATTTGCCAGCTCAGGCTGAACGCGCTTTGCAAAAACAACTCGACGAACGGATTCACGCGGAACAGCCGCTGCGATTGATCTTCAAGAACGAGAAGAAAAGTGAATAGTAATCAGTGATTAGTGCAAGGTGTTTGATCGCCGGACCGGTTTCACTAATCACGATTCACTGATCAGGATTCACGTTTTTGCCAACCGATGCCGTTCAAGACTCGATTCTTATTCGCCAGCCTGCTGATCCTTCTGACAGTGCTGCTCGGGATTTGGTTGACACCTTTTGCCGTTTCCAATGGTGTTCGTTTCTGGCTCTGGCGGAAGGCGCGGCAAGAAGGGCTCGTTGTTAAGTTTGACAAGATCGACGCGCCGTTTCTGCGTCCGGTTGTGATTAGTGGCCTTCGCGTCACGAGCACGCGCGAAAACGCATTCAGCATCGATCTCACTGCGACGGAAGCGAGCGTCGACTTGAATCTCAAGAGAATCCTGCTGCACGCTCGGGGACGAGCTGTTCACAACCTTTCGATTGGACAATTGCATGGGGAGCTCAGTCGCAAGAATCCATCAGGGCGAGCATTGAGCCAGCGCGCCTGGACGACGCTGCACAATCTGCTTCCTGAGAACGTCAGCGTCGGCAGCTCAAATCTGCGCTTCGAAGACGGGCCAACTGTGATTTTGCTGCGAAGCGCAATTTTGTCCGCAAGTGAAACCGAAGCTGGTCGCTTCAGTGCTGACGAGATCATGATTGCATCGCCGTGGTTTCGCCAAACTTTTTCGCGCCTGCGCGGTGCGACCAGTTGGCAGGGCAATCGCCTCACCCTCGCAGGGCTGAGTTTGACGCGCGGCCTCGACCTTCAATCCGTCACGGCTGACTTGTCGCGCGTCAGCAAACAGCGCGTTGGACTGGAATTCGATGTCGATGCATTCGGCGGAAAAATTCGCGCGAGCATTTCGCATCAATGGCGCCCTCAGCATTCCACTTGGAAAATGGCGGGATCGGCCACTGATATTTCTCTCGCACAAACGTCGGAAGCCATCGGATTCACTGATCGTGTGGGAGGTCTCCTTCACGCCTGCAATTTCACATTCCGCGGTAACCCAGACGACCCGACTCATGCAACTGCGTCGCTTTGGACGGAACTGACTGGGCTCACTTGGCGCAATCGCACGGCCGAAGCGATCATGCTTGGCGCCGCCCTTTACAATCGGCAAATCGAGCTTCAGCAACTATATATCAAACAAAGGGCAAACCAGCTCACTTTGAGCGGCGAAGCCTCGTTCCCAAGCAACTCTTCCGACTGGCTCAGCCCGGACTTTCGCGGCGACATTTCCGCATCGATCAGTAATCTCGGCGATTTCGCCGGTCTTTTTGGCGCCGATCCCGGAGATTTCGCGGGAACGATCGCAATCGACGGAGCGATGAATGCGCGCGACCGCAAAATCGGCGGACATCTCATACTGGAGGGCGCATCTCTCACACTTTTCACAACCGCGATCGACACACTGAACGCAAAACTGAATTTGAAAGCGACCGAGTTGGAGATTGAACAGTTGGATCTGCAGCGCAAGAACGACTCCCTCAGTGCGCAAGGTAAGATCGATATGTCGCATAGCCACGATTATTCGGGGACGATCAATGTTGTCATCAATGATCTCAGCCCATACTTATCGACCTTAGGAACTGGTATCATCCGCACAAAACCGGTTTCAGCCAACGCCCAGATCACAATCAATTCGGGAGTCTGGGATGGCAGCTGCTCCATAACAATTGCAGATTCAAAACCAATCAGTCTCAACGCTCAATTTCCGCTCCGAATTGGGGGGAGTTGGAACACGTTCTTGGATTCACCGGTGGTGGTGAAGGTTGATTTTCCAGCAGTCTTCCTTCCCAATGCTCAACAATATTTTGATCTGGAGATTTTCCGCGATGGAACTTTGAGCGGCAGTATGTCGACCAACGGAACATTACAGCAGCCCAAAGTTGATCTAGAAGTACAGTTGATGAATGGACGACTCGAAAACGGGTCGTTTGCTCTTACCGAACTGAGTGGCCGCGCGCGCATCGAACGAGGACGAGGTGTGATTGATTTTCTTCACGCCAGTACGAAAGACGCCGACCTTTCGTTCAGCGGTGATATCGATATTCAGGATCTAGCCAACGCGACGATCACGTTAACCAGCACATTGCCGGTCTTCGATTTAACCCCCCGCCAAATCGACTGTGCCGGTCGAATCGCGTTCTCACCAATTGGAATAGCGCTCGCACCAGTGATTAATGAAATGGAGTTTCGTGGTGGGCTTCTGCGATCAAGGTGGACAATGACGCTTCAACCACCCGGCCGTGATCGAACGATTGAGCCAATAAATATTGCGACCAGAACGATCCCCTTATGTTTTGGCGCCGCATCCGACAACAACACGCTAATTCTCGGCGCGTCCTCCCGACCGCAGCCTTCGCTCCCTCGTCCGCGAAGGCGGGGAACGGCTCGTTGAGCGGCGATTAGCAAGACGGGGTGGGGCGCCACTGCATTTCTACGCGTTTCGACGTTCGGAACACGGCGTCACCAGCCAGCGAGACAGCTTTTTCTCGATGTCACGCGTAAGGTCGACGCGGAAATCCGCGCCCACATCCAAACGTAAGGAATTCCCGGTCGCGCGATCAAACAGCAACTGAACCGGACGACGGCCTGGTGAGCTGACGAGAATCTCGCGCACCTCGCGCAATTCGTTACTCGTGGTCGCGGGAGAAAATTGCAAAAGCACGGCCGGCTCCAGGCGGGTATTTGTCGAACCTTCACTCGCGCCATTGGTTTTGTCTGGCGTAAGCATCTTGATGTCCTGAGCCGTAGCACGAAGAGCGTCATCGCGTTTATCAAGTGTTCCCTTTATTTCAACGACGCGTCCGGCCGCGAGCGCGTCTGAAATCTTCAGATAAACCTCGTTCCAAACAACTACCTCGAGTACATCCATCAAATCTTCGACCCAGACGACCGCGAACGGTTTACCCTCTTTTCTTGTAAACTTTTTTTCCACCTCCACAATCGCCCCGGCAATTTTGAACGTCGCGCGATCGTCGAGTTCACCTAACGAGGCAATCGATCGATACTTTCCTGCAGCGAAAAGATCGATATACGCGTCGAGCGGATGCCCGCTGACATAAAAACCAAGCAACTCTTTTTCGTAGGAAAGCTTTTCATGTTCGCTCCAGCGAGTGATCACTCTCTTTCTCGACGTAGTGGGCGCGGTCGTCTCATCGAACAGTGAAACTTGACCGGCAGCACGGTCCCGGTACGCAGCGGCAGATGCAGTCAGAGCTTCATCGATACGGGCAAAAAGCTCGGCGCGCTCGCGGCCAAGAAAATCAAATGCACCAGCTTTGACCAGGCTTTCCAACATTTTGCGATTGGCGATGCGTGAGTCGAGGCGGCTACAAAAATCTTCCAGCGAACTGAAATCCCCTCCTCGCTCACGCTCGCGAATCGCGGCTTCCATCGCGCCCGTCCCGACATGTTTGATGGCGGCAAGGCCGTAACGGATGGCGTTGTGCTGGAGCGGCGCTCTGTGAGCGCCGTCGTCTTGGCTACGGCGGTCATAGGCTGCCGCTACAGTAGATTCGGGAGTGAATTTTAAACCGCTCCGATTGATGTCCGGCGGCAAGATCGAGATTCCCATGCGTTTGCATTCGCCGACGAAAACCGAAATTTTATCGGTGTTGTTGATTTCGTTGCTGAGCAACCCCGCCATGAATTCGACCGGATAATGCGCTTTCAGATAAGCCGTTTGATAACTTATCACGCCATAAGCCGCGCTGTGGCTCTTGTTGAATCCATAACCGGCAAACTTTTCGAGCAAATCGAAGATGGCGTTTGCTTTCTTCTCTGGAATTTTGTTTGTCCGCGCGCAGCCTTCGATGAAATTCTTTCTCTCCTTCGACATCTTCTCCTTGTCCTTCTTGCCCATGGCGCGCCGGAGAAGATCGGCTTGAGCGAGTGAATAGCCGGCGAGTTTGCTCGCCGCAGCCATCACCTGTTCCTGATAAATCATCACGCCGTAAGTATCGGCGCAGATTTCTTCGAGAAGCGGATGCAGATATTTGATTGGCGTGATTCCCTTTTTCGCTTTCACGTATTCGGGAATGAGTTCCATTGGGCCGGGCCGATAGAGCGCGATCAAGGCAATGATGTCGTCGAGCTTTTTTACGTCGAACTGCTTCGACAAATTCGTCATCCCGCCGGACTCCATTTGAAAGAGGCCGACTGTTTCGCCACGGTTGTAGAGATTAAATGAGGCCGCATCGTCGAGCGGAATATTCTTGAGTAAAAAATCCGGCTCACGTTTGTGAATGAGCGCCAGTGTGTCCTCGATGACGGTGAGTGTTTTCAATCCAAGAAAATCCATTTTCAGGAGCCCGAGATCATTGAGCGGTCCCATTGGATACTGGCTGATGACGTCGTTGCCTTTCACGTCGCGGCAAAGCGGGATGTAATCCGAGAGATCGCGGTCGGCGATCACCACGCCGGCGGCATGGACGCCGGCATTGCGCGACAAACCTTCCAGGATTTTTGCATAATCAAAAAGCTGGCGGGTTGCTGGTTCCGTGCTCACCGCCCGTTTCAATTCGGGATTTTTTTCCACGGCTGAATCGAGAGTGATGTTGAGCTCGTTTGGAATCATCTTGGCGATGCGATCGGCATCGCGGTAGCTCAGCCCCATGACGCGACCGACATCGCGCACGACGCTTTTTGCCTTGAGCTTCCCAAAGGTGATGATCTGCGCGACGCGGCGCTCGCCATATTTCTGCCGTACGTATTCGAGCACTTCACCCCGGCGCGCTTCGCAAAAATCGACATCGATATCGGGCGGCGAAATGCGATCTGGATTCAGGAACCGCTCGAAGATCAATCCATATTGGAGCGGATCGATGTCGGTAATTCCAAGGACGTAAGCAATTATCGAACCTGCCGCCGAACCGCGTCCCGGCCCGACAGGTATGCCGCGTTCCTTGGCAAAATGAATGAAATCCCAAACAATAAGCAGATAACTGACGAATCCCGTCTTCTCGAGAACGTCCAACTCGTAATCAAGGCGCTTGATCAACTCCGCATCGCTCGTCGCCCGTTCGCCGTAGCGTTCGCGCAGGCCCTCGTAGCAAAGCTCGCGCAAGTAACCTTCGCGCATTTTCCCATCTGGCACCGGATATTCCGGATATTTGGAGCGCCCAAATTCGAGATCGAGACGGCAACGTTCGCCAATTTCGAGCGTGTTCATAATCGCTTCGGGGAAATCGCGGAAGAGCTCGCGCATTTCCGCTGGTGATTTGAAATACAGCTCCGGCATGTAATGCATCCGATTTTCGTCCTGCACCATTTTGCCCGTGCCGATACACAGCATGACATCGTGCGCTTCGTGATCGCTTCGGCGCAAAAAGTGAACGTCGTTCGCGGCCACCAATCCAACCCCGAGGTCCTGCGCGATTTGCGGGAGGACACGATTGCATTTGTGTTGCGCTTCCATGCCGTGATCGTGCAATTCCATGAAGAAATTTTCCGCGCCGAGAATATCGCGATATTCGGCCGCACTCTGTTTCGCCTTGTCGACGTTGTTTGCTTGAATTGCGCTGTTGATTTCACTCGCAAGACAACCGCTCAGTCCAATCAGCCCCGCTGAATGCGCCGCCAGGAGTTCCTTGTCGATCCTGGGCGCGTAATGAAACCCGTCCAGATGCGCCGCGGTCACTAACTTCACGAGATTGCGATAGCCCGTCTCGTTTTGCGCCAGAAGTGTGAAATGATACGCCGCATCGCGCCGCGAGGCCGGTCGATCTTTATGCGATCCGGGCGCGATATAGGCTTCGCAACCAATGATCGGCTTGACGCCGGTGCGGGTTGCTTCCTGGTAAAATTCAACCGCCCCGAACAGGTTCCCGTGATCGGTGATTGCGACCGCTGGCATCTTGAATTCGGCCGCTTTTTTCATCAGCTCTTTCATTCGGATAGCGCCATCCAGGAGCGAATACTCCGTGTGAAGATGGAGATGAACGAAAGAATCGCGGGGCATTAGTTTTCAGTATAAGCAGGAGCAAAATTTCGCAAAATCTTCCGCGCCAAAATTCTAAAAAATCGTCATTGCATCCGCCGCGCAATGTTGTTAAGAGAGCGCGTGCCGCGCTCAGCTTTACATTGCAAAGCACCGCGCGGCGCCGAGTTTACATCGACATGAAAAAACTGGAAGCGATCATCAAGCCATTCAAGCTCGAAGAGGTCAAAGAGGCGCTGGCCGAGCTTGGCATCGAAGGGATGACCGTCACGGAAGTGAAAGGGTTCGGCCGGCAAAAAGGCCACACCGAGATTTATCGCGGCAGCGAATACACGGTGGATTTTCTGCCGAAAGTGAAAGTGGAAGTCGTGCTCGCCGACGATATGGTGGAAAAAGCCGTGAGCGAGGTCGTGCGCGCCGCCAAGACCGGCAAGATCGGCGACGGCAAAGTTTTCGTTCTTCCAGTGGAACATGCGGTGCGCATCCGCACGGAAGAGATCGGCGAGAAAGCGGTGTGAGGCGCGCCGCTGAATACGACGTCATTCCGAGCCCAGTCGGGGAATCCCGTCGCGAAAGCTTTAAGATAGCATCACGGAATCCTTCGACTCCGCTCAGGATGACAACAAGTTCTTAATTTTCCCTCAACACTCAACATTCAACCTTCAACACTGCTGAGCTCTGAACATGGCAAAAGAAAAAACCCCATCCGACGTTAGCAAAATGATCAAAGACCACGAGCTGAAACTCGTGGATTTCAAATTCACCGACCTGCCCGGAACCTGGCAGCATTTCACGACAACGCTTACCGAGTATAACGAAGACATTTTTACCGAGGGACTCGGTTTCGACGGATCGAGCATTCGCGGATGGAAGGTGATCAACGCGTCCGACATGCTCGTCATTCCCGATCCCACGACGGCCTGGATCGACATTTTCAATGCGGAACCGACGCTCAGTTTAATTTGCACGATTGTCGATCCAATCACGCGCGAGCCGTACGATCGCGACCCGCGCGGCATCGCTGAGAAAGCCGAGGCCTACCTAAAGAGCACCGGCATCGCCGATACCGCGTTCTTCGGACCCGAAGCTGAGTTTTTTATCTTCGACGAAGTGCGCTTTAGCTACACGGCCAACTCCTCGTTCCATCTCGTTGACAGCGTCGAAGGCCATTGGAACAGCGCGCGAGAGGAATTTCCGAATCTCGGTTACAAGATTCGAGCGAAGGAGG
>WNGL01043374.1_pt1 | contig 10874 bp, 10 predicted proteins | sample 5400591 | NCBI WGS metagenome assembly WNGL01 (sample SAMN13153377, study PRJNA577476) | soil metagenome | isolation source: 80 cm soil or saprolite under Garry oak tree replicate 1 | place: USA:California | collected 2016-06-15
GCCGTCGGCAGCGGCTTTTTTCAGAACGTCGAGATCCGCGGCGCCGCTGCAATGCACGCAGGCCGAACCCGCGCGCCAGCGGACACTCGAGGCGACCGCTTCGATCGCATCGTCGGGCACGGTGAGAAAAACGATGTCCGCGCGGTCCACGGCTCCCTGCGGCGCGCAGACGCGCGCGCCCGGAATTCGCTTCGCGAGTTTTTTCGCGGAGGCCGTGCTGCGGCTTGCCACTGCGGCCACCTCGTAGCCGGCGTGCGCGAAACCCAGCGCGAGTCCGGTGCCGGCGCGGCCGGCGCCGATGAAGCCGAGCTTGAGTTTTTCCGTCGGCATTTGTTACCAATTGTACGAGGGCTGTCGTCCGCAGGCGACAAGCGGAATTTCATTCGGGCGCCGGGTCAACCTTGGCGGCGCGCTCGCGTTAGTGCATTCGTGTCCGCACCGATGGACATTTCCATTCAACTTCTAGCGAGGTCGCAACATGAAAAAGCTGATCGCAGTCCTGATAGCCGCCGCATTCGCCGGCACGACTCTTAACGCCGCCGCGCAGGCGCAGAAAGCCACTCCGGCAACGCCCGCGCAATCTGCAACGCCGGCGCAGAAGGCCACCCCGGCGACACCCGCCAAGCCGACCAAGGCGAAGGCGGAAAACGGCAGGAAGAAGGGTAAGGCCAAGGCCAAAGGCAAGAGCTAGGCCGAGTCGAAGAGCTAAAGCGGCACCCGGCTCTTACGGGCCGCGCAAGACCAGAAAGGCGGGACTTCCCGCCTTTCTGCTTTTATGGCGCTTCCATGCACCTTCGCGGAAGGGATACAATCGCTGCCCGTTCACGCTTGAAATTCCCCACCCCGACCCCACTTCGCCGCTAACTTCTTTCGCACGGAGACCGAAACCATGAAACGCATCGCTCTCTTTCTCGCCACCAACCTCGCGGTGGTGCTGTTGCTCTCGGTCATCCTGAACGTTCTGGGAGTCGACCAGTTTCTGGCGGGAAGCGGGCTCAACGTCCCGATGCTGCTCGTGTTCTCGCTCATCGTCGGCTTCACCGGCTCGATCTTCTCGCTGCTCATTTCCAAGCGGATGGCGCTGTGGTCCACGGGCGCGCACATCATCGAGTCGCCCGAAGGCACGCACGAGCGCTGGCTGGTGGACACGATCAAGCGTCTTGCCGACAAGGCGAACATCGGCATGCCGGAGGTCGCGATCTACGAAGGCGAGCCGAACGCTTTCGCGACGGGCGCTTTCAAGAACTCGGCGCTGGTCGCGGTCTCGACCGGGCTGCTCGAATCCATGGGCCGGGAGGAAGTCGAAGCCGTGCTCGGCCACGAGATCACCCACGTCGCCAACGGCGACATGGTCACGCTCACGCTCATCCAGGGAGTGGTCAACACCTTCGTCGTGTTCCTCGCGCGCGTCGTCGGCTTCCTCGTCGACCGCATGGTATTTCGCACCGAACGCGGAATCGGGCCGGGCTATTACATTACCGTGTTCGTGTGCCAGATCGTGTTCAGCATTCTCGCCTGGATGATCGTCATGTATTTCTCGCGCCGGCGCGAGTTCCGCGCCGACGCGGGCTCGGCGCGGCTGCTCGGCACGCCGCAGCCGATGATAGGCGCGCTCAAGCGCCTGGGCGGCCTGGAGCCGGGCGCCCTGCCGCGATCGATCGCCACGGCGGGCGTCAACGGCGCACCGGGGTGGACGGCGCTCTTCTCCAGCCACCCGCCGATCGAGGAGCGCATCGCCGCGCTTCAGGCGCGGGTGTAAATCTTCGCACTGCAGGGGCGCGCGTAACAGCCCCTAGCCGGACCCGAGCGCGTAGCGTCCGTCTTTTTCCCGGGTAAGGCGTCCGGCTTCGCGCAGCGCTTCGAGCGCGAGCACCACTTCGCGCCCGTCGCGGCTCGCGAGCGCCGCCATCAGCGCTTCGAATGCCTTCGGCCCGTCGGCGAGCGCCGCTTCGACGGAAGGAAAGCGTTTCCCCTCGAGGCGCGGCGGCTCCGGAATCCGATGCTCGACCGAGCTCTCGCCGCCCGGCGCAGCCCAGGGAAGGGTGAGATCGAACCCCGCCTTTGCGCCGGTCCTCGCTCCCCGCAGCGAGGGATCGAGCGGCAGGGTTCGGAATCCCGACTGCACCACGAGGTCGCGGTCGGCCTGAAAGCGCGTGGCGAGCGCCCAGTCCATCTGCTCGTCGGAAAAAATGTCGATGTCCGGATCCACCACGAACACGTGCTTGACGTTCGCAAGGCAGCCGAACGCGGCCGCGATGGCGTTCCTCGCCTCGCCCGGCACGCGCTGGCGCACGGCGATGCGCAGCGTGTACATGCCGCCGCTCGAAGCGGTCGCGTACACCGCCTTGACCTCGCGCACCGCGGTCTCGAGCGCGCGCCACACCATCACCTCGGTGCGCAGCGCGTTCAGCTGCGCGGTGTCGGTGCGCGCGAGGGCGCGACCGCCGATGGTCGCGGTCTGAAACAGCGCATCGCGGCGCCGCGTGACGGCGGTGAGATGGAAAACGGGGTTCTGCTTCACGCCGCCGTAGTAGCCGAGGAATTCGCCGTAAGGGCCTTCCGGCTCGACGTAGCCGCGCTCGTCGAGATAGCCTTCCAGCACCCACTCGGCGTCGGCGGGAACGCGGATGTCGCAGCTCACGCACTTCACCACGGCGAGCGGCGCATCGCGCAGGCTCGCGACGAGGCCCAGCTCGTCCACGGGCAGGCGCATGACCGCGGCGACATAGTCGATCGGATGCGCGCCGACGACGAAGGCGACCGGCAGCCGCTCCCCGCGCTTCACCGCCGCCTCGTAGAGCGCGCGCAGATCCGAAGGAGAATTGACGTCGACGCCCGCCTGCTTTCGGCCGCGCAGCATCAGCCGGCGCACGCCGACGTTGGTCCAGCCGCTTGAGGGATCGACGACGAAATCGATCGAGGCGGAGATATAAGGCCCTCCGTCCAGGTCGTGCTGAAGGTTCACCGGCAGCGCCGTCAGATCCGCCTGGTCGCCGGCGAGCACCACTTCCTGCGCCGGGGCCGCTTCGCGAGGGACTTCGACGATCTGGGCCTTCCCGCGCAGCCGGCGCAGCACCTCCGCAAGCAATTTGTCGGGTGTCGTGCCGAAAGCGCGTGCCAGACGCGCACGACTCCCCATGACGTTGCCGACGAGCTGCGCGCCCTCGCGTCCGACGCGCTCGAAGAGCACCGCTTTTTCGCTGCCTTCCAGGGCCGGGGCGACCTCGGCGAGCTCGGCCGCCCCCGGGCACACCTCGAGCTCGCTCGAGCCGCGCAGCGCCTCGACGAAGGCGCGCAGCCTGAAGCGCTCGAGGTCTATCCCCGTCTCGCGCGAGCCCGTCTTCATCCTGCGGCATCCTCCTCGTCGAATCAACGCCGTATCGTATCACCCGGCGGCCCGGCCGCGGTCGCGTTGCACGGGCAAAAATCGGGGACTAAACTAGCGCCGTATCGTAGGCGGCACGCGCTCGCGATGCCGCAATCACCCCGAGGAGGCTCCATGGCATCCATCAAATTCACCGTCGACGGCAAGGCCGTGACGGTCAATGCCGACCCGAACATGCCGCTTCTGTACGCCCTGCGCGGCGACTTGAAGATGACCAATCCGCACTTCGGCTGCGGCCTCGCGCAATGCGGGGCCTGCACCGTGCACCTGGACGGCGAGCCGATCCGCTCCTGCGTGATGCCGGTCTCGGCGGTGAAGAACAGGAAAGTGACGACGCTGAAAGGTCTCGGCACGCCGGAGAAGCCGCACCCGCTGCAGGCCGCCTACGTCGAGGAGCAGGTGCCGCAGTGCGGCTACTGCGTGAACGGCTGGATCATGACCGCCGCCGCGTACCTGAGGAAAAATCCCAGGGCGACCGACGCCCAGATCCGGGATGCCCTCGCCGGGCTCAAGTGCCGCTGCGCCACGCATACGGCCATCCTGCGCGCGATCAAGCGCGCCCAAACGCAGATGGCCTAAAGGAGCGACTATGAATGCACCTCTTTCACGCCGCGAATTCCTGAAAGCCTCGGGCCGCCTTCTTCGGCAAGATGGACATGGGACAGTCGCTCGACATCGCCATTGCCCAGATCGTCGCGGACGAGCTGGACGTCGCGGTCGACAAGGTCGACGTCGTCATGGGCGACACCGCGCTGACCTGCAACCAAGGCGGCGCCTCGGGCAGCACCGGCATCCAGACGGGCGGGCGGCCGCTGCGCAGCGCGGCGGCCGAAGCGCGCCGGCTGCTGGTGCATTCCGCCTCGCAGAAACTCGGCGTGCCGGCCGAGCAGTTGCGTGTCGACGACGGCGTGGTCAGTGCCGTTTCCGATCCCGCGAAGAAAGCGAGTTATGCCGAGCTGATCGGCGGCCGTTACTTCAACCATCAGGTCGAGTGGAACAAGCAGATCGGCAACCCCATGGACATCAAGGTCGAGGCGAAGCCGAAGTCGCCTTCGGAATACCGCGTCGTCGGGAAATCGTTCACGCGGCGCGATCTACCGGGGAAGGTATACCGCACCGACAAGTACGTGACCGATATTTCTCTCCCGAAGATGCTCCACGCCCGGGTGATCCGGTGCTCGCGCGCCGCCTGCACCGTAGCTGGAGTCGACGAGGGCTCGATCCGCGCGGTCAAGGGCGCGCGCGTAGTCCGCGAAAAGGATTTCGTCGCGGTCGTGGCCGATCGCGAGTGGGACGCGGTGCGCGCCTCGCGCATGCTCAAGATCTCGTGGAACGAGGCGAAGAAGGATCCCTTCCCGCCGATGGCCGAGCTCTACGACCACATCCGCAAGGCGCCCGTGGTGAAGCGCGAAGACGCGGTTAAAACGGGCGACCTGGGCGGCGCGTTCAAGACCGCGGCGCGCGTGGTGGAGGCCGAGTACGAGTGGCCGTTCCAGTCGCACGCGAGCATGGGGCCCGGATGCGCGGTCGCCGACGCGCGCGCGGACGGCGTCACCGTCTGGACCGGCTCGCAGAAGCCGCACTTCGTCCAGACCGGCGTGGCGCGGCTGCTCGGCGTGCCGCCGGAAAAGGTGCGCGCCATCTGGGTGCCGGGGCCCGGCTCCTACGGCCGCAACGACGCGGGGGATGCGGCGCTCGATGCGGCGCTGCTCGCCAAGCTCACGCGGCGCCCGGTGCGCGTGCAGGGCATGCGCAGCGACGGGATCGCCTGGGATCCCAAGGGCCCCGCATCCGTGCACCGCGGCCGCGCCGCGCTCGATGCCTCGGGCAAGGTGATCGGCTATGAGTTCATTTCCAAGGGCTTCTCGCGCATCAATATCCAGACCAACGAGTCCGATCCGCGCGACAGCCTCGCCGGCATGTCGATCGGCCTGCCGCCCAAGCCCAGCGAGGGCTTCGGCGCCCCCGCCGAATCCTACGGCTTCGACAACAAGCTGCTGGCCTGGGAGGTGATCCCGCCGCTCCTCGACGCCAGTTCGCCGCTCAGAAGCGCGCACCTGCGCGATCCGGTCGGACCGCAGATCCACTTCGGCAGCGAGCAGTTCATCGACGAGCTGGCTTTCGCCGCGGGCGAAGACCCGGTCGCCTTCCGGCTGAAGTACGTCGGCGCGCCGCGCGATGCGGCGGTGATCAAGGCCGCCGCCGAAAAAGCCGGCTGGCGACCGCGTCCCGCGCCGCGCGCGGACCGCTCGGGCGACGTCCTCGCCGGCCGCGGCATCGCCTACGCGCAGCGCAACGGCACGATCGTGGCGGTGGTCGCCGAGATCGAGGTCGAGCGCAAGAGCGGGCGCATCTGGGGAAAGAAATTCACCGTCGCTCACGACTGCGGACTGATCATCAACCCCGAGGGCCTGCGCTACACCATCGAGGGCAACGTGGTGCAGGGGCTGTCGCGTACGCTTTTCGAGGAGGTGCGCTTCGATCGCGAGAAGGTGACCAGCATCGACTGGATGAGCTATCCGATCCTGGAGATCCGCGACGCGCCCGAGGCGATCGAGGTGGTGCTGATCAACCGGCCGGAGATCGCCCCGAGCGGCGCCGGCGAGCCGTCGATCCGCGTCATCCCGGCGGCGGTCGCGAACGCGTTCTTCGATGCGACCGGCGTGCGGCTGCGCCGCGCGCCGCTGACTCCCGAGCGGGTGAAAGCCGCGCTGGTTCGCGCATAGAAAATCTCGGCGACCCGGCGCCGCGGGCTCAGACGCAGTAGATATCGAGCATCGTGGGGATGTGGTCGTTCTGCAGCAGTATCTTCTTGCGCGCGATCTTCCAATCCCCGTCCCGGGGCACGAGCTCGTGCTCGGAGCGCCCGAAAAACGCCCGGCTCTCCCCGCTGCGCGGAAAGAATACGTGGCAGGCCCAGGTCGAGCGCAGCCGCAGCCGGTCGGCCGCGGGCGGCTCGAGGGGAAGAATCGCGCCGAGCAGGTGCGCCGTGCGCGGCATGGGGGTGGAGGCGGGCGAGCGTCCCGAGCGGATGCGCACGACGCGGTCCTCGAGCCCTTTGCGATCCGGATAATAGATGTGCGACAGCTCGGCCTGCGGGTTCGCGGTGAGCGCGCCGTCGCTTTTCCGGGCAGGCATCCAGAACTCGCAGTCCTCGGTGTAGAGTGCGAGCCATTCGTCCCAGCGCTGCTCGTCGAGATACATCGCCTCGCGCTCGAGCAGCTCGATGCCCGCCGCGAGCCGACCCGGGTCCGGGCCGGCGCTCACGGATAGGCCTTGCAGCCGGCGACGCCCGCCTGGATCAGCCGCGCCCATTCGCGGTAGGGGGCGTGGAAGCCCACTTCGTTGTACATCGTGAACTTCCCCTTCACGCTCGAGGCCGGCCGGATGCCGAGCTCTCTCGCGACCTCGTCGGGCCCTTCCTCGAGCGCGGCCATGCCGCGCGAGTACCCCTGCAGGAAGGAGATCGGACTCGCGCCGAACCCGCTCTGGCATTGCTCGTAGACGATGGTGTCGTCCGGCGTGGCCATCCCGCCGGGATTGAAGAAATCCTCGAACTGGCGCAGGCGCCAGGCGCGAAGCTCGGGCGCCTCGCCCACGGGCGCGAGGCAGTAGCTGCGCATCTCGGTGCGGTCCGCCGCGACCGGGCGGAACGTGCGCAGCATCAGCGAGATCGTATCGGCGAGCTGCATGTTGGGAAAAACGTGCGCGTTGCGCGCCTTCAGCATCCAGTCGGCGCGCCGCTCGCCCAGGCGCACGCGGATCTCCCCGAGCACGGGGTAGACCGGGCGCTTCTCCGGCTCGGGCTGGTTGACCCATATGACCGAGTGCCCGTAGCGAAACCCGAACGCCCCGCCCTCTTTCGACGCCCGCATCGCCCAGTCGAACTGCCTTGCGCCGACGTGACCCTCGCCTTTGCCGCGGCGCGACTGGAGGTCGATGTAGCTCAGGTGCGTGGAAGTAAGGTGATAGGGATCGAGCCCGTTGTCGAGCTGCAGCTTCCAGTTGCCGCGGTAGGTGTAGACCGCGCGCCCGGGGACGAACTCCATGCCCTCCGGCCCCTGCTCCATCACGAGATCGAGGAAGAAGCGCAAGTCGCCGAGAAAATCCCCGAGCGGAGGCACCTCGGCAGACAGGCTCCCGAACACCAGCCCCTTGTACGCTGCGACGCGCGCGAGCGGCACGAGGTTGTGGTCCTCGGCGTCGAACGAGGCGGGATACGCAGCGCTCTTGCGGTCCTTGATGTCGACGTTTTTCCCCGAGACGTCGTAGGTCCAGCCGTGGTACGGACAGACGTGATGTTTCGCGTTGCCCTGCTCGGCGCTGCACACCAGCGCGCCCTTGTGGCGGCAGACGTTGACGAACGCGCCGATGCGCCCCTCGCCGTCGCGCGTCACCAGGACCGGCGTGCGGCCGATCCAGCCGGTGACGAAGTCGTTCGCCTTCGCGATCTGCGATTCGAGCGCGAGGAAATTCCAGGCGCGCTCGAAAATGAACTTCTGCTCCAGCTCGAACAACTCCGCGTCCGAGTACACGTCACGGTGCACGCGGAACACGCCCTCCGCGGGGCGGTCGTCCACGTAGAGCCTGAGGTCCTTGAGGTCCATCCGATCACCCCGTCAATCGACGGGGCAATTGTCGCAGATTTGCGCGAATTTGCGCGTGGACTGAGGCTGAGAAGCGAGCGTGCTCCCGGCTGAAACGAGAAAAAGCCCGCCGCGTCCCGCTCGCTCCCGCACCCGCGCCTTTGACCGGCTACCCCCTTCGTGGCAGCATAGCCCTGCACAGCGGAACGGGTTGATCGGCCCGCCCCATTTGCGAAGGGAGGTTCGCGTGGATCTGATGGCAACCCTTGCGCTGGCCACCGGCGTATTTCTTGCCACCCACTACGTCTCGAGCACCCCGATCCGGGGAGAGCTGGTCAGCCTGCTCGGAGAGAACGTCTATCTTGGCCTCTATACCCTGATTTCGCTGGTCGCCCTCGGCTGGATGATCTGGGCCTACGTGAAAGCGCCTTACGAGCGCCTGTGGTGGGGAGACGAGTTCAAGGCGTGGGCGCTCCGATCGATGGGCGAGCCGCGCGGGATCCTGCGCATCACCCGCCATCCGGTCATGTGGGGCATCGCCCTCTGGGCCGCGGTGCACCTGATCGCGCGCGGGGACAAGGCTTCGGCGATTTTCTTCGGCGGGCTGCTGCTTCTCGCCCTTTCCGGGCCGGTCCTGATCGATGCGCGCAAGGACAGGACGATCGGGGTGGACTGGCAGCGTTTCGCCGCCATCACCTCCAATATCCCGTTCGCGGCCATTCTCCAGGGACGCAACCAGTTCCGCTTCGATGAAATCGGCTGGGGAAAGGTGCTGGTCGGCCTGGCGTTGTACTTCGTTTTGGTGTTCCTGCATCCGTATTTGTTCGGCGTAAGGCCGTACTGACCGCGGGAGCGGGATCTGTGGGGTACACCTCCCTCCGTTTCAGGAAGAGAGAAATCGCTGAAGAGGAGAAAGAGACATGAGCGGGAAAATATTATTCGTCTTAGCCGCGCTCGCTGCGGCCGGCGGTGCGCTCGCACAAAGTACATTTCCGAGCCGACCGGTGACGATCGTGGTCGGGTTCGCGCCCGGAGGCGGCACCGACACGGTCGCGCGCGTCATGCAGAAGAGGCTCACCGAGTATCTCGGGCAGAGCGTCGTCGTCGAGAACCGCGCCGGAGCCGGCGGCAGCATCGCCGCCGATTACGTGTCGAAGGCGAACCCCGACGGCCACACCGTCCTGCTCGGCACGATCGCCGCTCTGGCGGTCGCCCCACACCTCAACTCGAAGCTGCCGTACAACCCGCTGCGCGATTTCGCGCCGATCTCGATGGCGACGGTCTCGGGCAACGTGCTCGTGGTGCATCCGTCCCTGCCGGCCAAGACCCTCGCCGAGTACGTGAAGGAGGCGAACAGCCGGCCCGGCGGCATTCCCTACGGCACCTCCGGCGTCGGCAGCGCCGGCAACCTCGCCGGCGAGCTGTTCCGGCTGATGGCGAAGGCCAACCTCATCCACGTGCCCTACAAGGGCGGCGGTCCGGCGATGAGCGATCTGCTCGGCGGGCAGATCCCCTCGGTGTTCGCCTCCGCGACCACGGCAACGCCGCAGGTGAAAGCGGGCAAGCTGCGCGCGCTCGGAACGACCGGCGCGAAACGCTCGGCGACCCTGCCTGACGTGCCGACCATCGCCGAGCAGGGCTACCCGGGGTACGAAGCGACCAACTGGTACGCGTTCGTGGCCCCGGCGAAAACGCCGAGGGACATCGTCACCCGGTTGAACCGGGAAATCGTGAGAACGCTGCGCGACCCGGAGACGCACGATGCGATCTTCAAGCAGGGCGAGGAGCCGACGCCGTCCACACCCGAGGAGCTTGCGCAGCACATCGAGCGCGAGTACGCGACCTGGGGCCGCGTGATCAGGGAAGCCGGGATCCCGGTCGAGCAGTGACAGCAGTTCAGCCTACATGCGCACCGCGATCTTGCCCAGGTGCGCGTTGGATTCCATGTAGTCTTTTGCAGCGGGCAGCTCGGAAAACGAAAACACCCGGTCGATCAACGGCCGGATCTTCCCTTGAGCGATCAAGGGAAGAATGTCGGCGGTGAATCCCCTCACGGTCACGGCGCGCTGCTCGGCATTGCGCAAGCGGTTGCTGACGCCGAACAGCGTCAGGCGCTTGGTGTGCAACGCCTCGATGTCGATCTCGCTTTTCAGGACCCCGTCGACGTAGCCGACGGTGGCGTGCCTCCCCTCGTAGGCAAGGGCGCGGATGCACTCGGCGAACACCGACCCTCCGACGTTGTTGACGATGAGGTTGGCGCCTTTGCCGCCCGTCGCCTTCATCGCCGCGTCGGCAAAATCACCCGAGCGCGTGCGGATGCCGACGTCCAGGCCGAACGCTTTCAGCTTTTCGAGCTTTTCGGCCGAGCCGGAGGTGCCGATCACTTTGGCGCCGAGCGCCTTTCCGGTTTGCAGCGCGGCGACTCCCACGCCGGCCGAAATCCCCGTGACGAGCAACCATTCCCCGGCGCGCAGCTTGCCCTGCGCGATCAGCATGTCGTGCACTACCATGAAGACAAGCGGGATCGATCCCGCCTCCTCCCAGGAAAGATTCGCAGGCACGACAATCGCTTCGCGCGCGTCCATGAGCGAATATTCGGCGAACGATCCGGCGCAGCGCCCCATGACGCGCTCGCCGACCCTGAAGCCCGTGACGCCCTGCCCGAGCTTCGCGACCTCGCCCGCGCCCTCGGCGCCGGCCGCCTTCGCCGCGCCGCCCGCCTTGACGCTGTGTCCGACGATGAGCTCGCCGCGGTTCAAGCCCGCGGCGCGCATGCGAACGAGGACCTGTCCGGGGCCGGGCTCGGGGGCCGGCGTATCGCGCAGCTCGACGGCGGTTCTTCCGGAATCCGGCCGCAGCCAATACGACTTCATATCGTCGCCTCGCATGCGCGCCGCGGGCTT
>WNGL01010179.1_pt1 | contig 10873 bp, 12 predicted proteins | sample 5400591 | NCBI WGS metagenome assembly WNGL01 (sample SAMN13153377, study PRJNA577476) | soil metagenome | isolation source: 80 cm soil or saprolite under Garry oak tree replicate 1 | place: USA:California | collected 2016-06-15
ATGCGAGAACAGAGCGTGGGCTATCAGTTGAAGCGTGCACAGCACGCCTTGCGCCTCCAGATGGACAATGCCTTGCGGGAGGTGGGGTTGACGACTCCTCAATATGCAGCTCTGAGTGCGATTGAAGAAACACCCGGTCTCTCAGGCAACAAGATTGCGCGGCGATGCTTTGTCACTCCACAGACGATGAATCTCATCTTGGCGAACTTAGAAAGTGCAGGACTCATCGTGCGTCACCCGCATCCCGAGTATGGACGTATCCTGCAAGCCTACCTCACTCCAGTCGGGGAGAACCGGCTTCGGGAGAGTCATCACAAGATTGTTGCCATCGAAGAACGCATGGTTGCCGATTTCACAGAGGATCAGCGTCTCCAACTGATAAAGGCGCTCAAGACCTGCGCCAATGCTCTGGAGACGAGTGCAGAGGCAAGTCCCAGTCTCCGGGAGGGGTGAAGTCTCACTCCTGCGTGTAGGGAGGTCAACAGTGATTCGCCTCTCCTCATGTTGACCTCCTGCTCCCAGTTCCTTGCTGCGATCTTGCCGCCAGAGAAACCATCGCTTTTCACTGAGAATACGGTTCAGCTTTTGATATGTCTCAAGGAAAGATTGCCGACGTAGTTTTTTGCTGAATGGCAAACTTGCCTTGAGATGAGCGAGAAATGTCTATTGTGTCACCTCAAAATGAGCGTGACTCAAGGCAAGTTTGCCATTCAGCGTTTTTTTTGCGCGATCGCTACTTACTTCTATGCATCTCTTCAAGTAGAAGCTCTATTTCACCAACGCTCTGATGATACGCTCGCCAGTCTGAAAGAGACGCAATTTCGCCCGGATGCCCATCGACCTCAACCTCGATTACGTACCAGACCTGCTGACCAGCCTGCTCCTTTCGTACACGCTTGATATCGATGTATGAGGCGGCGAGAGTGATCTGCTTGATCAGGTCTTCAGCTTGTTCTGGTGTTGCTATATCTGCTCCATGCATTGGTTGGTTTGCAGGAGAAAAGGATGGAACAGCCTTTGAGCGAGGCGCGGGCGATTTGGCTAATTCCCGAGCCTCAGCGCCTAACTGGCGATCGATCTCATCGCATGACAGTCCGTCGTAGGTTTCTATTTGTGTTCTTATTTCCTTGGGTATCCCAGCTGCTGTATATTCGCGGCATCTTTGCGTAAAGAATCCGCCTGGTTTTGTCAACGGTCCCAGTCTCCCCGGAAAGTGCTTGCGGTGCATCGTGGCGAGATATGCAGCCGTAATTACGTGAGAATCGTGCTTTTCAATGAGATTCTGGTAGGATTTGACGTTGCGCTTTGTAGCGCTTCCTTCGAATAATCGCGCAAGTGTTTCTTCTAGAGTTTCCTCTTGTGCTTGAAAGTTCTTTGCAGGAGTCTCTCCGGTACCGGATTCAATCTTTATAAAAGATTCTGATGTAATATAATTATTACCGGTTACCGGTACGGTAGTCAGAATCTTCTGTTTCGGTGTATTTTGAGTTCTTGTTTGCGATTCTGTCCCCTTTCTTCGAGAAGATATGCGTGGGAATCGTGTGGGTGAGGTAGATTCTGAAGATCTGGCTCCCCGTTTTTGTGATTTGGAATCGCCTAGCATAGTGCGATTCTGTTGCGTTCCTCCATCAACAAGAATATCGAATCGGCATTCCCCAGTCGATTCCGAATGTGTGATTTCGGCGGGTTGGTGATCAGAATCAACTTCCTCAATGCGATTCTGATTCGAGCCATCTCTCTCAGAATCAACTTCGACCGGTCGATGCCGATTCTGAGCTTCCCGCTTCGTTACGCAAATTGTTCCTAAGTTTAATTGCTCTGTTCCTGTCGCCTGTAGCAGTTGCTCCAGCAGTCCTACGGTCGTCGCGATTTCCGGATGTAGAAATCCCAGGAATTCTGAAAATCCCGCAGTCCGCTGTATTTCCGGATACAAAGTAACAAAGCGGGAAAGCACCTTTACTGCCAATTTCTTTATTCTGCCGCGGTATCCCCACTCGGAGTCGAAGATTCCCTTGAAAGCCTCTATGATTGCCGGAAAATCTGGCTTGTAATCGATGTCCAATGGCAGCCATAGCTCGACCTGTCTCCAGTGCCTGTGCTTCTTGAATATGCCAAGTTCGCAAAGAAGAAGAATGTATCCATCCAGCGTATCGTGTGCCCAGCCGATTTGGGAGGCCAAATCGCTGATACTCGTGATGCCGGGATGGGGGATAAACACGGCAATATTTCCTAAGCTCGGTAATTCATACTGCTTGCGGTCGGCAATTGCACATAAGGATTGAAGTAATTCAGCGCCATTTCGAGTTGTGTGATGGGAGTTGTTTTGCCTTGCAGGTGGAAAAAGTGCCTCTATAAACTTGCGCGTTTGCAAGGGCACATCTCCCAGCGGAACTCCTGTTTGATTGGAGTATTCAACGGTCTGCCTCCCGTTGTGTTCTATCATTGCCATATTCTCTTTTCTCCTCTGCTAGGTATCTGAAAACTACTATGCTGCTTTCGCATCTGCTCCATGCTGTCGGTAACAATATCATCTCGGCCCTTTGGCCCTTTCTCAAAATGTCCCAGGAATCTGATCAACATCTCACCTTCCATATTCTTTACCCCGTCGATTCTATTTTTAGCCGCCAGGCAAAATTTCTTTTCAAAATCGAGAGTAACGTGAGATTCTGAGGAAAGAGCCGTTCCAGCTGGTCGATAATACGCAGAATCACCATTGGAATTAACCTGTCTCGCTGCGCGATCAAACGCGGAAGGTAGCCCATATGGAGGTACTCGGTTCCGCTATCTGCCTCTTCCTCGTCACTAAAGAGGTGGAAAGTGCGCACCTCCTCATCTGTCATAACCTCCACTTCGCTCCCTAACTCCAGGGCAGGCAATGGGACGCCTTGAGCCACGAGAATCTTCGCCTCACCACTAGATAATTTGTGCTGCTCTACCGTTCCGAGCACCATGATATAAACAAGCACCCCCTTCTCCGAGAGATAATCAGGTGAGAATATTTCAACCTGTGCCTCGTTTGAGAGACGAGGCCCGAGCGAGCCGAAAGTAGGGTTAAGCAGGGTAGTATTATATATGATGCCCACAGCGTAACTGGCAGGTTGGTTATTTTTGTCATGTGTGGTGCGTCGTTTCGCTTCCAAATCGAAGGGGAGCACAGTGCGTAGCGCAACGCGGACAAAGCGAGCAAATGCATAGTCAGCTGGACCCGGTTCCATCTCGACCTCGCCAGGTCCATAAATCTGGCAGCCGTAGTTGATGTGAGAGTATGATTTGACAATCTTCCCGATGAACATCATACTGCCCCTTCAAGTACCAATCCCTTCTTTCTCTCGTCATACCAAGTTCTGTACACGCATGGCGAAATCACACTTCGTTATTGTCTTCAGAGGCATCAAGATCAGTGACCGGTCTGCGGCGGTACGGCCGCTTTGGTGGTAGATCAAGCGGCTCGAACTCAAGCGTTGAACGATCAGCCCTGCGGCGGTACGGCCGCTTCGGTGGTAGATCAAGCGGCTCGAACTCAAGCGTTGAACGATCAGTAGTTGCTCTGTGACGGCGCTTTGGCGGCTGATAAGGCTTCTCTATCTGAGGGCTTTCAAAGATAGTAGGATGGAACTGAGCACCTTGCTCAACGTCTGATTCTTCCTGTTCATTTTGTCTCATACTGCTTACTTCTTCTCATCAGGCGTTCGGCCTGTTTATAGGCATGCCCCGCTTCTTGCGCTCTACCGAGGAGCTTGAGTGCGGCTCCCTTGCCAAAATAGGCATGGGCATTATTCGGGTCAAGTTGAATGGCTTGCTCAAAAGCTGCTAGTGCCTCTTCGTAGCGTTCATACTCAGAGGCAGCAGACCCTTTGCGGTGTTCGTCTACATGAGCTTCCGCTTTAAGTTCAGGATGTTTAACCTTGCGGTATACACTCTTGTCGCGGAGTTGTTTTTCCTTGTAGCTTTGAAGCGCCTGGAGGTAGTTCCTAGTGTACCTATTAGTAGTTTCTTTTACCTTCATCTCGAAAGGTATCCAGGACCGAGGCTCCCTTGGAAGTGTCATTTCATGCATTCCTATACTTAGACAAAGAGCTCTACTTTCATGCGAATACGCAGGTGCATAGATACCTTCGATTTCTATCCCTTGCTTACCAAGTGTGTGAAAAAATTTCAGCATTTTTCTGATGAGGTAAGCTCCTGTGTTCTTTTTGCTAGGGTCTGTGATAATTGCAACTATAAAAAGGTCAATAGGTTCACCTGATTCTAGAGAGGCAAGATTTCGAAACTCAAGTTCATCAGAATATATTTCCCTGGTCATGATCTGCATCATTTGTTCGTGTTTAAGGGGCAACATAATGATATAGCCAATGATATCCCTTCTATTTAACAGGACATGACCTACTTCCGAAAAGGGATTGTTCAACCATTCTTCCAACGTTCTGGTACGTGGTAGGACTTGGAAAGCTATTCCACTTTGGCTCATGCTACGCACTTCGAGTGAATGCATTTCACTTATGTCTGCAACGCTTGCCCTACGAAAAAAAAATTTCTCCAGATCTTCGTCTTCTACAATCTGCTGTTCGGGACCATTCAATTCTGCTGCTAATTCGTCAATCTCAGACCGCGAATACATACCATATGTTCTACCTGGCAAGATGACTTTCTTCACCTGCCCTGTTCTTGTCATGTATTGAAATTTGTCTTTAGTTACCCCCAACTTATTTCTGGCTTCTTTTGCTGTATAGAGTCCTTCCATTGCTCTATTTCCTCCTATTAAGATGCTATTTATATCCAATTATACTCTTTATTCTCATAAAGCGCAACCCTATTGACTTAGGCGAAATTATATGATATATTAGTGGCAAATGTCGCCAAGTATAGACAAAATGGCACCTTTGACAAGGGTCAAAAAGCTCCGGGTAAGTTCCGGCACCCCAAGATTTGTCCTAACATTGCTCGGACATTCGCTAGTCGCCCCTATACCTGTAGCAGGTATTACTTGATCGAGTCGTACGTGATTGATCAAGGACAATGGTTAAGCGTAACGGTGTTTTGGCAATGTATCTGGCGACGGGCTGCACATGCAAGGTGAACCGGCCAGAGGACGGCTCCAACAGGATGAGAATCCGTCTGTACGCAGATAGATTGGAGCAGAAAGGAGGGTACAAACTATCATGAAAACATTACCGAAGCGGCTGATCTCCTCAATTTGAGGAGGACAAGCCGCTTCTTTATTAATAGGAGATAGTTTTTGGTCGAACTCGTAGCAAATGGCTCTATATCAGAATGCCATGACTATGGCACATGATGTTTCCCAAAAACCCAACCAAGTGGGCTGTACTGTAACGCGTAAGGAGGAAAGAATTTATGGATGGTCCCAGGGAAGGTACTCATCAACGCCTGTTGCTACGAATACCGGAAGCCGCGGAGATGCTCGGCCTGAGCCGCTTGAAGGTTTACGATCTTCTCGAAAATGGGTTGCCATTTGTCAAGATCGGTAGGTCTAAACGCATTCCCGTCACCGGGCTGCGTAAGTGGGTGGAAGAACAGGAGGGGAAGGGAGATTGAGTAATCGGCTGAGGCGATGAGCATTTTAGCGAGTACGGTATTGGTATTACCAGGCTTTTCCATTTTTTCCTAAAAGACCGGGGGTGGTTGCGCTTGCTCTCAAACTTATGTTTGTACAGCGTTCTGGCTTCAGCACTATGGCTGTTAATGCCTCTTTAATGTGATTCGCGCCAATCCTCGGTTGATTTACGCCAAGCTTCCCACACATTCTATCGGCGCTCCTGAGATACCTATACATCAAGAGGATCGCTTAGCACTTTCAGACACCAGGCAATTGCTTTTAGGAGGGAACAATCGATGGAGAAAACATTAGAAGTCTACATCAAGGCCAACAGTAATTGTCCAGGGATGCCACTTACAGCATTTACGATGCTCTCCCCCGAATGGCAAGGAGAGCACCTAGTGATTCCTTTTGGGGAAGACGAAGAAAGAAAGAAAGGACCATACTGTTGTTGGATGGACCGATCTCTTCTTTGGGAGTCGGCGTCCTCTTCGGGTAGTTCGGGTACAGACCAACGAGCAAGCTCCGCGGGAGGGATATCTTGTTTATGGGGGGAGTAATGGCATTCGAGTTCTCGATGAGCATGTTCCTCCCACCCCAGGAATAGACGACCACCTGCCACGAGGATATGGACGCCCTATCCTTTGGATCGAAGATATTGAGGCTTTGCCCGAAGAGGTACGGACTGTGGTTGCTCCACTCCATCTCTAGGAGTAGATGCTCTGCACGCTGCGAGAACATGCAGAACAAGGAAGGAAAATACGCATGAATAAGCACCTTACGGAAGAGCTTGCTCGAAAGCTGCTAGAGGCTCTGCGGGGGCATCATCTCGGGGCGATCATCACGTTAGCTGTGGTCACAGGAATGCGGCGCGATGAATTGCTGAGTTTACAATGGCAGGATATCGATATGGAGAAACACAAATTGCTAGTCCGTAACTCGAAAACGAAGAGTAGTTATCGGATGATCCACTTTCCGGAGGATATTACCGAGGTGCTCGAGCAACACCGTCTGCGGCAGATGGAAGCTCGATTGGAAGCTGGCACTGCTTGGCACGACCTTGATCTGGTCTTCCCCCTCGAACCAGATCAACTGTTGAAGGGTTTTCACGAAATCCTCGAAGAGGCAGCATTACCACCTCTCCTGTTTCATGAACTGCGTGCTGCTAGATGGCGGGCGCTTCGCGAGCAATTACGCTTAGCCAAAGAGGGACTCGACGGCGCGCAGGCTGGGTATCTTGACCTCAGCAAAAACACTTAACTATGGTAGCGGCAACAAGACGCGGTTGGCGCGCTTGAACCAACAGCTAGATACTGATCCAGAGCGATTTTAATAGCACCGGTATTGGGAGGAGAACGGCATGAAGTCAGTCATGGCCACTGAGGATTTCAAGCGGGCTTGGAGGCGACTTACCCCACGAATGCGCAGGATCGTGGGCCGCAAGATAGACTTACTTACTGTAAATCCCGGCCATCCCTCGCTCCATGTACATCGGTTGTGGCGAGCGAGGGGCGATATCAGGACCTGTTACATTACAGACACTGCCCGTTTGGTGTTCGAAATCAGGAAGGGTATCTTGTACCTTTGGGCTATAGGAGGACATACGGTCGAAGATAAAGTTGATCGACGTTCTTTCTCCCCTCATGCCAGCTTTCTTCCTCTTGATGTTGCGTAGAAAGGAATTCTGAGCTGCGGGCTTCTTTGACTTTTTCATCGCAGGTAGAGCAAGGACGTTCGAGGTTGCTCGCGATTGATGCGGCAACCTCTTGTGAGCGGAGAAGCAGAACAGTTCTGAGAGAGCAGCTTTCTTGTAGTGCGTAATAGTTGAGTTTTAATTTTGGCACCTCGGCTAAGAAAGGAAGCAAATTTCATGGCAAGTCAAAGGCGGCGTGGGCGCGGAGAAGGTTCAGTGTCTACAAGGAAACGCAAGGATGGGAGATACGTAGGGTATCTCACGATGGAGAACGGAAGGCGTAAATACTTCTATCATGAAAAGAGGGCAGTAGTTCTTGAACTCCTTAAAAAAGCGCAGCTCGAGCAGCTGCAGGGTACCCTGGTGACTTCGCCGCGCCAAACGGTCGCTCAGTTCCTCACACAGTGGTTAGAAAAGCGTAAGCCAGCGGTGCGAGTTCGCACCTATGAGCGGTACGAGGGGTTTATCCGCTTGCAAGTTATCCCTCATATAGGACACATCCAACTCCAGAAGCTCACGCCCATGCACCTGCAGTCACTCTACTCTAAGATACTTGAGGAGGGTAAGAAAGCTGCCACTGTCAATACCCTCCATTGGATGATCCATCGAGCGCTCTCGGACGCCGTAACGTGGGGGCTGATTGCGAAGAACCCATGCAAGACGGTTGAACCGCCAAGGCGGGCGCGCTACGAATTTAGAGCGCTAACAATGGAGGAAGCGCAGAGGCTGCTTACTGCTGCCAGAGGGCATGGAATGGAGGCGCTCTTCGTGCTTGCGCTCACAACCGGGATGAGGCGCGGTGAGCTATTGGCTCTCAAATGGCAGGATATCGAGCAAGGTACCCTGCATGTGCGCCGTGCCTTCACGCGCGCTAAAGGGCAGCGGTATCTGGAGTCGGAGCCGAAGACCAATAAGAGTAGGCGGAGCATCTTACTCGCACCGCCAACAATTGAGATACTGAAGCAACACCACCTCAGGCAGTTGGAGGCGAAGCGACAAGCGGGTGAGGATTGGCGAGAGAGTAGCCTGGTTTTCTGCACCGCGCTTGGCACACCGCTTAATCCAAACAAGGTGCTGGAGCGGTTCGGGACATTGTTGAAAAGGGCAGAACTTCCTCATATCCGTTTCCATGACCTGAGGCACAGCACGGCATCCATCATGTTGAAGATGGATGTTCATCCTAAGGTGGTTCAAGAACTTCTTGGGCATAGCAGAATAGCGGAGACTATGGACATCTACTCACATGTCTTGCCAACCATACAGGGGGATGCGATGAATAAGCTGAATGACAATCTGCAGTGGTGAAGAAAGGAAATCATGATGACAATGGAACCAAATTTTCTAAAGTACCTATTGCTCTACAACGAGGAGAAGGGTGAACCGTGGGAAGTACACCTCAACGCTGTAGGGGAGCTCTCGCTCACCCCCTCACATGACTCAGATCGCCTGATCGTCTTCCAGGCCGATGCCGTGCTGTCACTTCTCGTCTATCTCCAAGAACGCCGGGAGACCATCGATCTTCAGGCGAAGAAGGGAGGATAATCTACGCAGATCTCGGATAGGGTGTCAATTCGGGTGTCAAAGGGAGATGAGAACCGCCTGAAGCGGCTTGTATCCTGGCTTCAGGCGGTCGTGGGTGCCGAAGGGGGGACTCGAACCCCCACGCCCCAACGAGCACAACGCCCTGAACGTTGCGTGTCTACCAATTTCACCACTTCGGCTCGTTTCGCTTTGTTAATGGACAAACACTATATTACCCCATCACTTGCGACTTGTCAAGAGCTTTTCTCAGCTTTTTTGCACCTTTGGGAGCCTCCTTCCTGGATACACCGAAGAGCCTATCTGAGAGCCTATCTGAACGTGCTATAATTAGATACAATATCCTGACTCACTACCATTCGGGCATGTCCGGTATGTCCAGACCTATCTAAATGAATGGGAGGAGAGCGGAAAGTCTTTCGGCGGAGTCTTTTATGCAAGAGCAATTACCTCCCATGCACGCTGCCATCGACATTGGCAGTAATACAATTCACATCGTGGTTGCTCGCTGCACCCCTGAGAACCTGGATATTGTAGAGGATCAACTGGAACTGGTGCGCATCGGCGAGAGCGTCACAACCACAGGAGAAATTTCACCACAAAAACGAGATGCCGCCATCAACACTTTGCGTAAGTATCAAGCCCTGGCCCAACAACATGGTGCCGGGCAAATACTCGTGATAGCAACAGAAGCCATTCGTCAAGCTCACAATAGCGCCGATTTTCTGGAAGATGTGAAGCGGGAAACAGGGTTGGAAGTACGCCTGATCAGTGGAGAGGCTGAAGCAGCATTTACCTTCTATGGTGCGACCTATTGGATAGGTCCTGATGCATCTGCACGGGTGGGGGTATTAGACCTGGGTGGCGGAAGTATGGAACTGGTCACATCACAAAATAAGCAGATCACCTGGCGAGTCTCCGTCCCAATTGGTTCTGGTTGGTTGCATGATCGTTATCTTCCCTCCAATCCTCCTACGCGCAACGAGCTGGCAAATGCACGCCTGTTTCTCCGCACTTATTTTCAAGGCATGCGCATGAAACACCGACCCCCTGTACTGGTCGCCACCGGTGGCAGTGCGACTTCTCTCCTGTACCTTGCGCGATGTGCCTTTGGACTGGATGCTCAAAGTAACCGGCTGACACGCATGGACCTTGCCCATTGTGAAGGCTTACTAAGCGCCTTAACGGCAGAAGAAATCTCCGAGCGCTACGGACAGGAAATAGGTCGCGCGCGTATTCTGCCTGCCGGAGCCTTAATTATTCGGACAATGATGCAGCGCCTGCGTTTGAGCGAAATCCTTGTCAGTTCTCATGGTATTCGTGAAGGCGTCTTGCTTAGTTATGCGCGTTGTGGGGAACGCTGGTTGGAATGTGCAGAGGAGGGAACTGAAACTTCAAACAACCGGAGTCGAGCCCGGGGTCCCTTTGTAGGGGCCGATTTATCGCAGCCCACCGCCGATTTATCGGCCAGTCGCCGAATGAAGGAAACGTTTGTCCATGCTGGACGGCGTATGCTGCAGGAGCGCACCAAGAAAATGCTGGAGTGGCGCGACGAGGTGCTTAAGGATGAAGATATTGAAGCACTTCATAAAATGCGCGTTGCCTCGCGTCGTCTGCGAGCTGTACTCGATGCCTATGAGTCATGCTGCGATCCACAACTCTTCAGGAAAGTCTATCGTCGTGTGAAAAAGGCTACCGATGTTCTGGGTGCTGTGCGTGACACAGATATAATGTTACAAAGCCTGCATACTGAGCTTGAACAGGCAGCAGCCGAGGAACGCGCAGGTATACAATGGCTGATTGCTCATTTAAGTGTCTATCGCCAGCAGCGGCAGCAGAAACTGGAAAAGTTCCTTGCAAAGCTTGATGAGGATACCCTGAAACAGCAAATAGATGCCTGTATCCCTAACGTAGGGGCCGATTAAGAACCTTAACGACCAAAACCGGTCCTGTCATGCCTCGCCTCGCGAAGCATCTCTCTGCCCATCGAGAGACCCTTCGCGAGGCGAGGGGTGACAACATATTACCGATCTTGCTTGTGAAACTTCATTATCGGCCACAAAAAGGAGAAAATAGTTCATGGCAAA
>WNGL01010180.1_pt1 | contig 10873 bp, 10 predicted proteins | sample 5400591 | NCBI WGS metagenome assembly WNGL01 (sample SAMN13153377, study PRJNA577476) | soil metagenome | isolation source: 80 cm soil or saprolite under Garry oak tree replicate 1 | place: USA:California | collected 2016-06-15
GTCCTCCGTCACCGTCATCCGCGGAAGTTCCCAACACTGTAAGATAGATCCCTCCAATGCCACGGCCACGTTTGTCTAGAGTGTTGATGTTGACGTTGACGGAATCGAGTTTGGCTCTGTCTCTCACGAAGCGGTTGACATCTTCCGTAATCTCCGCTTTGCGTTTGAAGTACTGGTTCTCGTTTTCGATGAGTTTGTCCACGAATGCGAGTGCGACAGTAAGGTTGAGTTCCTTTCCCTCGCGAGCTCCCATTATCTTGACATCTTCTCCCGTCTCGGGAAATTCCTTTTTGAAACTCGGTGAGTTGATGTAGTGTTCGGTTTGTAGAACCATTCGTTCCGTGATTGTTAGAGGCGCGTATCCTACCGCGGCCGAAGTGTCGTTGGCCCCGTAGTATTTCCCCTTCCTCTTGAAAATATCCGTCAGAGCTTGGGAGCCTTTTTTCAGCTCGACCTGATATCTCACGTGTTTCTCAGGATCGACAAATCGAAGGTGGGTTTTCAGCCATTTCTTGGCTGTGTTTACCGCCAGCTCGTCGACGGGAAACGGATCGCCATCAACGTCATAGGTAGCTCGGTCCCCGAAGACCATCAGCATCGGCCGTTTGACTTCCCCTCCGCCGAATCGGGTTTTTACTTCGCCAGCGGCGAGCAGAGCTTTGTCGATGTTGTGATGCATCACGTGCCCGTATCGTTTCAGATATTCCTTGGATAGTGCGACTGAGACCTCGTTCATTATTGCGTCGCAGATGTGGTCGGGGTGTCCGACTCCTTTCCTTTCGACGATTTCGAGATCTTGTTCTTCTATCGGTACTTGGAATAACTGGTTGACTCTTAGGCCCATATCTTTCTCAATCTCAGAATGACTATCGAGGCCGGGCGCGAATTTCCATTATTAATGTTTCCTTTGATTATTCCTAAAGGAATAGCACGAAAAATCTACTTCTTACGTGCTGCAGTCACGATCGAGATTACGTCACGATCTCTGAGCTCATAGTCTTGAGGCAAACGTAGACCATTTCTAGCATCTATGGCATGAAGCATCTTGGCAGCAAGTTCGGAGTGTATTTCTCTGGCCAAATCTTTCGCAACATATCCTTTCGGCACTAAGTAGACATCTGGTAGAATGTTACCACGCTTGTCAGACAATCCCTTGGGATCTTCAACGGGATAAACAGCGTTCATTCCTAGAAGCTTGAAGATCGCTGCATTGAGTGCGAACTGAACCCCAGTTCTCATCCATTTCGTCATGACCTTCTGTTGAACATAGGCCAGTGCCCAGGCCTGATCTTTGGTTAATCGAGATTCGTCTATGACTTTGAAAGTCTCTTCTCCGGGAACGTACTGGATGAATCCTTTGCCCTCGGCTCTCTTTAGTGCTACTTCGGCTTCGCTGCAGACCGGTATGACTAATTGTGACTTGAATTCTTCGCGAAGCTTCTCGAAATTCTTTTCGGCATAAGCCAAGTCCATCTTGTTAGCGATGATAACAGTAGGCTTCGAGATTGTGCGAAGCGTTTCTGAAAACATTCGAGAATCAGAGTCCTTCCACTCCCTCGGATGTGTCTTGGACAACTCGGTCTGCTCAAGGGCCTTCGAGACGTGTTCTAGTTTGACCCCTATTCCTGCCATCTCCTTTGATATTGGCTTGTCGAAAGAGTCGGCTTTGAGTGTTTTTTTCTTGGTTCTCTGAAGTGCCCTGTCGATTGCTACTTTGAACCATAGGATCATTTCTTCTTCAATATCGTATACGTCGATGACCGGGTTTCCCATTCCCGGATGGGTAATTTTCCCCTCTTCGTCTATGCCACCGGATGCGTCGACGACGTGTAGCAGTGCGTCTGCCTGTGATACGACATTCAAGAATTGAGTTCCGAGTCCCTTTCCTTCAAATGCTCCTTTGATGAGTCCAGGGAGGTCGATGACTTCGATTGGTATGAATCGCCAACCATCTATGCAGGTCGAGTTTCTTGGTTTGTCGGTGACTCCTAGTTCGCGGCACACGCACAGTGTCTGTACTTGGCCGGTGGCAGTGTTTTGCTTCTTGGTAGTGAAGGGGTAGGTAGATACCTCTCCCGTGCTGGAGGTTGCGGCGTTGAAGAAGGTTGTTTTTCCGGTGTTCGTTTTCCCTATTATCCCGATGCGAATCATTAGAGCCTTTCATACTCTTTGTTCCTAGTGATATTAGAGCTCATCAGGATAATACCGTCCTTCCGCCGCTGCTTGTCCCGATGAAAGCAACTGTTGGATCTGGCCGAATAGTTTATAGTGGGACGATCTCAATTCCCACATTGGTCCACCGATGCCGGCTGAAATCACCGACGCCGACGATTTTGTCGGGCTCTCGGAAACAGCGCACGAGTGCCGGGTCAAGCGTTCAAAGGAGCTCGTCAAGCTGAAGCTTAGAACGCCTAGCCAGCTGTACACGCTCAAGGTCAAGGTTGACAGGGCTGACGATGTGATCAAGCGCTTAAAGTGCGAGATTGTTGAAGTTTAGCCCCCGTGCGCCACGGGAATTATCGTAACTATCGTTTCCGAATCGAGTTTCGTTCGCAACCCTTGAAACAGGTTGCAGTCTTGCTCGTCGAGAAGCATGATAACATTGGGAAGGGGATTGTTAGTAGCCGAATCGATGAGTAGATCTTTGAACTGACGGTTGTTCACTCGCGCGACGAGACTCGAGATGACGTCGGTGAGAGAGAGTTCGGTTTCTGAACTTATCGACACTTGTCGCGTGCCGGCTGCGGTGGCGAGGACCCCGATCAATTTGACCGTGTAACTGTATCGATTGAGAGTTTGGGTTTCATTCAAACAGGAACACTTCCTCCAGATATCTCCTGCTCCCGACCTTCGATCCTTCGGGTAATCGCCTCATATGTTTTGAACGAATGTGCTTAACGAAAGCGGATTCTGCCTCAGCGTAATTCTCCCTCTTCAGCCAGTCCAACGGAACTGCAAGACCTAGTGGTCGCGATGGGATCAAGTGACGAGTTGATTTGGGCGGGAACAAGGTATGGTTGACGCAGCTCTCAATGACTTCGCTCTTCTCGACGCAAATCGTCGACATCAAGAAGCTGTTCTTCGGGAGATCCTTGAGATCGCCATTGTCAGTGTAAGCTATTTTCAGATCATTGTTGCGTGCGATCTCCTCAATTTGAAAGGCGTTCTGGCAGGCTTTCAAGACTGTAGATTCATTTGATCTGAACGTGAAGCATTCTCTTCGGTCGCAGAGGGTCGTGTAACTCAACCGAGAGAGTAGGCTTTGGTCCGCTTCCGAAGTGGATGAACATGGATGACTCGGTTTCTGCTCGGTTCGTTTCATGAAATCATTCAGATTCTCCCCGGTGATCACTCTGAACCACCGGTCGACTCTAACCAGAGGATTCTGATACTCAATGAGGGCAGTCGGAATCATGTAACAACCAAGTTGTGAAAGGGCTGCTAGTCGATGAGTTCCATCCAAAACGGCTCCAGTTGCGGAATCGGCGATTATAGGATGACGAAGCACCGGGTCTCGCTCGAGAGTGGAAACTATTCCATTAAGGTCTGTAGGCACCGTCTCCTCGTGAGGCTTGAGTTCACGAATTTGCTTCAGGGTCAGCAGAATGGGAATCTTGCCAGTTATGATTTCGAAGCCTTTTCCAGACGGGTTTGCCCCCAAGAGCCCGAGCGGACCGCCGGACTTCGTTATTCCCTGTCAGATTCTTCGGAGATTTGGGTTGGAGCGGCCGCTCTTCTGCCTTCAACTATCTTCAATCGCGTAACGTATCCGACTACGCGGTTTCTCAGCCGCTTAGTCTTCGCGTCGACTAGATCAGCAAGAACTGTCTTGTTGGACTCGTAATTGGTTGTGAACTTGTCCGGATAGCGTTCCACCAGCTCCCGCGCAACCTTCTTGACGGCGGCTATCCGAACCTTCCCCACTCTAGCACTTCCGAGGATCGGCGAGCCTCCGCTGGACTTTTAAATATTTGGCGTCGAAAACGCGCGTCGGCACGACTAACTGTTAAATAGACAGTTTTCGGAACTGAAATCGGTCGCATAGTTGGCGGAAACCGAAATTTCGACCGCCGCGGTGCATCGGCTCATAAAAAAGGGCGGTGCTGGTAGAATAGGCGATGATGCGGCGGAGGAACTGCGGAAGGTAGTGGAAGAGGTTGCTGTGAGAGTCGGAAAGGAGGCCCTGGAGCTGGCGACCCACGCGGGGCGGAAAACGGTGAGAGCAGAAGATATCCGGCTCGCAGTGAAGCGAATCTGGAAAGAATAAGCCGAAAACCCCTCCATCATCTGAGATAAGGTTTTTATCGAAATATTTCCGCTTCGCCACTGAGCGGAAACAGATTTGTCTTATCTTGCAAATCAACAAGTCATAATTCTGAAAGAGGGGTCATCGCGCAATAGAGGAAAGGATGCCCAAAGAGGCAACATCAGCGCGGCGCGAATTGTCTCCGAGGTTGTGAAGACCACTTTGGGTCCACGTGGAATGGACAAGATGATGGTAGATAGCCTAGGAGATGTGACGATAACGAGCGACGGAGCTACAGTCCTGGACGAGTTAGACGTACAACACCCGGCTGCGAAAATGCTTGTTGAAGTGGCAAAGACTCAGGACGATGAAGTGGGAGATGGTACTACTACTTCAGTGGTCTTAGCCGGTGAGCTTCTGAAGAGGGCGGAGTTCTTGCTGGACCAAGGAGTCCATCCCACGGTGATCAATGCGGGCTACAAGAAGGCTGGAGAGAGAGCGAGGGAGATTCTCAATGAGATCTCGAAACCTGTGGACCTCAAGGATACTGAGACTCTGAGAAAGGTCGCTATTACAGCGATGCGCGGAAAAAGCCTTGGAAGCGCTACCGAGCATTTTGCGAAGATTGCTGTCCAAGCTGTTAACCAGATTATTGAGAAGAGGGGAGACTCGTTCGTTGCTGATATCGATAACATTCAGCTCGTCAAGAAGGAGGGGAAGAGTCTGATGGACACTGAGCTCGTCAATGGTGTGATTATTGACAAAGAGGTCGTTCATCCTGGAATGCCAAAGCGGATGCAAAAGGCCAAGATAGCGCTCTTGGATACAGCCATGGAGATCGAGAAGACGGAATTTAGTGCTGAGATCAAGATCAGCAACCCACAACAGATGCAGTCGTTTCTGGACGAGGAGACGAAGCTGATGAAGGACATGGTGGACAAAGTCGCAGAGTCCGGAGCTAACGTAGTTCTGTGCCAGAAAGGAATTGATGAGATAGCTCAGTCCTTCATGGCGAAACAGGGGATCCTTGCTGCAAGAAGAATCAAGAAATCCGACATCGAGAAACTGTCGCGAGCGACTGGTGGCAGAATCGTCACTAACTTGGAGGATTTGCGGGCGAGTGATCTCGGAAACGCCGGGCTGGTGGAGGAACGAAAGATTGGGGATGACAAGATGATATTCATTGAGGACGCGAAGGACCCGAAGTCGGTAAGCATTCTGATCCGTGCGGGTCTGGAGCGCATGGTTGACGAGGCTGAGAGGTCTCTCAAGGATGCGCTTTCGGTGGTCATCGACGTCGTCAAGAAGAACAAGATTGTAGCAGGGGGCGGTGCAGTCGAGACTGAGCTGGCTAAGAGAATACGCGACTATGCGACCAAGATTGGTGGCAGAGAACAGCTCGCTGTAGAAGCGTTCGCCGATGCGATGGAATCCATCCCTCGTACCCTATCGGAAAACGCTGGCCTAGATCAAGTTGACATTCTCGTGGCTCTCCGTGCTGCTCATGAGACGAAGGGACTCTGGAGTGGCATCAACGTCTACACGGGTGAGATCACTGATATGATGAAGGAAGGAGTCTTGGAACCAGTAAAAGTGAAGGAGCATGCGATCGGATCTGCCGTGGAAGTTGCATCTATGATTCTCCGGATCGACGATGTCATCGCGGCTGCGAAACCTCCGCCGATGCCCAAGGGTCAGGGTCCACCGCCCGACTAGGTCGTTTCCGGAAAAGGCTTAACTGAAACATATTTTCCCGGAGCGTCTGCTCCGGTAGTATAGACCGGTCTGCACATGGCCGAAAGTATGCCGGACTCTCGATCCGGCGACCCGGGTTCAAAAGCTTCCATAGGGCGGAGAGTCCCGGCCGGAGCACCAGAACAATCCTTGGCAAAGATCATCATCGTCATAGGCACGCCGGGAGTAGGAAAGACAGTCATCGGCAAACTGCTGGCAAGAGAGACCGGGTTTACATTTCTCAGCTTAGGCGACATCGTCAGAAGTAGGAAGCTTCACAAAGGATTCGATCGTCGATCCAGATCGTACATAGTCGATGAGCGTGCCGTAGAACGAAGGCTCCGAAGTTATTTCGAAGATCATCGAGGGAAGGGAATTGTCTTCGAGACTCACTTTGTCAGCTCAATTGTTCATAGGACTCGTGGGATGGTTGCCGTTGTTCTACGCCTCGACCCGGGAGTTCTGGCCAGGCGGCTAAGAGCGAGGAATTGGCCGAAACGGAAAATCTGGGAGAATTTGGAAGCGGAAATAATCGATCTTTCTCTATACGATGCATTGGAGGTCTTGGGAAAGTCAAGAGTCTACGAGATAGACGCGACCGGGAAGCGTCCGGGAAAGATTGTACGAGAAGTCTTGAAAGTGCTATCGAGAAAGGAGGGATGGCGTTTGAACTCAACATCGAATTGGCTTGAAAAATACGACCCTATCTTACTCTCGAAGAGAATTCTATGAAAGATCGCTACGTTGTCGCGGAATGTCCGCGATGTCACACATTGCTTGTTGCGGATGCTCGTTACAAGAGCAAGACATGCCCGAAATGCAACGCAAGAATTCCTCTTGACGAACTGAAAGTCATACGAACCGCGCGAGACTCGCGTGAAGCAAGGATGATACTTTCAGAAGCTAAGGCTCGTCGGGGCGGTTCGGACCAAAGATGATATAGCGGGTTCCCGAAGTGGGACCGAAGGTAGCCAGAATGTCTTCGACTGCCGGCCGCAAGTTCATGGAGGAACTCTCCAATCTTCTGCAAAAGCATGTTAGCATCGTCACGAGTCAGGGCAAGACATACGTTGGAACCCTCACCGGCGTCGACACTGAGCATCTGAGTGTTTGCTTAACAAATGCCAAAGGAGAGCAGGGCGATATTCACAAGCTCTTCATCAATGGCAGCGTTATTCTTCAGATTTCAAGTTTCGAGAAACCGTTCGATCTCCAGAGTTTGGGAGAGAGGCTTGAGCGGGTCTTTCCCCGGATGGTTCGGGTCATGGACGATGCTGGAGTTATTCTTGTAATGGATAGAATCCGCGTCAACGAGAAGGGAATTATCGAGGGGTCGGGGCCTGCCGCGGAGAGGGTTCAGCGGGTGTTTGACGAATTCATTCGTGAGAAGGGCCTCAAAGTAGCTTAAGACCCGAAGAATGAGTTTTCAGGTTCACGGCAAAGATCTTCTCGGACGAATTGGAACGATCAATACGAAGAGCGGAGCATTCGTCACTCCGCACATGTTTCCGGTTCTAGACCCGCATCAGAGAACTCTTGGGAAAGAATTCTTCGATCGACTGGACATTCACGCCGTGATGACGAACGCCTACTTGTTGAAGCGAGGCCGGCAGGGCCTGGATCCTGTTGATGTTCACGGAACCCTGGAATACCCGGGCACAGTTGCTACCGATTCCGGCGCGTATCAGATACTGGAATATGGTCAGGTCGGCGTAACGCCTGAGGAAATAGTCGACTATCAAGAGAAGATTAACACCGACATCGGAGTAATTCTAGACGTTCCTACCGGGTTCCGAAGCGATCTTTCGCGCGCAAGATGGACTGTAGATGAGACGGTTAGGCGGGCTGACCGAGCTCTCGAAGTGATTACTCGCAAAGACATCCTGTGGGTAGGACCTGTCCAAGGAGGCGTTTACTTGAAAGAAGTGGAACGGTCGGCTAGGGAGATGGCGAAGCGAGATTTCGCAATCTACGCTCTCGGAAGTCCTACCGAGTTGATGGAGACTCAACGGTACGGTGTGTTGGTTGATATGATCGTTGCTGCTAAAAAGGCGCTTCCCACAGGGAAACCGTTCCATCTATTCGGTGCGGGTCATCCAATTCTCTTTCCGTTCTTAGTGGCCCTGGGCTGTGATCTGTTCGACTCCGCTGCATACGCGCTGTACGCGCGTGCTGGCAGGTATCTGACCCCTGAGGGGACTCTGCTTCTCGGAGATATGGTGGAATTCGTATGTCCGTGTCCAGCTTGCGTTGATACTAGTCCGAAGGAACTGATGAGGTCTCAGGATAGTGAGGGGCAGACGCGACTGTTGCAGCACAATCTCTGGGCTTGCTTCTCCGAACTGCGGAGGGTCCGAGAGGCTATTCGGAAGGGACGGCTCTGGGAACTGCTAGAGCTTCGGTCCCATGCTCATCCAGCCTTGAAAGAGTGTTTCACCCGAATAGGTAAGTATGCAGAACTTCTTGAGAGGTCGACGCCCGCAGTCAAACCGCACGGAATATTCTACCTTGGCTCGTCTAGTGACAATAGGCCCGAGAAACTGAGATTCGTCTCGAAGCTTCCCGGTAGCGTCGAAGAGAGAAGAAAACTTGTACTCGTCTTGCCGGGTCGATGGCGCAGACCGTTCCACGAGGATCCCCGCTACGAGTCAGTTGCAAAAGCATTCGATGATCATCCGAAGGTCTCCATCTGTTTTTACTCTCTCGCGTGGGGTCCTGTCCCGATCGAGCTTGACGAGACCTTTCCGATAGCACAGACTGAAAGTCTCGACGAGGGGGATCAGGTCGTTCTTCACGAAAAAGCAAGGAGAGTATCAGAATTTGTCAAGACTCTACATCCAAGGGGAGTGATCTTAGTATCAGATGGCGTCTACGGGCGAATTGTCAAAGCGGAACTGTCGAAGAGGTTTGCAAAGCGCACCCTTACGATCCTGAACGGTGAGAGGTTAAACCCTGATGCCATCGTTAAGTCTGTAGAGACGAAACTTGCCCGTCACGCCTAGGCGTACATTCTCTGCAAAGATCTGCGAGTCATCCGGGATTTTTGGTCAAATTCTCGTTCAATGAACTTGGCGTCCTTCACTAGGTCGTTCACGTCGACGTTGTACTTGTACGCCTTTGAGATCTTGCGGATCGCAAGTGCGGCAGCCGCTGGGTCCGCTCTGGCGGGTTCAGCGTAAGGCAGGACGGCGACCGCCGGAAAATCGTGGATTTCGAACTGGCTCAGCATAACTGCGAGGGGTCCATAGACCAGAAGGCCGGGCTCTAGGATTGGAGCTTTGAAGAGTTTAGCACGTTCGAGATATGCGCCAGTCGGGACTACGCAGAAGTCGTCCTTGTTTTGTTTGAACGCGCTGTCCAGTCCTCCGATCAAGATCGCGTCTTTGAACTTCTGGTTTACTGCCCAGTCTGACAGAGTCTTAGCGAATTCTGCTTCCTCTGATCTGTGGGGGGAGAATTCTAGTTTTATCAGAACGGTCTTGCTTTTACGATAGACCTCGAACGGTGTTACGAGGCCTCCTTCTGCGGTTCCGACCCATGGTGGTGGGTTGGAGACGTCGACGAATCCTATTCTGTTGGCCTTGAGTGCGTGAATCATGTATGATGTTGCAATGTATCCTGTTTGTCCAACGCCATGAAATCCTGTTACTAGCGTGGACCCTTTCAGATTCTTGGAACTGACGAGGATGCGAATTGTCAAATTGGTCCCGCTAGGTAGAGTTGCGCTGCTGTATTCTGGCGCTGCTTAAATCTCTCTTGTTTGAGTAACGATTGTAGGGCTTTTATCATAGTGTTCTAAGCATTCGGGGTGATTGCGAGTTTAGAATCATCAAATGTTTCAGCGTCAGTCTGACTCGGTGTTCGGATGAAGATCAGGTTTATGGGTGCCTGCCAAGAAGTAGGTAGGTCTGCGTTCGCCGTTAGCATGGGCGAGAAGTATCTAGTCCTAGACTACGGTGTGATGGTCAACCATCACGTTGGATTCCCGATGCATATTCCTCCGAAAGAGGTAGAGGCAATTGTGCTGACGCATGCTCATCTTGATCACGTTGGATCGGCCCCCATATTCTACATTGCTGGTGGCGTGCCTCTCTACGGCGTTCAGCCGACGTTCAATCTAACCAACCTGATCATCAAGGACTTTCTGAAACTGAGCGGCTACTATGCACCCTACGAGTACATCGATCTCCAGACAATGCTGAAGCATCAGCGTGATCTTCAGTACAAGCAAGCGACTGATGTCGGCAATGGCTCTGTGACTCTGATTAACGCGGGACACATTCCAGGTAGCGCCCAGGCGATCGTTCAGAGTGACGGCAAGAGAATTCTATACACTGGGGATTTCAACCGCCAGCCTACTCGACTCGTTGACGGTGCGGACCCGGAATACAAGAACTTGGACGCGATAGTCATGGAGGGAACGTACGCGATGGAGGATCATCCGATTCGAGATGGGCTTGAGAAAGAGTTTGTCCAGAAGGTTACGGAGGTCGTGGAGGGCGGCGGGACCGTGTTAGTGCCAGCTTTTGGAGTTGGCAGATCCCAAGAGCTGCTCAGCGTGCTCTCTGCATATCATTTCGAGCATCCGGTCTTCGTCGATGGAATGGCTCTCGATGCAATGGATCTTCTCCTGAAGCATCCGGCTGCTCTGCGTGACGCTGGGGTTTTCGAGCGTGCGAGTAAGATGGCGCACTGGGTTGACGGTTGGAATGATCGTCGTAGGGCTGCGAAGACTCCGGGGGTTATCATTTCTCCCGCGGGGATGCTTAAGGGGGGTGCTTCAGTCTTCTATATGGAGAATGTGGCTGGTAAGAAGCAGAACGCGGTTTTCATGGTGAGCTTCCAGGTTCCGGGGAGTCCGGGACGGATTCTCTTGGAAAGGCGGAAGTTTGT
>WNGL01010181.1_pt1 | contig 10873 bp, 7 predicted proteins | sample 5400591 | NCBI WGS metagenome assembly WNGL01 (sample SAMN13153377, study PRJNA577476) | soil metagenome | isolation source: 80 cm soil or saprolite under Garry oak tree replicate 1 | place: USA:California | collected 2016-06-15
TGCCGCTGCCGTACTTGAAGAGCATCGCTTCGCTTGTCGCCAGTCGCATGATGTCTTCCATCGTGTCGCCCACGCTTTGGATGAAGCAGGCGCTTCCCTGTGGATATTCGTACTGCGATGCGGCCCGTTCCGCCTTGCCAGTCTCGCGATTGTAAAAATAATTGCCGGCTCCCGCATCTTTGCCCACACCGTATTGATGATACAATCCAACGTTGAACCAGACCGGCGAATTAAACGCACCGTGCTGGTTCGCACAAAGCCAGGTCAGTTCATCATAAAAAATTTGCGCAGCTTCTGCATCTACGAAGTAACCATCCGCGATTCCCCAATCGGTAATCGTGCGCGTAACCCGATGAATCAATTGCCGCACCGAAGTTTCTCTTCCGCCTTTCTGGGGATCGGTGCCGTTGGCGATGTCGCCATAGAAATATTTCGAGACCGCTATCTTAGTTGCGAGCGCGCTCCAACTTTTCGGGACTTCGATGTCCTCTTGCCTGAAGATAATCTTGCCGCTGTCGTCAGTTATCTCCGCTGTGCGCCGTTCCCATTCGATCTGATCGAATGGCGCGACGGCGGCCTCGCTGAAGACGCGCTCAAAATGCAGACCTCTATTTTTCTTTTTTTCGACCCTGTTTTTTCGGCGGTCAGCCGGTTTAGGCGATCCAAGTGAAGCAGGCGGAATTCCGGGTTTTAATTGAATCATGGCGGTAGAGCGGTTGAGGTTGTGAATCAGATGGGAATAATCGTGAACAGCGAGGCCAACAACCTGTGAACTCCAGTCAACAACAAGTAATAGCGTGGCTGCCCAGCGGACATACAATATGCAGTACCTAAATCATCATAGGCAAGTCTAAAATTGTAACATTTTTCAGAAGTTTTTCTCCCTGGGGGAACCTGGGATTGGAGACCGTGTCACGCAACTCCGCGATCCGGGACTATGGCGGAAGGGGTGGGATTCGAACCCACGGTGGGTTTCCCCACGCTCGATTTCGAGTCGAGTGCCTTAAACCGGACTCAGCCACCCTTCCCCCTCATTGAAAAACCATCTCACAAATCCCGGTTGTGAACGGGCCTTGGAATTGTAGGGAAAGCTGACAGCTTCCCCGGCAGCTGTCTAGCGATCATAGCGAGCCGCGCAGCGCAACCTTTACCTATTCTGGTTGGCCCAAGAATCGTCGGATATTTTTGAATCCAAATGCGACTCGGCCTCCATCTCATTTTCATGAGAAATCATTATGAAAATGCGATTACTATCTTGCGTTGGGTCATTCGTGTTTGGATGGGCGAAATCGCGCAGACTCCCACCCCCCGCGTCTACTGACGAGGAATCTTCTCCAATGGCGACGGTAAGGATGAAATCAGAGTTGCATCCGAACTGTTCAACGCCAGCTTGCTGACTTCATCACCGTAATTCTTATGCGCACTTTGTTCCGACTTTTCTTTCCGTTGTATTTAATCGCGTCCGGTTTGCTGCTGGCCAGTACCGCTCCCGCGCAGAAATTGTTCGCCGCCGCGAATCCGTCCTTTGGCGGACCGGACACGACGCGTCTCCTCCGTTTCCCAACGACAAACGGAACGCAGATCGTCTTTTGCTACGCGGGCGAACTCTACACGGTCGGCAAAGAAGGCGGCATTGCGCGTCGCCTGACGAGCGGCCCCGGTTACAGCTCGTTCCCGCGTTTCTCGCCGGACGGCTCGCGGCTCGCTTTCACGTCGCAATACGACGGCAACACGGAAGTTTATGTGATGCCGGCCGGGGGCGGCGCGCCCAAGCGGCTGACCATGACCGCTACCTTGGGCCGCGACGATATCTCCGATCGGATGGGACCCAACAATATCGTGATGACCTGGCAAAACACGAAGCCGCTGATCGTTTTCCGCACCCGGATGAAATCGTTCGATGACTTCATCGGCCAGCTTTACACGGTCGGCCTGGACGCCGAGCTTCCGCAGCAGGTGCCGGTGCCGCGTGGCGGATTCGTTTCGTTCTCGCCCGATGATTCGAAGATGGCGTACAACCGCGTCTTCCGGGAGTTCCGCACCTGGAAACATTATCGCGGCGGAATGGCGGACGACGTCTGGATTCACGATTTCAAGACCGGTAAGACGGAAAATCTGACCAACGATCCCGCACAGGATATTTGCCCAATGTGGGGACCGGACAACCGCATCTATTTTCTCTCCGACCGCGATGGCCGGATGAATCTTTTTTCGACGGACCTTGCGAGCAAGGAAACGAAACAGCTCACCATGTTTAAGGATTTCGACATCAAGTTTCCATCGATCGGCAAGGACTCGGTCGTCTTCGAGCGAGCGGGGTACATCTGGCGTTACGATCTGGCCACCGGACAGGCGGCACCGGTGCCGATCGAGATTAAGGAAGATTTCGCGTCCGGGCGGTCCGCATTGGTCGATGCATCGAAACACATCGAGTCGGTCACTCCCGCGCCAGACGGTCAACGCGTCATTGTTGTCGCGCGCGGAGATATTTACTCCGTGCCGGGAAAGGACGGCACACCGCGTAATCTGACAAGAACTTCAAACGCCCACGAGCGCGATGCGGTTTGGTCGCCGGACGGCAAATGGATTGCTTACAATTCGGACGTTACCGGCGAGAACGAGCTGTATATTCGTTTGCAGGATGGCAAAGGCGAGCCGCAACAACTGACCAAGGGCGCCGACACCTACTATTATCAAGCCATCTGGTCGCCCGACAGCAAAAAGCTGCTCTGCGCGGATCGCTTGCAGAGGTTGCGCTACGTCGATGTGGCGAGCAAAGCGATTACGGAGGTCGATCAAGATAAATACGGCGAGATTCGTGGCTACGATTGGTCGCCCGACAGTCAATGGATCACCTGGTCGCGGCCGGAGGAGAACGGCGGCGAAAAGGTTTATCTCTTTTCCACTGCGGACAAAAAGCCGGTGACGGTGACCGATGACTGGTATTCGGCCAGTAATCCCACCTTCAGCGACGACGGAAAATATCTTCTGTTAACGTCGAGTCGCGACTTCAAACCGATCTTCGGCCGAACGGATTTTACCAATGTGTATCGCGACACGGACCGCGTTTACTTCGTCACGCTTTCTAAAGAGACCGAATCACCGCTCGCGCCGCGTAGCGACGAAGTCGGCAAAGCCAGGAAGAAAAAAGAGAAGGACAAGGACGCGGACGAGAAAAAGCCCGAGGATAAAAAAGGCGAGTCAAAAGACGCGAAGGAGAAGAAGCCGGTTCCTGTCAAGATTGACACCGATGGCATTCACGACCGCCTGGTGGCTCTTGAAATCCAGCCGGCCGATTACAGCAATCTTCGATTGGTGGACGATCGGGTCTTTTATCTCCGCCGCACGGTCGCCGACGAGAAAGACGAGGAGGAGGCATTCGGCGAGCCCGATAAGCGAAAATACCACCTTTGCGCTTATAGCCTGGAAGATCGCAAAGAGACCGTGCTTGGCGATGTCAATAAGTATGAGATCACGCGCGACGGCAAGAAGATGCTGGTCAAGATCGACAAGGATTACGCCGTCATCGATCTGCCCAAAGACAAGATCGAGACAAAAGACGAGAAGACCGGCAAGGATTACAAGCTCAAGCTCGAAGGACTGGACATGCGGCTCGATCGCCACGCCGAGTGGAACCAGATCTACTTCGAGTGCTGGCGGCAAATGCGCGATTTCTTTTACGCGCCGAACATGAACGGCGTTGATTGGAAAGCCATGCGCGACAAATACGCCGCGCTGGTTCCGTTCGTAAATCACCGAAACGATCTCACGTATTTGGTTGGTGAACTCATCGGTGAATTGAACAACGGCCATACCTACGTCGCCGGTGGCGAGCGGCCCGAAACGCCCCGCGTCAAGCTGGGCTTGCTCGGCGCCGAGTTTTCACGCGACCCCGCTACGCGCGCATATCGGATCGACCGGATTCTGCCCGGCGAAAATTGGAACAAGCAGACTCGCTCGCCGCTCAGGGAAATCGGCTTGAATGTGAAAGAAGGCGATTATCTGCTGGCGATCAACGGCACGCCGGTTTCAACTCTATCGAATCTCTACGACGCGCTCATCGGCACGGCCGACAAACAAGTCATTCTGCGAGTCAATTCCAAACCGAGCGACGATGGCGCGCGCGACATTACAGTCGTGCCCACGGCCAGTGAGACGCCGCTCTATTACCGCGCCTGGGTGCAAAAGAACATCGACGAAGTCGCCAAAAAAACCGGCGGCGAGGTCGGCTACGTTCACATTCCCGATATGGGACAGCCAGGCCTGAACCAATTCACCAAGCTCTACTTCCCGCAGATTCGCAAAAAAGCGCTGATTGTCGATGTGCGTGGCAATGGCGGCGGGTTTGTCTCGCCGCTTGTGATCGAGCGGCTCCAGCGCGCCTTGATCATGATCGACATGTTCCGCAATGGCGTGCCGGGGACCGATCCGCCGCAAACTTTCACTGGCCCAATGGTGGCGCTGATCGACGAATTCTCCGCGTCCGACGGCGACATCTTTCCGTTCCGCTTCAAAGCGCTTGGCCTGGGCAAATTAATCGGCAAACGGACCTGGGGCGGCGTCGTCGGCATTCGCGATCCGCTGCCACTCACCGATGGCGGCAACCTTTTCAAGCCGGAGTTCGCGCCTTATTCGAAAGACGGCAAAGGTTGGATCATTGAAGGGCATGGCGTCGATCCAGACATCGTCGTGGACAACGATCCGGCGAAAGAATTCCGCGGCGAAGATCAGCAGCTCGACAGGGCGATCCAGGAAATCCAGGAGGCGTTGAAGACCAAACGATACAATCTGCCTCCGATCCCGCCGTACCCGAACCGGAATCCGGTTAAGGGCAGCTAAACTGCGCCGTCGCTCTCATTTCGAGATACTCGCCTCTGGCGTCGGACAAGATCGACGATGCAGCGCTGGATTTGAGAACACGCGACCCAGCCTCGAGAAGCGAAATTAAAAAAGGAGGATGCGTTGCATCTCAAGGAGCAAATGTGGTGGCCAATCATATGGGTGATGGTGAAATGGAAAAAGTGATGCACAGTTTCCGCACGATATGCAGTGGTTATTTCCCGCGTTTGCTTCGGCAGCTTAAAGCGGCGCGACCGGCCGCATGGAACGGGCTTTTCTAAATCGAGCGGAGGCCGGCCGGCTACTTGCCAAGAAGCTCGAGAAATACGCCGGTCGGGATGATGTAATTGTTCTCGGCCTGCCCCGCGGCGGCGTGCCGGTTGCCTACGAAGTGGCCAAACGCCTGTGCGTGCCGCTCGATGTTTTCATTGTGCGTAAGCTGGGTGTGCCGGGTTTTGAAGAGCTGGCCGCGGGCGCGATCGCTTCCGGCGGTGTGCGCGTTTTGAACCAAGATGTCATGCGCGCACTGTCCAACGCAGACGAGACTATTGAATCGATCACGGCAAGGGAAACAGCCGAGCTAGAGAGACGAGAGCAAAGCTATCGCGACGGGCGACCCGCGCCGGAATTGCGCAATCGCGTCGTCATTCTGGTTGACGATGGCCTGGCGACCGGCGCAACCATGCGCGCTGCGGTCAAGGCATTGCGTCAGCGCGGTGTTGCGAAAATTGTCGTAGCAGTACCCGTTGGTCCCCCGGACACTTGCCGCGAGTTCGAAGACGAAGCTGACGAGACGATTTGCGCAAGCACGCCGGAATTCTTTCAGGCAGTCGGCCAGTATTACGAAGATTTTTCCCAGACCAGCGATGAGGAAGTGGGCGAGCTGCTCGCGCGTGCCGCACAAGAACGACCCGCTGGACGGACAGGAACAAATTGCTCTTGCTCGGAGGATACCGTTTGAGAGTAAGAGAGTGGGGGTTTGAAATGAACGAAGTGCAAATTCAGGCCGGGCAGGCAGTTCTCTCCGGGAATTTGCATATTCCCGACGAGGCGGCTGCGCTCGCGCTCTTTGCGCACGGCAGCGGCAGCAGCCGGCATAGTCCGCGAAATCAATTCGTCGCGCGCACGCTGAACAATGCCGGACTTGCGACGTTGCTTTTTGATCTGCTCACGCCTGAGGAGGAATCGATCGACGCGCGCACGGCCGAGCTTCGCTTCAACATCGGCTTGCTCGCCGAGCGGCTTGTTCACGCGACAAAATGGGCGAAGCAGCAAGAGCAAACGCGCGATTTGCGCATTGGTTATTTCGGATCGAGTACGGGCGGCGGCGCGGCGCTGGTTGCGGCGGCCGAGATCCCGCAAGATGTCGGGGCGGTTGTTTCGCGCGGTGGTCGGCCCGATTTGGCCGATGAAGCATTGCCAAAGGTGCAGGCGCCGACGTTGCTCATCGTCGGCGGCAACGACGATGTCGTCATTGAGTTAAACGAGCAGGCGCGTGATCGGATGCGCTGTGAAGTGAAGCTGGAGATCGTTCCCGGCGCCACGCATCTCTTTGAAGAACCGGGCGCGCTGGAAAAAGTCGCCAAACTCGCAAGCGATTGGTTCTTGCTCCACGCCGCCGGCAGCGCTGGGCCGCACTAAATAATTTGTCATTCCGAGCGGAGCGAGGTACCTCACAATCGAAGGTTGAGATACACATGCAATCGCGTGTGCGCCGTCAGCCTGCGAGAGATCCTTCGCTTCGTTCGGGATGACACGCGTTTATTTATTCGCTTCCTTATACGTAACCACGCGTCCCCACAGACTCTTTGTCCCCCAAATTCCAGCGCGCAAACATTCCAGTTGAACGATTTGGCTGTGATCGACAAACAGGTTCACGTCGGCTCCGTAATTTTTGATGTACCACGTGAACACATCCGGATCGGCGGCTTCGAACATGAGCTTTTCCACGCCAAGTTCGTCGATGAATTTTGCGGGAACATCCGTGCGCCATGGATCCACATTTTCCGTGATGCCTTCGCTCTCGATCATGATGATGTCTGCGCCGGCATCGAGAAATCGTTTTGCCTGCCGAATCGCCCAATTTGGGTCGCGCGCGCCTTCTGCTTGCAACTCCGCGGCCGCGGTCGCTCCGCCGGCGCCGAACTGAATGCCGACTTCCGGCTTCGCTTTCAATCCGGATTTACGCACCAATTCGATAAGCCGCAGCCAATCGTCGGTCGGAATCGAAACGAAACCAGCTGAGATTTCGACGATATCGAAGCCGAGCTTTTTACATTCGGTGACGTATTGCCGCACCGCCTCGTTTCCTTGAACCAGTACGCGCTCGATAAATCCGCCCGTCGAAACGAGCACCTCATGTTTGTGGCAAAGATCGACGATCTCTCGCAAAGCTCCCTCCGGCATGAGAGTAAATGAGCCGCCGGCGAATTTTAGCGAATCGACGTAAGCGCCCATCATCTCAAACAAATCTTCGAGATAGTGGCGACCGACGACTGAGTAATACGGTCCCCGAATTTCGGTGAGTCCATGCTTCCGCGGCTTACTTTCCCGCTCGTTGATTCGAAGAAACGGAAAGCTGTGCTTAGGCAACCTTGATTTCGATTTTGTCTTCATCACGCTTCATAAGAACATCGTCGTAAAACCGCCGCTCGGCTGCGTTTCGGGGTAGCGTACGCGTCTCGCGTGTTGGTTTTGGCGTCTCGCCAAAACGCAGTTTGCTTGTGTATGCGCATATCATGTTCTCTGAAATGTTTTGTAAGGAAAAGTCCGCGAAAGCGGGACGCTTTCGCCAACACGCGACGCGTGCACTACCCAATCACTCGCGTAATCACGCCGCATATCTAAATTGGCAGTCAGATTGAATCCGCCGGCACATAACTTCTCCGCCCTAACGACCGACCTTTATGAGGTCACTATGTCGTGCGGCTATTGGAAAGCCGGTGTGAGTGATCACGAGGCGGCGTTCCACGTCACTTTTCGGCAGAACCCGTTTGGTGGTGGATTCACGGTCGCGTGCGGGCTCGCGACGGCGATCGACTTTCTGCGCACGTTTCATTTCACCGAAACTCAAATAGATTACCTCGCCTCGCAAAACGGGAACGATGGCAGGCCGCTGTTCGATTCCGGTTTTCTCGATCACCTGCATAGGTTGCGACTGAGCTGCGACATTGATGCAATTCCGGAGGGAACGCTGGTTTTCCCGAATGAACCGCTCATCCGAATTTGCGGCCCGATCATCCAATGTCAGCTCCTGGAAACGGCTTTGCTCAACATCTTAAATTTCCAAAGCCTCATTGCGACGAAAGCGGCACGCGTCTGTCTTGCCGCTGAGAATGATGCGGTGATCGAATTTGGTTTACGTCGCGCCCAGGGAGTTGATGGCGGCTTAAGCAGCGCGCGCGCGACTTACATCGGCGGCTGTGCCGGCACGTCGAACTTGCAGGCGGGCCAGCACTACGGAATCCCGGTCAGCGGCACGCAAGCGCACAGTTGGATTATGTTTTTCGAAAGCGAGAGCGAGGCGTTTGAGAAATACGCTAGAGCCATACCGAACAATTGCGTGTTTCTGGTGGACACCTACAATTCCATCGACGGCGTGCGCCGAGCGATCGAAGTCGCCAAACAGTTGCGCAAAGATCGACATGAAATGATCGGCGTGCGCCTGGATTCGGGAGATCGCGTCGCGTTGAGCATCGAAGCGCGGCAAATGCTCGACGAGGCGGGTTTTCCAGACGCCAAAATTGTTTGCTCGGGCGATCTGGATGAATTCGCGATCGCGGAGATGAAACAGCGCGGAGCGAAGATCGACATCTGGGGCGTGGGAACGAAGCTGACTACGGGTCAGCCAGACGCGGCGCTTGGCGGTATTTATAAGCTCGGCGCGATGCGGCCTCCGGGCGAACAATGGCGGTATCGGATCAAACTTTCCGATGAACCAGCGAAAACTTCGTGCCCGGGTCTATTGCAGGTACGCAGATTTCATGAGCCGGACGGCAGATTCATTGCTGACGCGATTTACGAAATCGATCATGCAGTCAGCGACGCTTTCGTGATTGTCGATCTTCAAACGCAGGAGCAGAATGAGATTCCGGCAAAGACCGAGTATTTCGACTTGCTCGTCCCGATTTTTCGCCGGGGCGACCTTGTTTACCGCGTACCGCAGATAGAGGAGTCGCGTGAGCATGCGCGCAAGCAACTCAGGTGCGTGCCGCCAGCGGTTGTGAGGATGAAAAAGCCACGCAGTTACGATGTGGGTCTTGAGAATTCACTGCACGAGTTAAGATCGAGATTGGTCTCGCGCGCGAAGGAACAGCGCGATTGAATTGAGTGAATGCGCTAATCATTGTCGATCTTCAGAATGATTTTTTGCCCGGCGGCGCGTTACCCGTGCCGCACGGTGATGAAGTCATCCCGCTCGCCAACGAAATGCAGCCATATTTTGATCTCATCCTCGCGACGCAAGACTGGCATCCGCCCGACCACGGAAGCTTCGCGGCAAGTCATAAGGGCAAGAAGCCGGGCGATCGCGTCATCCTCGACGGAATCGAACAAGTCCTTTGGCCAGTGCACTGTCTTCAGAATACACGTGGTGCAGAGTTCGCCCATTCATTCGACACAAGCCAAATCGCTCATGTGTTTCACAAGGGCATTGAGCGAAACATTGATAGTTACAGTACGTTTTTCGACAACGCTCATCGACGACACACCGGTCTTGCTCATTATTTGGAGAAGCGATCGATCAAGGAGATCTACCTTATGGGTCTGGCGTTGGACTACTGCGTCAAATACAGTGCGCTCGACGCCCGTGAACTCGGGTTAACTACATGCGTCATTTTGGACGGATGCCGCGGTATCGAGCTAGAGCCCGGTGATATCGATCGCGCACTCGATGAAATGAAACGCGCCGGAGCGGTCCTTCTAAAAAGCAGCGATCTGTAGCCGCAGGCGCTGACTCCGGCAGCCGTAGTCTGTGGCTACAGCAAAGCGGTTTTGGCGCGGATGGAACGCGCCAAACCCTTATCTTTCTATTTAACTTTGTAGGTTGTCTTTCACTTCGAGCCGGTCAGTCTCTTATTCAAACCGCGTTGCTGTCGCCCTGCCGCAGCCGGAGAAGAGCAGATTCCCATCAGCGTCGAAGAACTGGACCGTGTTAGTACTAGTGAAGCTGTCGGCGGTGGTGAGCTGTGTCGCTTCGGTAGCTTCACCTCTGCCGTCAAAATCGCCTTCCGCGGTATAGCTGTAAAACACAACTCTGACCGAATAATTCTGACTGCCTGGCTCGCGCTGCCAAACACCGTATTCGGTCCCCTGACCGGGATCCGAACCAGGCGGGACCCCATAGCCGGTGTAAGTGCCGCCGTGGTTGAAGGTCTGAATAGCCGGAAATGAAAATATATCCTGACCAGTTATACAGTTGACCACGGTTCTGGTAACGCGCCACGTCCCTTGAAGGTTGTGGGCGGTCGGTAATGATAACGCTTGTCTGTCCTGGCTCCAGACTGGCGAAGTGGTCGCTGTCAGGGCAAGAACGATAACTGCTATTTGCTTTTTAAGGTTCATCTTTTCTCCTTTGGTTGATTCAATTTTTTCTTTTGTTGTTTTGGCCTTGTTTGGCTCCTCGTTATTGAGTTGTCATTTCCGGCCGTTCAGTGATGTACAGAACGGAAACCAGCGCGAGGTTACGGGGAAATGTCAGAACTTCCTCAAACCAAAGGCAACAAAGGAAGGGAAGTCTCTATTTAGTTCCGGCGAAAGAGAGCCTTTGTTCTTTTTGCTGTCTTGTGTTAGTCGACAAATACCATTGAGCGCGCAATCGCCAATACAGCAGGGCGCGTGCTTGCCCGCAGACGGAGAAACAATCAGCCGCCATGCGGTGAAGCGTGACGGCTGATTGCGAATTGCGGGTGTCTAGCTGGTCGGTTTATGGGGCGAACTGAATCTGTCCGCTAAAACTGGCCATAATCTTTTGGTCGCAGCCATCCGGATCAAGTGGGACAACGCAGCACCATGTTCCGTTCCCGTGTAAACCGGC
>WNGL01012988.1_pt1 | contig 10870 bp, 10 predicted proteins | sample 5400591 | NCBI WGS metagenome assembly WNGL01 (sample SAMN13153377, study PRJNA577476) | soil metagenome | isolation source: 80 cm soil or saprolite under Garry oak tree replicate 1 | place: USA:California | collected 2016-06-15
GGTCTTGAAGGTGGCCGGAGAAAATGCCGCGAAATTCGGCGTGGCCGGCCGCTATGTGACGCGGCCGGGAAGCGCCTTCGAAGTTGAGTTCGGTGAAGGATACGACTTTGTTTTGCTCACCAACATTTTCCATCACTTCGACGTGCCCACTTGTGAAAGGCTGATGCGCCGCGTGCAGGCCGCTTTGAAGCCCGGCGGCAAGGCCATTACGCTGGAATTCGTGCCGAATGAAGACCGCGTCACTCCGCCCATGGCCGCCGCTTTCAGCCTGGTGATGCTTGCCGGAACGGATGCGGGAGACGCCTATACCTTCTCGCAATATGAGAAGATGTTTCGCAACGCGGGATTCGCAAAAACGACTTTGCATCCCGTTCCGGACATGCCGCAACAGGTTCTGGTTTCGGAAAAATAGGTATCCCCAACATGAAGAAAAAAGCTAGGCCCGCCCTCAAGAAAAAGTCAGTAACCAGGAAACAAACAAATTCCGGCAGCAACGACAAGGCTCTACGCGAGCACGTCGTCTACCTCTTGAAGGGAGGCGGTGCTCACGTCCATTTCATGGATGCGGTCGAGGGTTTTCCAGAAGCCAAACGCGGAACCTTCATCGCCGGACTCCCGCATACGGGCTGGCAGCTTTTGGAGCACTCGCGGATCGCCCAATGGGACATTCTGGAATTCAGCCGCAACGCGAAACACGTTTCGCCGGGCTTTCCCGAAGGTTATTGGCCGAAAACGCCGGGGCCCCCGGATACATCTTCCTGGGACAAATCCGTGGAAGCGTTTCGGCGCGACCTCGAGGAAATAGTCAGCCTGGTAAAAAACCCCAAGACCGATCTATGTGCAAAGATCCCGCATGGCGACGGACAAACCATTTTGCGCGAGGCGCTGCTGCTCGCGGACCACAACGCCTATCATCTCGGTCAGCTTGTGGATTTGCGGCGCGCCCTGGGAGAATGGCCCACGCCGTAGCTCCTGAGTTTGCAAGATTTCCGGATGGCAGTAGGATGGGTGTGTACCTGGCCTACGCATCATTCCGTTCCGCATTTTTGTGAGGACGTATGATTCACATCGAAAACATTTCCAACACTGAACAAGAAACCTCAAGCAGCCGCCGCGGATTCCTTAAGGGCATGCTCGGCGCGGGCGCTTTTGTTTTGAGCGTGCGCTGGATGCCGGACCAAGCGTTCGCGGCTTCCACGACCCCGAATGCAGGCGCTGCAGAGGCCATGGGCAAAGCTGCGTTGCAGCCGAGCGTTTATCTGGCGATCGACACCGATGGAACGGCCTACGTCGTCGCGCATCGCTCGGAAATGGGCAACGGTGTGCGAACCTCCCTGCCGCGCATTGTCGCCGACGAACTCGATGCCGACTGGTCCCGCGTGAAAGTCGTGCAAGCCACCGGGGATGAAAAGTATGGCGATCAAGACACCGACGGATCGCACTCGGTAGTGAGCTTCTTTGTGCCTCTGCGCGAAGCCGGCGCAACGGCGAGATTGATGCTGGTTCGCGCTGCTGCACAGCATTGGTATGTGCCCGAAGGCGAATGTTCCACGGAATTGCATAACGTGGTTCACAAAGTAACCGGGAAGAAGCTGAGCTACGGTGAACTCGCCGCGGCCGCCGCGAAACTCGATGTGCCCAAAAAAGAAGAGCTGAAGCTCAAGCCGCGCAGCGAGTGGCGCTACATCGGAAAAGACGCGGCCGGTTACGACCTGAAGGATTTGTGCACCGGCAAAGGAATTTTCGGACAGGACGCCCGCATGGACGGCATGTTGTACGCCAGTGTGCTGCATCCCCCCGTCCTCGGCAGCACCGTGAAGTCCGTGGGCGACAAAGCCGCGCTGGCCGTCAGTGGCGTAAAGCAAACCGCGACGATTGATACCTTCAAGCCGCCCGTTCTATTTCAAGCGCTGGGCGGCGTTGCCGTCCTTGCGGTCAACACCTGGGCTGCGATGCAAGGCAGAAAAAAACTGAAGGTCGAATGGGAAGAGAGTTCGCACAGAGTATTTAACTCTGGCCCGTATCGAAAAGAATTGGAAGAAACCGCCCGCAAGCCGGGAAAAGTTGTGCGCGAAGTCGGCAACGTGGACTCTGCGTTCGCGCAGGGCGGAAAAATCGTTGAGGCAGAATATTATGCCCCGCTTCTTGCACATGCTTCTATGGAGCCGCCCGCGGCCCTAGCAGTTTACCGCGATGGAAGAGTGGAAGCTTGGGCGCCAACGCAAAACCCCGTGGGCGCGCGCGATGCGATCGCCGCAGCCGTAGGATCCAAAAAGGAAGACGTAACTGTACATGTCACGCTGCTCGGGGGCGCGTTTGGCCGGAAGTCATTCCCCGACTTCGCCGTGGAAGCGGCAGTCCTCTCCAAGAAAACCGGCAAGCCGGTGAAAGTGGTTTGGAGCCGCGAGGACGACATTAAGTTTGGCACCTATCACTCCGTGTCAGCGATGTACATGAAAGCCGCCCTGGGCGCGGATGGAAAACCCACAGCCTGGCTGCAACGCACCGTCTTCCCTCCGATCGGTTCGACGTTCAACGCTGACGCGGTCTATTCCGATGCCGGCGAACTCGGACTGGGCTTCTCGGACCTGCCGTTCGCGATTCCCAATCATCGCTCCGAAAACGGCCCAGCCACTGCGCACGTGCGCATCGGCTGGTTCCGCTCCGTGGCCAACATTTATCACGCGTTCGGCATTCAGTGTTTCGCTGACGAACTGGCGCACGCCGCTGGGAAAGATCCCCTCGAGTATCAGCTTCAGCTCCTGGGGCCAGACCGCATCCTTCCCAAAAGTGACCTGCCCAAGGATTATGAAAACTACGGGCAGCCCTACGAACAGTATCCTATTGACACCGCGCGATTCCGCCGCGTGCTACAAACAGTCGCCGAAAAATCCGGCTGGGGCAAGAAGAAACAAGGCAACGGATTTGGCATGGGGCTGGCGATGCATCGCAGCTTCCTGACGTATGCGGCGACCGTGGCGCAAGTGCAGATCGACGACGCTGGCAAAGTGCACATTCAGCGCGTGGACACAGCGCTCGACGCGGGCACCGTCGTGAATCCCGAAATGGCGCGAAACCAGTTTGAAGGCGCAGCGGTCATGGGCACGAGCATCGCGTTCTACGGCGAGATTACCGCGACGAACGGCGTCATCGATCAATCCAACTTTGATTCTTATCCTGTGGCGCGCATGAATACCGCTCCCCGCGAAGTTCACGTGTACATCGTGGAAAGCGACGCGCCTCCGGGCGGCATCGGCGAACCGGGGCTGCCTGCGATTGCCCCGGCAATTTGCAACGCTATCTTCGCCGCGACGGGAAAACGCATCCGCGAACTTCCACTGACGAAGGCGAACCTCGTCTAGAGTCTCTGGGCATTCCTAACGGAAGCCGGTCCGCTGGATTCTTGTGTCCGCAGTCTGTTCGGCGTAGACCATCAAGAGCGCCCCGGGAGCCATCAGCAGCGCAGGAAAACCCGCCTGAAAGTCCGGAGCAAAGAGCTAGCGAGAGAAGACTGCCTGCTCTAACCTCCGACCCTGCCGCTTTCGTCTGCCAATCACCCAGCCCCTGCCGCGGCCGCGTGATGCGCGTCACATTCCGCTGTGACCTCAGTCATATCTGCTTGCAATCCACCGCACGAAAATAAGAAGTGGAAACGAGCGCACCCACTCTTGCGTAGTTTTCGAAGCGAACGTCATTCGCTCCCCAGTGTAATCGGAGGCGCTTATGGAGACCATCAAAGTTGACCCGGAACAAGCACAAGAAGGCGTGACGCGAGGATCTATGAGCAACCGCTTCTGGTTTGTCCCGAAGGAAAAGGCGGGCGCGGCCCGCCGCGGGTCCGCAACCCAGGCCCCTTATGGCCTGGAAATCATTGAAAGCTGCCTGAACTGCCCCTATCGCGAGGAGCGGCTGTTTTGCGACCTCCCGCCCGCCGCTTTGAAGCATCTGGAATCGATTACCGCAGCTGCCAGTTATCCCAAAGGGGCCACCCTTTTTGTGGAAGGGCAAAAGCCGCGCGGCGTCTTCATTCTTTGCAATGGGCGCGTCAAGCTCTCGACTTCCTCGGCCGACGGGAAGACGCTGATCCTGCGCGTGCCGGAAAGAGGAGAAATTCTTGGACTTGCAGCCACCATCTCCGGCCAGCCGTACCAGGCTTCGGCGGAAGTTCTCGAGCCGGCGCAGGCCAACTTCATCGCCCGCAATGACTTCCTCGAGTTCCTGAAGACTCACGGCGAAGCTGCGCTGCGGGTCGCTCAGGAACTCAGCGAAAACTACCACCTGGCCATCGCCGAAATGCGCACCATCGGCCTCTCGCATTCCGCGGCCGAGAAGTTTGCGCGCTTCCTCTTTGAACAGATCGCCGGCGGAGAAAAGGTGGATGGCGAGGTGCGCGCCACGCTCACTCTGACGCACGAAGAAATTGCGCAGATGATCGGCTCCTCCCGGGAAACCGTGACGCGCCTGTTCTCGGACTTCAAAAGGAGAGAGATCCTTCAAGTGAAGGGCTCGACGGTCATCGTTCGAGACCTTGAGACACTTCGCAAACTCGCCGAAGGCTAAATTCTCTCCCATAGCAGGGGTTTCGCCGCGATCGACAGCCTGCCAAAACGGTCGGCGTGCAGAAAAAGGAACAAGCTCCCATTCACGAGTGAACTGGTGGGCCCGCCAGGATTTGAACCTGGGACCAACGGATTATGAGTCCGCTGCTCTAACCGCTGAGCTACGGGCCCTGCGCTTTCTACCCATCCTACATGGAAAGAGCGCCCTGCGCATCTGGCCCCTGTTCCGAGAACCTCAGGCTTGTATCCAGCCAGGCCCTTCTTTTACTTGGTCCGCGTGCCCTGCTGCGCATCAGTTCGACTGCGCCATGGGATCAATTTGGCCGCGGTGGCAGGTCGAGCAGTTGATGAAGTGCCCGTTAGGATTCGGCGCCAGGTTTCGCATCTTCACGAGCTGTTGGTTGATCGAGAAATGCATCAACGCCATATCGCGAGCGCACCGCTTGGGCCGCTTGTCGTCTTTCGAGAAGTCGTCCTCCACATGACAATGCTTGCAGTTCACGCCCAGCGCTCGGCTGTATCCCTGATTCATAATCAGGAGCAATCGCCCGGCCGGAACCTTCTTAAGGAAGTCCACCTGGATATTCTTGAATACCTGGCCTGACGGATCTTGTTCGTGCCCGGCAATCTGCTTGGAAATCTGCTGAACGAAGGCATCGTTGATTTCCTGATTGGACAGCTCTTTGGCGGCTGGTGGCGCGGCGGCTGGCGGCGCCTGCTGCGACGGAGCTTGGTTCGCCCGGCCTTTCCATCCAGCCAGGACCACCACCAGGACCGCTACCATGCCTATTATCCAACTGCGTTTCATATCGCCCTCCCCACCAACTCTGAACGAGAGAACGCCAGAGCCACCCGGAACGTTTCAGGAAACTGCACCCTCGGCGAATGTCTTGATTCTCTGTTACGCAAATTTTCCTCTAAATTTCCTCTGAATCCGCGCCATCCGAGGCCACTTTCCTCGGTCTTTCTGCTCACCTAAATTTGCTCCAAGCCGTCCATCGCAAACGGGGGTGTCTCGCCGGGGATTCCGGCACGCTCGCCAGGTCGTAGTTCACGAGAGAGGAAGGTGGGGTTATGCACAAGATTTCGAAGTGTGTTCTGGGCCTTTGTGCCGGATGGGCAGGACTGGGCTTTTTGGCCGCGAGCGCGGAAGCGCAATTCAAGAATGGCAGCCAGCCGACGGAATTGAATATTCCGCGGGTCAGCCAGCGCGGAAGCGTGACGCAGCGCATCGGGCTGACGGACATCACGATTCATTACCACCGGCCGGCCGTCGGCGGGCGCGAGATTTGGGGGAAGATCGTTCCTTACGGCAAGGTGTGGCGGGCCGGTGCGAACGAGAATACCACCATCACGTTTGCGGATGACGTGATGGTGGAAGGAAAGCCGCTGGCGGCGGGCACGTACGGTTTGCATACGATTCCGGACAAGGATCAGTGGACGGTCATCTTCTCGAAGAACTCTACTTCGTGGGGCAGCTTCAGTTATGACGAAAAAGAAGATGCGCTGCGCGTGACCGTGAAGCCGCATCCGGCGGAAATGTTTGAGCAGGTGACTTACACCTTTGAAGACGTGAAGCCGGACTCGGCGGTGGCGACGCTGCGGTGGGAGAAGCTGGCAGTGCCGTTCCAGATTGGCGTGGACGTAAAGGCCGTAGTGCTGAAGAGCATCAAGAACGAGTTGCGCAACGTCGGCGGATTCACCTGGGGGGGCTACGACGAGGCGGCGCAATGGTGCCTGGACAACAATTACGAACTTGAGCAGGCCATGAAGTGGGAAGAGACTTCCATTCAAGGCGAGCCGCGCTTCGAGAACTGGGAGACCAAGTCGCGCATTTTGAGCGCGATGGGCAAGAAAGACGAAGCGGACAAGGCGCTGGCAACGGCATTCGAGAAGGCGAACGCCATACAGCTCTACGTCTATGCGCGCACACTGCAGCGGCAGGGCAACGCCAAGCGCGCGTTCGAGTTGTATCCCCAGGTTCCCAAGAAGGATCCGAATCACTGGATCAGCCACGTGGCGTTGGCGCGCATCGACTCGAACAAGGGCGACTTCCCGGCGGCCGCGAAAGAGATGACGCAAGCCCTCAGCACGGCGCCAGATCCAAACAAGCCGCAACTCGAAGGCCTGCTCAAGCGCCTGGAAGCCAAAGACGACATCAACAAGTAGCGCGGGATCGGAAAGGAACTGATGAGGGGGGCGGGGCAGGCGTAGACCCTCCCCCCAGTTTTTTTTGTAACTGCGCATTCTAAAGGGGTTACGGCGAGGCGTTTTTGGATCTGCGCATTCTAAAGGGCTTAGCGCGCTAAATCGCGGAACTGCGCATTCTAAAGGACTTGGGCGGGTCCGCAGTCGACGGTTCACAGTCGAGAATGGGGAAAGAGCCGGAGAATCCCCACACGCACGCACGGCGAATGCGGGGCACCAAAGTAGATGGTACGTACAGCTGTGTAGCCTTGGCGGGGGTGAGGGAGAGACTTCAAGTAGTACTTTCACCCGAGCACAGGGGGGAGCACACCCACCCCCGGCAATTTGCATCGTTATCAAAACAAAGAGATTACAAAGTAGGCAGTTCGGAACATGCTGAAAATACGCGAGTTGCCGATGGGCAAAAAAAGAGGGGCAATTCGTAAGTTGTTGAAAATTGAGGAAAGAGGCATGTGGTGAGTGAGAAGTGGCGAGATAACGGCTAATCGTGCGGCCAGGGGAAGGCCTGCCTGCGCACCAGAGATAGCGGCGGTGGGATGCCGTATTCATCTACATAGTATACCATCTAGGTACTATTTGTCAAGTGACAAATAAGTCCAGTGGATGCTAGGGGTTAGAAAGGAAGAAAATTTCCGTCGGAACGTAGTTTGAGAGAAATTTCTAAGTGCCGTAAATACTGTGGGTTGGAAGAGAGGTTTTTCGCGTAGAACCGTACGGGATGCAAAAGATGCAATTCGCCCCGAGAAATCACCCGGGCGCACAACCGTGCAGCGCTCGCTCTGTCCGGAAAGGAGCAGGCAGGGCAAACCCGCCCTACCAGCCCAGATTCTCCTGTATGAATCGCGGGCTGAGATGAACGTCCACCTGGAGCAGCGGGCCATCGCCGATGGCTTGGAAGCTGTGAATCTCGCCGGCCTTGATGACGAAAATGTCCCCAGCGCCCCCTTCAAACGTCTCTCCGTTCACAGTCCATATTCCTCTGCCTTCGCGGATAAACTGGATCTCATCGTAGGGATGCCGATGCGGCCCGGGGCCCTTCCCCGGCAGGCCGCTGAACAAAAACACGGAGACGCCTACGTCTCCCTGCTCGGAGCCGACAAATTCGTGGGAGCTCCCCACAAATGGCAACTCTTCCTGACGGACGCGGTACATTCTTTTCCTCCTTGAAGCTGCTTCGTTCGATGCTTACCTGAAAAGCGTAGCTACAAGTTGCTTCACATGCAGAACAACCCGCGTAGGTACTAGACCCCACTTTTCCGGTTTCCCGACTTCCATGATAGGTCTTTGTCAAGAGGGCAAGAGCTCTCCCGACGCGCTGCGGAGGAGCGCGGGTGTAAATCCTTTGTGATTCTTCGCCGCGTGTCTTGGCCTCTCAGCCGTGGTTTCTATTTCTCATAGAACCAGACTTCCATTTGCTGTCTCGGACCAGCGAGTGGTCTTGAACAGAAGATTGAGTTTGTGATCTCCTGCCAGTCTTGAAACTTATCAACGGGAGTATCCAGAGCTTGCGCTCCTTCGCCCAGTCGGTTTAACGGCAAGACCTGGCAGGCCACGCACCGAAGAAATCCTCCTTGTTTACCGCCGCACTCTATGCAGCGATGCAGTTCTTCTCCACCACCTGAAAATTGCGCTGCCCACGGTCCACCGCCATGAGGTAGGCCACCAACTTCCTGGCTACCGCCAGCGTTGCGCGATTGGCATTGCCTTTCTGCTTTTCCTTGTCGTAGATCATGGCCAGCTCCGGGCTGTTTCGAGGCGCCATCTTGGCTGCTTCGATCAGTGTCGTCTGTAAATGTTTGTTGCGCTGTTTTGACAGCGGCGTGCGTTGCACATGATCCGCCGAGCTTTGCTGGGCCCCACACAGGCCACAGTAACTCACAGCCTTCTTGATCGACGAGAAGCGTTGCACTTCGCCGATTTCCAGCGCCCAGGTCAGCGCGGTGATCGGGCCAATCGCGGGAATGCTCATGAGCCGCTCGACGCGCTCGGCCAACAACCCCTCGTTCCGGAGAGAGCGGATGAGAGCGCTTTCGGTCTTGGCCAGTCGCACCACCATCTCCCGACACTGGCGCAGCAGCAAGCGCAGCCCTTCATCGATATGCGGATTCGTGGCCAGTAACTCGCGAAAGTAGCCCGCTTTGTGCAAGCGCTGCTTGTTGTAGCTCACCCCGGCTTCCATCAGTAGCGTGCTGATTTTGATTTTCATCTGCACCATCTGGCGTACCAGCAGGTTGCGGTAGCGCAGCGTGCGCCGCCGCTCGCGAATCGCTGTCGAAGCCATGTAGCACTCCGGCAGGAAATCACAGCGCAGGCAGTCGCAAATTTTGTTGGCGTCGATGCGGTCGTTCTTCTTTTTCGCGGCCGCGATGGCCCGCAGCATCAAGGGGTGTGCCACCTTCAGCGCGGCAGCGTGAGGCTTCAAATGATCGTAGATCCAGCCGGTAAACATGGTCGCTTCCATGGCCGCACTCCACGGCTGCGGAAGCTTTTTCATCCAACGATCCAGATCAAAACGTGTGGCGGGAAGCGATCCTTCGGAGTGAAGCTGGCCACTGCTGTCCTTCACGCAGTAGCTGATCTTCCGCTTGTGAACATCCAGGCCGATGTAATACATAGGTTGCATGGGGGAGCCTCCTTGGTGTTTCTGAATCAGCTCGCTGGCTGAGTTCAGCTTTTGTACACCAAGGCTGTGGATGGTGCTGACGCTGGCCAAGAATGCGGACCACTCCCATAGGTTGACTTGTGCAAGTTTCTCCCCGGGTTTCCCCAGCGTACGCCCAACTGCCAAACGAAAAAGCGGTTCCGGAGGGTATTGAAGAGAGGCCCAAGGCCGGGAGGTCCACACTATCAAACTTGGGCTCAATCAACCATTTACCGGCAGCAGATACAAAGCCCGCTTTGCCATCGAGCTTCGCCGCCATGGCAACGCAGCGCGCGCTCGGTCTCCCCTTGCATGTTGCCAATCCGTGTGATATATACTGAACCACATGGTTCAGTATTCCCAGACCCGCTTCGATGTCTCGTTCGCCGCGCTCTCGGACGCCACCCGACGCGGCGTTCTGGAGCAGCTCGGACGGGCAGACGCTTCGATCACGGAGCTTGCCGAGAAGTTCCACATGACCCTCACGGGCATGAAGAAGCATGTCGGCGTCCTGGAGCAGGCGGAGCTCGTCACCACGGAGAAGGTCGGGCGCGTGCGGACCTGCAAGCTCGGCCTGCGCCGACTGGAGGAAGAGGCGGCATGGATCGAGAAGTACCGCCAGCTCTGGGCTGCACGCTTCGACGAGCTGGACAGAGTTGTCGAGGAACTGAAACGAAAGGAGAAGGTCGATGGACACAAGAAGAGAGGGTGAGCCTACCCTCATGAAGAACAGCACGATGGTGGAACGGAAGTCGGAGCGTGAGCTAGTCCTTACGCGAACCTTCAACGGCCCGGCGCGCATCGTGTTCGAGGCGTGGACCAAGCCCGAGCTGTTCAAGCAGTGGTGGGTGCCGAAGTCGATGGGCATGTTCCTGCGTTCCTGCGAGATGGATGTTCGTGTCGGGGGCAGGTAACGTTTGGTGTTCGGCCACGATGCCTCAAACCCTGACGAGTTCTTCGGTAGGTATATCGAAGTGACACCGCACTCGCGCCTCGTCTGGACCAATGACGAAGGTGGTGACGGTGGGCCCGTCACCACGGTGACCTTCGAGGAAAAAGGTGGTAAGACGCTGCTCGTCATGCACGAGCTCTATCCCTCGAAGGAAGCTCTCGACGCTGCCGGCACCGGGGCGGCGGATATGATGAGCGAGACGTTCGAGCAACTGGACGAGCTTCTCGTCGCCCTGGGCGCGAGCGTGGGACGCTCATGAACTCGTCGATCTCGCGGTCGTCGGCCGCCTGGCTGATTGGTCCCGACCGCGATCCCCCGTGGCACACCGTCAGCGAGTGGGTAATCGGTCCTCACGGCTGATCTCGGCGCGCTGCTCGCCCCGGCCGGCCTGGCTCACATGCTGGCCGGGGCTACGTGAAATTAGATAGTGCTTCGGTCCGCCTAACGTCTTCAAGCTCAGCGGCGAGCGCAGCGGAGCGGAGCGAGTCCGCTGAAGCGCGTTGTTGGGCG
>WNGL01016222.1_pt1 | contig 10870 bp, 8 predicted proteins | sample 5400591 | NCBI WGS metagenome assembly WNGL01 (sample SAMN13153377, study PRJNA577476) | soil metagenome | isolation source: 80 cm soil or saprolite under Garry oak tree replicate 1 | place: USA:California | collected 2016-06-15
CGTAGCGATCCGCGGCGAGCACCTGGTAGGCCATCTGCGGGCGGTGCGGGGTCTCGTCGATGACCAGCACCGTCGCGTTCGGCGGCGTGGCGCTCGGCGGATACCACGGGGCCCGGCAGCCGGCCAGGATCACCAGGTCGGCGTCGGCGGCCAGCGGGCCGAGCTCACCCCCCGCGTGCAGCGGATGGGACCGCGGGAAGCTGGCGCAGACGGCGGACTGGGGCTCCACCACCGGAATCGCCAGCAGCTCCGCGAGCTCGACCAGAGCGGCGAAGGCCTCCGGGTCCCGGCCCGCGGTCTCGGTGGCGAGCACCGGGCGCTGCGCGACGGCGAGCAGGCGCGCCGCGGCCTCGACGTCCGCGTCGGCGGGCCCGGTCCGGCCGGCCGGCGGCGCCGGGCCGTCGGCGGGGGCGGGCTGCCAGGAGGCAAGCAGCACCTCCACCGGCGTGTTGACGTACACCGGCCCGGCGGGGGCCTGGGCGGCGAGCTCGCCGGCCCGCTTGACCATGCCGTAGAGCACGCGGACATCGGCGGCGGCGCAGGCCCACTTGGTGAAGGGCGCGGCCACCGCCTGCGGGCCGCCGACGACCGACAGGTTCCGGTACCACTGAGATCCCGGATCGGGTCCCGCGCCGTCGCCGTACCCGGTCGACTCGCCGGAGCAGATGACGACCGGAACGCCGGTGAGCAGCGCGCCGTGGATCGCGTTGGCGCCCTGCAGCAGGCCGGCGGCGGCGTGCAGGAGCACGACCTGCGCGCGGCCGGTTACGGCGGCATAGCCTGTGGCCATGCCCACGGCCGTCGTCTCGTGCGTCAGGTCTAGGTAGCGGGGGGCGGGGAGGCCGGCTTCGGCCCGGCGCGCGAAGGCTTCCCAGACGGGCGCCCACTCGGACCCCGCGGACGAGAAGATGTAGTCCGCGCCCAGGTCGCTGGCCGCCCGGATCAGCGCCTCGCCCCCGTCGAGAGCTTCGTCGTCGCTCATGGCGTGCCTCCCGCTCGCCTCACGCTGTCACCGGCACCGGCCAGTTGAGGCACTCGCAGATCCCGCGTCCCATGATCCACTCCAGTTCGTCCCCGGTGAACGGGAAGTGCTTGGTGAACTGCTCGATGGTGTCGGTGTAGGTCAGCCCGTGACCCATCAGCCGGGTCAGGTCCGTGCCCCAGAAGCAGCGCTCCGGGCCCATCTTGTCGACCATCTCGCGCACGTACTTCGCGATGTTGAGGTTGGGGAAGGGGTGCGTCGAGTACCCGGGGATGGCCGAGACCTTGACGTAGATGTTGGGGTGAGGGTTCAGGTCGGCGGTCTCCTGAACCCAGTAGCCGATGGCGTCGTCGACGCAGCGGGCCATGATCCCCATGTGGTCGATGATGATCCGCAGGCCAGGGTGGCGGTCGGCGATGGCGCCGAGTTCGGCCTTCCAGATGGGCGCGTGCACCATCGTGGGGATCCCAAGCTCCTCGGCCAGGGGCCAGTACCAGTCGTTGGTGCCGTCGATCATCCAGTTCCGGTCGATCGGCCGGTGAAAGGTCAGCCGGGTGCCCAGGATATGCGGGTTCTGCGCGAAGTCCCGCAGCATAGCGGCGCCTTCGGCCGGCTTGTTCTGCGGGATCCTGGCCATGATGCCGAACCGGCCGGGGTTCGCCTCGCAGGCCTGCAGGGAGTAGTCGATGCGGTCGCCTTCCCAGGACGGCGGGATGATCAGCGCGCGGTTGACACCCGCCTCGTCCATGAGCTCAACGCACTCCTCGTAGCTGAATGCTTCCTCCCGGTGTCCGTTGAGCCGGATCCGTTCCCGTGCGCCGGGAACCCACGGCCGCTCCGGGGTCTCCTCGCGCCAGATGTGAACCTGAGAGTCAACAATGAACACGGACTGGTTACCTTCCTGTACTGAGCCTGGGCCCGCCAATATTGGGCCCGCCAACATTGGGTGGGGGACAGCAGCGCGGCGGCGCCCGCGACGTCCGGCTCCAGCGCGCGGATGGCCGGCCCGTCCAGCCAGCGCACGCCGGGCACGCCGTTGGCCAGCGCCCGGCGCTCGATCTCGCGGAGCCGCCGCGTCTCCGCCTCGTCCCGGGCGACCACCAGCTTCCCGCGCTCGTCCCACGGCAGGCCGCGGCCGGCGCAGTAGGCGCGCAGCAATTCGGCGCCGCGCCGGCAGTTCTCCGCCTTGGCCGAGCCCGGCGGGTAATAGATCCCCGCGTGCACGACGCCGGAGTTGTGCCCGGACTGGTGCCGCGCGACCGCGGCCTCCTTCTCCCAGACCACCACCGGGACGCCCGACTGGGCGAGCTGGCGGGCCGTGGCCAGCCCGACCAGCCCGGCTCCGATGATCCCGACGGGGTCTTTCACCACGCGTACCTCACCGCCGCGGTCTTGATGCGGGTGTAGAACCGCAGGCCGGGCGCGCCCTGCTCCTTGAACGGGGACCCGGACTCGCGGAACCCGCCGAACGGGTGGTGCACGTCCCAGCCGGACGTGGGCAGGTTGACCGCCACCTGCCCGGTCTCGGCCCGGTCGATGAACTCGTGGGCCCGCCGCAGGTCGGCAGTGAACACGGCGGCGGACAGGCCGTAGCCCGAGTCGTTGGTGAGCCGGACCGCGTCGTCGAACCCGCTGGCCGTCGCGACGGACAGAACGGGCCCGAAGACCTCGTCCCGCCACAGTGACTGCCTAGGCTTGGTGGCGACGATCGTGGGCTCGACGTAGCCCTCGGCGGCGGGTTTGCCGCCACCGGTGATCACGTCGGCCCCTTCGGACCGGGCCCGCTCGACGTGCCCCAGCACGCCGTCGCGATGGCCGGGCGTGCTGAGCGGGCCCAGGGTGGTCGCGGGGTCCAGGCCCGGCCCGAGGACACACGCTTGCGCCCGGTGGCGCAGCAGCTCAAGCAGGGCGGGCGCCACCGAGTCCGCCACGATCAGGCGGCTGGTCGCGGTGCAGCGCTGACCTGCCTGGCCGAAGGCGGCGGCGGCCACCGTCGTGGCGGCCAGCTCCAGGTCGGCGTCCGCGAGCACCACCGAGGCGTTCTTACCGCCCAGCTCGGCCTGGAGCCGGACGTTACGGTCGCACAGCACGCGGCGCAGGTGGCGGCCGACGTCATTCGACCCGGTGAAGGTCACCGCGTCCAGTTCCGGGTCGGTCAGCAGCGCGTCGGAGATTTCCTCGTTACGGCCCGTGACCACCTCGAGGACGCCGTCGGGCAAGCCGGCCTCCCGCAGCAGCCCGGCCAGCCAGGTCGCGACCAGCGGCGTCTGGCTGGCGGGCTTGAGCAGCACCGCGTTCCCGGCGATGAGCGCGGGCCCGAGCTTGCGCGCCGGGGTCAGCAGCGGGTCGTTCCACGGGGTGATGGCCAGCACCACCCCGACCGGCTCGGTGCGCACCGTGGTCTGGGTGCCGCCGCGGGCGTCGGCCAGGATCTCGCCCCAGGGGTGACGCGCGAACGAGGCGTAATAGTCGAGAAAGTCGGCCGTCTTGGTCACCTCGACCCGGGCCTCGGCCAGCGTCTTGCCGTTCTCCCTGACCAGCGTGACCGCGCCGTCCTGGGCTCTGGACCTGACCAGGTCCGCGCCGGCGGCGAGTACCGTGGCCCGGTCCAGCGGGCTGGCCCGCCGCCAGGTCTCGAAGCCGGCGCGCGCCCGCTTGTACGCCGCCGCCACGTCGGCCGGCGTCATGGCGGGGACCTCGCCCACCACCGAGCGCACGTCGGCGGGATCCCGGACAACTAGGTTCAACACGTCTCAAGCTCTCCTGGCGCGGGGATATCGGCGCTGGTCATCCTAGGAACGCCAGAGGCCGAGATCAGCGCCTGGAAGCGCAACCTTAGATGTACGCCCGGAAGGTTCCGCGACACCGCCGGTCACGGACACACTCGTCAGAGCTTGTAAAGACGAGGTAACTCGCGAGTGCGGGAAGGGTGCCGGCCCAGGAAACCCGAAGGCTTAGCCTTCGTCCTGCGCTCAAGGCAACGGAGTAGAAATCTAGCGTTCACGCAGCGGTCGTGGACCGGAGCGTTTGGAGGCATGAGCGATGAGGCTTACCGGTAGACGGTGGCTGTCATCTGCGGCGATGATCACCGCGTTGGCCGGACTGGCGGCGTGTAGTTCATCCAGCAGTTCAACCACTACTTCTCCCGCTAGTAGCAGCTCCGCGGGGAGCACTACTTCCGCGGGTGTGGCGAAGGCTGAGCAGATGGTGGCGCAACTTGAGTCCACCACCTCTCACTATCCGCTGCCCACGACGAGCGTGTCCGGGGTGTCCAGGTTCACCGGCCACACGGTCTACTACGTCCCGCTCGACGCGCACATCCCGGGCTTCGTCGTGACCGCGCAGACCATGAAGGTGGCGCTGGCCAAGGCCGGCCTGAAGTTCCAGGAATGCGACGGCCAGGGCACGCCGAGCACCATCGCCTCGTGCGTCAACCAGGCCGCGGGCGCGGGCGCCGCGGGCATCGTCCTGGACGCCATCCCCTACGGCATGGCGCAGAACGCGCTCGACGGAGCGAAGAGCAAGGGCGTCCCTATCATCATCGCGGACCAGTACCCCGCGTCCGGCGCCACGAACAGCAACCAGGTGGCCTACGTGCCGGGCGTGGTCGACCAGCCCAGCCAGATCGCCTGGTGGCTGATCGCCAACTCCCAGGGCAAGGCCCACGCCATCCTCGCCGAGGAAGCCGACTCACCTTCCTCCATCGCGTACGTCCAGAACTCGCTGTCGATCTTCAAGCAGTACTGCCCGGGCTGCAATATCGTCGTCAAGCAAATCACCGCGACCCAGACCACCCAGCAGCTGCAGGCGGCCGTGAGCTCCAACATCCAGGCCGACCCTGGTGTCCAGTACTACTACACCGAGTTCGAGGACAGCCTCCAGCCGACAATGTCGGGCATTCAGCAGTCCGGCAAGTCCTCCAGCGTCGGCCTGGCGGTCGCGGGCGGTTCGGTGAACGGCCTGGGCCTGCTGAAGAGCGGTCAGGTCGTCAGGGCCGTGGTGGCCGTCGACCAGGCGTACGCGGGCTGGGCCCTCACGGACGAGGTCCTCCGTATGATGACCAAGTCGGGCCCGGTGACCGAGACGTTCCCGTCACGGCTGTTCACCTCGCAGAACATCAGCAGCGTCCAGGTGACGACGGCGGCTCAGGCCTCCGGCGACTGGTTCGGCGACAACTCATACCAGAGCGGTTTCGCCGGGCTGTGGGGCGTTGGATAAGGGAGTTGCCGCGAGCGTGACCATGGTGGAATCCGACGGAACGGGCGTGGCGCACCACCGCCTGGAGGTCGCGCACCTGTCGAAGACCTTCGGTCCGGCCCGGGTGCTGCGCGGCGTCCACCTGAGCGTCGCTCCCGGTGAGCTGCACGGCCTGGTGGGGCAGAACGGGTGCGGGAAATCCACCCTCGTCAAGATCCTGACCGGCGTGTACACGCCCGATCCGGGCGGTTCCATCGCGGTGGACGGCAGACGTCTGCGGACGCCCGTGCAGCCGGCCGAACAGCGCGAGGCCGGAGTTTCTGTCGTCCACCAGCACCTCGGGCTGGTGGACGACCAGACCGTCTGGGAGAACGTCCGGGTGGGGCGCTACCAGGCGCGCGGGCCGTTCCGCACGATCAACCGCCGCGCCGAGCAGGAAGCGGTGGCGGAGGTCCTGGCCCGGCTGGGCCGCAGCATCGACGTCAACTCACTCGCCGGGACGCTCTCGGCGGAGGATCGCGCGACGATCGCGATCGCCCGGGCCATGCAAGATCACCGCCCGGGCGGCGGGCTGATCATCTTCGATGAGTCCACGCGGGCGCTCGGGCAGTCGGCCCGGGCCCGGTTCTTCGCGCTCGTCCGGTCGCTCATCTCGGCTGGCGCCTCGGTCGTGCTGATCTCTCACCAGCTCGAGGAGATCGTCGAGGCGACCGACCGGGTCACGGTGCTGCGGGACGGCGAGGTCGTGGAGACGGGCCTGGATACCCGGGACGTCGACGAGGCGGCCCTCACCCGGCTCATGCTCGGCCGTCACCTGGTCACGCACGGCCGGGTGGACAGCCACGCGCGCGACGACATCGCCGGCTCGATCCGGGCCCTGTCGATCGGCCAGGTCACCGGCCTGGATCTGGACGTCAGGCACGGCGAGATCGTCGGCCTCACCGGGCTGATGGGCGCCGGCTTCGAGGACGTGGCCGAGGCGGCCGGGGGAGCACGGCGGGCGGATTCCGGCGAGCTGGCCGTCGGCGGCCGGAAGATCTCCCTGACCAGCCGTCGCGCGTCCACCGAGGAGTTCGTCCAGGCCGGCGTCGGCTACGTGCCGGAACGGCGCCTGGACGAGGGGCTCGCCGCGGAGATGTCGGTCGCCGAGAACCTCACCCTGCCGCGGGTCCGCAGCCGCGGCCGCCGGTTCCGGACCGGCCGCGCGTGGCAGGCCGAAGAGACGGCCGCCATGATCGCCAAGCTCGACATCAAGCCGCCGGACCCGTCCGCGCCGGTCGGCACGCTCAGCGGCGGCAACCAGCAGAAGGTCGTGCTCGGCAAGTGGCTGGCCGGCCAGCCGGACCTGCTCGTGCTCCGCGAGCCGACCCAGGCGGTCGACGTCGGGGCCAGGCACGACATCATCGACGCGATCCGCGAGGCCGCCCGCGGGGGTTGTGCCGTTCTCATCGCCTCCATTGACGCCGCGGACCTGGCGGTGCTGTGCGACCGGGTGCTCGTCTTCCGCGCGGGCAAGGTCACGGGCGAGCTCAGCGGGGACCTGGACCAGGAGGACATCATCCACGCCACGTTCGGTGTCGCGCCGGCTCAGGACGACCAGGTTGCGCAGGTTGCGCAGGTTGCGCAGGTTGCGCAGGAGAAGAGGGGGGTCGGCTGATGGACGCCGCCCGGCAGGAACACGGCGACCTCGTCAACGTCGCACCCCCGCCCGCGCCGGCCGGGGCGGCCGGGGCCGGGCTGGGCCTGGCGATCCGGCATTTCGGGTCGCGGTACGCGGTGATCGGCGTCTGGGCTCTGCTGATCGTGGTGTACACGATCGCCAAGCCCGGGGTGTTCATGACCACCTCGTCCTTCGAGTCGATCTTCAATGGCCAGTACGCGCTGGTGTTCATGACCATGGCGCTGCTTTGCACGATCATCGTCGGGGAGTTCGTGGACCTGTCGGTCCCGTCCGTGTTCGGGTTCGCGGCGACGATCGTGCCCGTGCTCGTCACCAACCACCACTGGGGGGTGTGGCCCGCCGCCGCCGTCGCCATCCTGGGCGCGCTGGCGTGCGGTGCCGTCAACGGGCTGCTCGTCGTCGTGGCGCGGGTGAACACCATCGTCGTGACGCTGGGCATGGGCACGCTGCTGACCGGCATCGCCCTGTGGATGTCCAACCTGAACACGATCGTGCTGCCGCCGTCCCGTTTCGCGAAGATCGCGATCCTTCCCGTCGGCGGCCTGTACGTCTCGTTCTTCTACGGCGCCGCGCTCGCGCTCGCGTTCGCCTACGTGCTCGGGTTCACGCCGCTCGGCCGCCACATGCGCTTCGTGGGAGCCAGCCGGGAGGTCAGCCGCCTGTCCGGCGTCCGGGTCAACCGGATCCGTTTCGGCTCGTTCGTCGCGGCGAGCGCGCTGAGCGGTATCGGCGCCGTCGTCACGGTCGCCGCCCTGGGCAGCTACAACGCGACGACCTCCGACTCGTACCTGCTGCCGGTCTTTGCTTCGGTCTTCCTCGGCACCGCGGTCATCCAGCCGGGCCGGTTCAACCCCATCGGCACCTGGATCGGCATCTACTTCCTGACGACGGGCATCACCGGGCTGGAGCAGCTGGGCCTGCAGACGTGGGTGTCCAACGTGTTCTACGGCGGCGTCCTCGTCATCGCGGTGACCATCGCCACCCTCCTGCGCCGCCGGAGCTCATTACGGCTGAGCACCGTACATAGATCCATGTGTGTCACACGAACCTCAGAAGCTTATTTGCTATATGCGCAGCAAATGTTTCCCGTATCGCTAATCGCAAATCCCGTCTACTAGCCGGGAGATCCGGAAACCTAAGCCTTCGCCCACGAGCAGCCGTAACGCAGTAGAAAACAAGCGTTCACGATTTGCCTGGTCAGCGGGACGGAGAGGTCTCATGCAATTCGCAAGCAGACGAAGACGCTTTTTCTGGACGGCGCTTGTGGCGGCATCGGCCCTGGCCGGAGGGTGCTCCTCCAGTGCCGGGACCTCTGGCGGAGGCGGTCAGCCTGGCTCCGGCGGCAACTATTCCGTGACGGCCGCCGTGCTGCACGCATTCACCGGCCAGAATGCCTTTTTCGGCCTCAACGCGGCGAACGCGTGTAAGGCGGCCGCACACCAGGTCAACTCGGCGGGCGGCGTCATGGGGCACCCCCTGACCTGCGAGATCTACGACACCAAGGGGGACCCGGCGGATGCCGTCCCGGTCACCAGCCGGATGCTGGTGTCGGCCTCCCACCTGGTGATGGTCGTGGGGCCGGACGGCAACGACATCCCGTCCGTCCTTCCGCTGCTTGAGCAGTCGAAGGTGCCGGAAATGAACACGGTGGGGGACCCGCGCTACGACAAGCAGACCTCAGCGGATTTCTGGCGGCTCACCCCGAGTGATAGCACCCAGGCGCCCGCGCTGGCCTACTACACCATCCACAAGGGCTTCACGAAGGTCGTCGAGATCTACACCAGCGACCTGTCGGCGCAGACGACCACCGGCCCGTTCGCCGCGACGTACAGCCGGCTGGGCGGAAAGGTCCTCAAGAACCTGACGATTTCCCCGGACCAGGCCTCTTACCAGACCGAGGTGGCGCAGGCGCTGGCCGCCCACCCGCAGGCGATCGTCGGGGAGATGGACGCCCGCACCGCGGCCACGTTCCTATCCGAGATGAAGCAGCAGAACGGCTCTGTCATCCCGTTCGTGGTGACGCAGCGCGCCACCCAGGGGGACTGGGCGCCCGCGGTGCTGCCGGCGATCGGCTCGGCCAGCATGGGCAGCGACATCTTCGCGGTCGCCCCGGCGCTCAGCTCTCAGGGCCCGGCCTTCGCGGGGTTCCAGCAGGCGATGAACGCCATCAAGGCCAACCCGTTCCAGCTGAAGAACCCCATCGTGGCCGCCACCTATGACGGCGTGATCGCCTTCGCCCTCGCCATGGACATGGCTAAGTCGACCGCCCCGTCCGCTTACGTCCAGGACATCGCCAAGGTGGCCAGCCCGGCCAGCGGCGCCACCGTGGTGCACACCTACGCCCAGGGCGTCGCGGCGCTCAAGGCGGGCCAGGCCATCCAGTACGTGGGGGCCAGCGGGCTGATGGCCTTCGACCCGTACAACACCGCGAACCGGCCGTACGCGGTGTGGACCTTCGACCCGGCCGCCCACTCCTGGGTGATGGGCGACGTGCTGCCGCAGAACGCGGATCAGCGGTGAGCCAGGTTGTTCTCAGCCTCGGTTTCGGGCTGGTCACCGCGTCCATCCTCGCGATGGGCGCGGTGGGGTTCACCCTGCAGTTCGGGGTCACCAACCTGTTCAACCTCGCCTTCGGCGAGTCCATGACCGTCTCCGCCTTCGCGGGCTACCTCGCTCACGATCAGCTGCGCTTGAACATGTGGCTGGCCCTGGCGGTCGGCGGCCTGGCCGGGATGCTGCTCTCCGTGCTGATCAGCCGCCTGCTCTACCTGCCGTTCCTGCGACGGGGAACGGCGCAGTTCGCGATGGTGATGGTGACGGTGGCGGTCTCGATCATCCTCAAGAACGTGATCTCGGTCTTTTCCGGGTCCGGCTTCTACAGCTACCAGCTCCCGCCGGAGCGGCCGGTGCACATCCTCGGCATGGTCTTCTCGCCGCGGCAGCTGGTCATCATCGGGCTGGCGGTGGCCAGCCTGCTCGGCCTGCACCTGCTGTTCCGGTACACCAGGCTGGGCAAGGCCATGCGGGCGACCTCGGACGACGCCGGGCTCGCCCGCAGCGTCGGGATCCCCACCACGCGCGTCATCAGCGCCGCATGGCTACTGTCCGGGCTGCTCGCCGGGCTGGCCGGGGTCGCGCTGGCGATGGACCTGGGCACCTTCGACGCCAACATGGGCGGCAACTTCCTGCTGATCATCGTGGCGGCCGCCGTGTTCGGCAGCGTCGGCGAGCCGTACGGCGCCATGGCGGGCGCGCTGGTCATCGGGATCGCCAGCGAACTCGCGGCCATCGTGAACCCCGAGCTGAAGAACGTGGTCGCCTTCGCCATCCTCGTCCTGGTGCTGCTGCTGCGCCCCGAGGGCCTGATCTCCGGCCGCGTCCAGCTGCGCGCCGAGGTCACGGCATGACCCCGGCGCTGCAGAGCTACACCGCCACCCTGCTCGTCTACCTGGCGGTGAACTCGATCGCCTGCTGGGGGCTGAACCTGCAGTTCGGGGTCGGCGGGGTGATGAACTTCGCGTTCATCCTCTACCAGTCCATCGGCGCCTACATCACGGCGGTGCTGACCTTGCCCCGGCCCGCGGCGGGCGTGCCGGAGACGTACATCGGTGGCTGGCACCTGCCGTGGCCGCTGCCGCTGGCCGGGGCCGCCGTATCCGGCGCCCTGCTCGCCCTGGCGGTCGGGTCGTTCGCGCTGCGGCCGCGGCGGCGGGACTTCCAGGCCACCGTCATGCTGGTCGTCTCGATCATCGCCGCGACCCTGGTCACCTCCGAGCAGGGCTGGTTCAACGGGGGCCAGGGGCTGTTCGCGATCCCGCAGCCGTTCAGCGGCCGCCTGAACGCCGGCATTGCCGGCTACGACTGGTTCTTCCTCGGCCTCGCCGCCGTCTTCGCGGCGCTGGTCCTGCTCTTCACCGACCGGCTGACCAGCTCGCCGTGGGCGCGGCGGCTCCGCGCGATGCGCGAGAACGCCGAAGCGATCGAGTCGCTCGGCACCAACGTCCGCGCCG
>WNGL01010184.1_pt1 | contig 10869 bp, 16 predicted proteins | sample 5400591 | NCBI WGS metagenome assembly WNGL01 (sample SAMN13153377, study PRJNA577476) | soil metagenome | isolation source: 80 cm soil or saprolite under Garry oak tree replicate 1 | place: USA:California | collected 2016-06-15
GGCGCAACAACGATGACTGACCCTTGTGGACAGTTCTCCGATGTCCGCCCAGGTCAGTAGCAGGAATCTCCGAACGGCCGCGTCAAGCAGCCTGGAGATCCGGTTGTGTCGATCCTCCTGCGCGGAAATCCGCGTTAGCTTAGCGCCCCGCTTCAGCCTGGTACTGCTCAACGATGTTCGCCGGAATGCGCCCGCGGTCCGACACTTCGATACCTTTGCTCTTGGCCCAGTCGCGGATGGCCTGGTTTTGAGCGCGGTCAGTACGAGCTGGCGTACCACCAGTGCGGGCACGACGGGTCGATACGACATGACCCCGGCCGAGGCGGCGGGATTTCGCAACGAACTTGGCAAGCGATGCCCGAAGCTTCTCGGCGTGCTTGGCGCTCAGGTCAATCTCGTAGTTCATGCCGTCGAGGGCAAACGACAAGCTTTCGTCAGCTTTGCTGCCGTCGATGTCGTCGAGGAGTTGGACTTCTACTTTACGGGTCATGGTGCCCCTTCTTATGTAGGTCGGAATCAGACCATGATGCCATACCAAGAGCCGCATGGCGGATTGGTGAGTAGCGCCGTGTCGATCGCGGGGCTTGGACCGGCGAGGCCAACGGTATCCTTGGCGGCATGCCTGAAGGCCGACCTGCCGTCCCTGGTGGACTGAAACGTGATGTCCTCGTGGAGGCGGGACACCGCTGTGCGATCCCGACCTGTAAGGCAACGACGACCGAGATAGCGCACATCGTGCCGTGGGAGAAGGTCCGGGAGCATACATTCGAGAACCTCATTGCCCTCTGCCCGAACTGCCATACACGGTTTGACAAGGGTGAGATCGACCGTCGGGCCATGCAGCAGTACAAGGCCAACCTGGGCATTATCAACGGGCGTTACGGCGAGATTGAGCGCCGCATCCTGACGCTCTTTGCCGAGAATCCTACTATCAATGTTATCGGGATGCCGTTGGCCTCTGACATCGCCATGTTGTACCTGGTCAAGGACGGCATGTTTGTCCGTGGCTTCGACCCGTCAGGAGGCTTCGGGTTGGTCGTACCCAACGGCGCCAATGCGGTGATCGACTTTACCGGGGCTCAGGAGTTCTACTCCATTACCGAGAAGGGCCGTGATCTTGTGCGGCGGCTCGCCGAGGCCCGACAACTGGACATCGAGTCTGAACCGGCCGAAGATCTATAGCCTGTAGCAAAACCGGGCAAAACGTTTCCTGGCCAGCCTCCCGAACGCCGTTACCCCCGCCCCCACCTGGCCAGCCGCTTCATGGAGACTGGCGAAGGGTGGCGGGAGCTCACTGAGCTGCACCCCGGCGAGTCGGGGTCGTGATCTTGCGTTTCCGCAGCCCAGAGCTCTGTCGATCTTCCCTCTACCCCTGGTAGAATGACCCTGTCCTACGGTGCCCTATTTGACTGCCGAGACCGCGAGCGAGATCATCCCGACCGACCAGCCGAACTCGTGGCGCAGCGGGTTGATGAGCACGCCCGGGGTGGCCCGGAACCCGGCCGCCCCGATGGTCGCCACGAATGCCACTGCGGCCACGTACCAGGCCCGGTGCAGGCGTCTCCGCTCCGCGGTCGTCGTCGTCACGCGGCCAATCCTGGGTCGTCGGCGAGCGATCGGCGAGTGGCCTGAACGCCAACATGTGCAAGAATCCGGCCATGGGTACTCGCCACCGGATCGCCGTCCTCACGCTTCCCGGCGCCGTCGCGCTCGACCTCGGCGTACCCGCGACGGTCTTCTGGGCTGCCCGGGACGCGGCCGGCCACCGGTTCTACGAGGTGCGGTACTGCACGCCCGACGGCTTGCCGGTGCGCACCGCGGCCGGCTTCTCGGCCGTGGCCGAGCACGGGCTGGAGCTGCTCGACACCGCCGATACGGTCATCGTCCCGGGCATCAGCGGCCGGTCGGGCGCACTGCACGGTACCCCCGAGGTGTGCGCCGCGTTGCGCGCGGCGCACGCCCGCGGTGCCCGGGTGATGTCGATCTGCACCGGCGCGTTCGTGCTCGCCGAGGCCGGCCTGCTCGACGGGCGCCCGGCCACCACGCACTGGGCGCACGCCGAGAGCTTCCAGGCCCGGTACCCCCGGGTGAAGCTCGACCCCGACGTGCTGTTCGTGGACGACGGCGACGTGTTGACCTCGGCGGGGGTGGCCGCGGGCATCGACCTGTGCCTGCACGTCATCCGCCGCGACCGCGGCAGCGAGGTGGCCAACCGGGCCGCCCGCCGCTGTGTCGTGCCGCCGTGGCGGGACGGCGGGCAGTCGCAGTTCATCGAGCGGCCGGTACCGGCGCCCGGCGACGCCACCACCGGGCCGACCCGCGCCTGGGCGCTGGACCGCCTCGACCGGCCGCTGGACCTCGGCACGCTGTCCGGCCACGCGCGGATGAGCGTGCGCACGTTCACCCGGCGGTTCCGCGAGGAGACCGGGATGAGTCCGGGCCGGTGGCTGCTGCGCCAGCGGGTCGAGCTGGCCCGGACCTTGCTGGAGGGCACCGACCTGCCGATTGAGCGGGTCGCGGCCCGGTGTGGATTCGGTACCGCGGCGTCGCTGCGCCAGCATCTGCACGCGGCGGTCGGGGTGGCACCGGCCGCTTACCGCCGCACGTTCCGGACGGCCGCGTGAAGCTCATCCTGGACCCGCCGCTGACGCCGGCGTTGCGGGAGGAGGTTGTCGCGCTGTGGGCGGACGTGGCCAACGCGGGCGGCCCGGTGGGCTTCGCCGGGCGGGTCACCCGGGACGAGGTGCGGGCCTTCTCCGCGGGCGCGTTCGCCGGCGTGGCCGAGGGCCATGACCACCTGCTCGTCGGGTACGCCGACGGTGCGCTCGCGGGGCTGCTCTTCCTGGTCAGCGAGCGGTTCGCGCTGGCCGAGCACTGGCGGACGGTCAAGCGGCTGATGGTGCACCCGTCGTTGCAGGGCAAGGGGTACGGCGCGGCCCTGCTGCGGGAGGCGGCGGTGGTGGCCCGCCGGCTCGGGTGCGAGGCGCTGCACCTGACGGTCCGGGACGGTACCGGGTTGGAGCGGTTCTACCTCGCCCACGGGTACCGCGAGGTGGGCCGGCTGCCGGGGGCGCTCCGGGTGGCGCCCGGCGACGATCGCGACGAGACCCACCTGTGGCTCGATCTTTGTTAGTGGGCCACGCTCAGCACGTGGCGGGCCGTTTCCCGGGTATCGAGGGCGCGCAGGATCGCGTGCGCCACATCGGCCCGGGAGATCCGCAACCCGCGCCGCACGCTGCCATCCAGCGCGGCACGGTACCGCCCGGTGTACGGCGCGTCCCTCATCACCGAAGGTTTCCTAGGAGCGCGCACTCTGCGGGCGGCTGAGCCTCCCAGAGGCGACTAGACGCAAGGAACGAAACAGGTTACGATAGTTGCGGCTAGGAGGGATCATGACTACAACAACACTGGCGCAGGAGACGTACCTGCCAGACGGCGGCGCCCAGGTTACCCGGGTGCACGACTTCCTGACGGCCCACGAGGCCGGTCAGGCGCGGTACTTTCTCGTGGGGTCCGCTCCCGAGGATCGGGTCGAGCTTCCCGTCGAGGTCTACCGCGTGCTTCGGAAGGTTGTCGATGCGCTGCGGCAAGGTCTGGCTGTGACCGTGGCTCCGCTCACCCAAACGTTGACGACGCAGCAAGCCGCAGACCTGCTCGGTGTAAGCCGACCGACAGTGATCAAGCTGCTCGATGAAGGCAGGATCCCGTTCGAGCGAGCCGGGACTCACCGTCGGGTCTTGCTGCGAGATCTACTTGAGTACAGGGAACAGAGGCGGGCCGAGCAGTACGCCGCGCTTGAAGCCATGTCCGTTAGCCTTGACGACGAGGAAGATCTCGATACGGCGCTACAGCAACTACGTGAGGCGCGGCGGGCCGTGGCGAGCCGCCGACGGCAGCGCTCCACGTCCTGAGAAGATGAGGGAGTGTTCACGGCGCTCCTGGATACCTGCGTCCTTTGGCCCAGCCTGCAACGCGACTTTCTGCTTTCTCTCGCCGTCGAAGGTATGTATCGGCCTGTATGGAGCGCCGTGATCCTTGAGGAGCTCGAGTACGAGGAGACAGCCAAGCTGGTCAAGCGTGGGTGCACGGTGGCCGAGGCTGAGCGTCGGGCCAGCCATCTCAAACTTCGCGGCCATCCAGTCCCGCTGCGGAAGGTGTTTCCCGCTTCCCGTAGCGTTCAGATCGCCTCCGCCGAGCACCGGCAGGCGCTGCGTGTCGCCGTAGCGGCTGACCCGCTTGGCTTCCTCCAGCCGCACATCGCCGGACAGCGGCTCGAAGTGGTGCACCCAGGCCAGGAACTCGGTGCGTTGCTCGCCGGTTTCACCACTGTCGCGTAGCGCGAAGGTGGCGACGTTGCGCTGGTCGTCGAACGCGCCCGGGTCGTCGTGTTGCCACCAGCGGCGCAGCACCAGCCGGTTCGGGTCGTAGAAGATCGCCGGTGGCAGCGGGCCGCGGGTCATCGATCCCAGCTCGACCGCGTACGGCCCGCCCAACTCGTCCGACAATGCTTCGGCCGCGGCGTATTTCGCTTCGCCCGCATGGTCGCGGTAGTTCTTTGCTTCGCAGAACTGCACGACCGACGGGGCGCCTTGCACGGTCGCGAAGGCGCGCCGTAGCCGGTCGAAGTCGTAGCGCCCGCGTGAGACTTGCGCGCCGTCCTCCAGGTTGAGCAAAGCGACATGTAGGTACGTCAACGTTGATCTCCTCGACAGAATCAGGTGGGCGGGTTGCTCGCGTCAGGGCTTTGGTGTCTCTGCGGCCTCTGGCGGGGCGGGTTCGCTGGTGGCGGTTTGGGCCATCTGCACCAGCCGGCCCAGCTCCTGCGCCATGCTCGCCTGCAGTACACCGGCCGTCCGCTGATGGAACCGGTGGAAGTACGGCACCAGGCGGATGAACGGCTGCCGCACCCGCCAGAACTCGTCCGGGTCCTCGGCGGCAGCCGCCCTGGACAGGATGGAGGTGAGGCTCACGATCTTGTCCGCGGCGCTGGCCTGGATCGTCGCCACGTCGTCCAGCGGCGGCAGCTCCGGCGCGTCCGCGTTCAGCGTGTGGTGCTCGCGCTCCAGCGCCGCCACCACCTCCCGCACGTCATCGCCCAACGCGACGGTGAGCACGTTGTCCCAGCGCACCTCGCTGGGCGCGAACTCCGGGCTGTCGTGCACGAGCACCGCTGCCACCAGCGCGGGCGGCGCGTCGGGCACGTGTTCACCGAGCTTCAACGCGACCTGTACGGCGTGGGCCAACGCCGGTGCACCGTCGATGGTGCGGCCCTCGCACCACTGCCGGGCGATGCCGAGCGCTGTCTCCACCAGCGGATGACGCGGCCTGGTCAGTACGCTCATCGTGCGCTCCTTGTCTGCGCTGGCCGGTACGCTGAACGCTCCGGCCGTGAGCTGAAACGCCTATCTGGACTGTCGAGCCGACCGTGGAGCAAGCGAATGGACGCTGAACCACCTGGCGGGCGGCGCCTGCCGCAGTGGGAGGACGCCACCTGCTCGGTGTGCCCGGCGCAGCTCCTCGGCCTGGGCCGCTTCGACGTGGTGGACCGGCCCGGCCCGGAGAACCACTACGACCCGGCGGAAGGCTGGCGGGTCAACGTGCACAGCGGCAAGCCGACCTGCGTGCACCCGTTCCGGGTCGGGCTGCCGCCCGGCCTGTACGCCAGCCACGGCGTGCCGGTTCCCCAGATCCCGCAACAGCCGCCCAAGCCGACCCCGGTACAGCTGCAACTGCCGGGCGACGTGACCGACCTGGAAGCCTGGCTGATCGCCAACCTTCGGGTGGTGGAGCCCGACCGGATGGCCTCCGCCCTGCGCCGGGCGGAGACCACCGCGGCCGAGCGGTTCAGCGCGAAGGACATCGTGGCCGCGATGCGCCGCGTGCTGTCCACCGAGCTGGCCCGCCAGACCTAGGCCGGAGGCGTTCAGGCCGCCACCAGCTCCGGCTCGGGCTGCGCGAAGTCGATGGCGTGCCGCCGGCCGTCCCGCTCGATACCGATCGTGGCGTACCGGTCGTTGAGCATCTTGCGGCGCCGCAGCGTCTCCGTGGCGTCGAGCCAGTACCGCGCCGGTGGGGTACCCCAGCCGGCCGCCTGGTAGCACTGCTGGGTGTAGTCGCCCCAGCTCCAGCCGAACTCCTCATGGTCGGTCTGGTGCACGCAGGTGATGCCCAGCCGGTCGAAGATCCGCTTGGTCAGCCCGGCCTGGGCGATGATGGCGTGCACCATCTCGTCCACCGGCAGCGACACCAGCAGCTCCGCGGCGATGTCATCGTCCGTCAGCTCGTACACGGCGGCCTTGAGTGCGAGCACCTTCAGGCCCTCGTCGAACAGCGGCGGAGCGTCCTCGTCGAGGTTCCAGCTCGCCACCAGCGGGTAGCCGGTGTAGGTGCTCCAGCAGTCGGCGTACTTCAGCGACGAGCGACGCAGCGCTGCGAACTCTTCGTCACCACGGATCAGCTCGATGATCTGCGCCGCACGCGGGCCAACTGCCTCGGGGGCGGGCATGGCGGTTGTTGGCATGGTCGGACTCCTTGTCCACTACACGAAGGGGATGAGGACTTCACTGGCTGCCGCCCGAGCCCGGGAAGGGGTCGGGCGGTTCCCGGTCCGGCGGTTGACCGGGACGCGGGCCGGAGGCGCTCATGGCTCTCACCTCCCTCCGCGCGACCGATGCCTGGAGTGCTGCATCGCCGATGCCCTGCGGCGTCATCCGTCGACCTCAACGGCTGAGGCAGGCTCGTCGGTGGGTTGATGGGTCCGTTCGAGCCGTTCACGCCGCTGACGGCGCCGCCGGATGGTGGTCACGGTGATCTTCTTGTAGTCGGTGCGGTCATGCCGGCGCCGGGCGTTGCGGTAGTCCTTGCCCCACACGCGGGACGGGACCTCACCTTCGTGCCACCAGGCCAGAAACTGTTTGCGCGCGACCGACAGCGTGGTCTCGAACCCGTGGCGCGCCTTACCCAGCTCGGCAGCAACGTCGTAGTCGTCGTGCTCGGCCAACGCCAAGAGCACCCGCTGGTAGGCCGGTCCGAGCCGGTCAAAGATCTGGGCCACGGCAAGCGCCTCCACGATCGGCTCCTCCGGGGAACTGGTCGGCACGGAGGAGGACCGCCAGTACGTCCAATACCGAGGCATCGGCACCGCGCCCGGATCGCTGGTCTTGGGTGTCGCGCCGTGGTGGTGCATCTCCTTGACGACGTGGGCGTGGATCGCTGCTCGGCCTACCCGAACCAGGGACGAGAAGTCGCCCAACTCGACGCAGGTGTAGAGGTGCTCCAGAACCGCGAATCGGGCTACGTCAGCCTGCTCGGCCCGCGGAAGGTAGTGCCACCGCGAACCCCATGCGGCCTCACGGGCGACCCGCTCCAGCCGCGCGAGCGTATACCCGTGCGGAAGCGACGGGTCGAGAACGTCACTCACCACTGGGTCGCCCCCTCACCGCAGTCTCAGCGCCGGGCACGGCCGGGTGGTCCGCCACGGTTGCGGCCCGGCGGTCGGCCAGGCGTTTGATCCGTGTGCCAGCCACCTTGTTGGCCAGCAGCCGCGTAGGCTGCCCGGGGTGGACGTGACGAGGAGATCGCCGGCCGCCGGACGTGGGGCGGCCGATGCTGACTACGCGGCGGTGTTCGATCGGCTGGTCGAGCAGGGGCGCAGCGCTGTGCTGTCCGGCGCGCACTACCGGGACACGCCTCCGGTCGACGGCGGTCGGTGGGGTCTGTCGGTGGTCTTCCTGCCCGACAGCGACGCCACGGACCGGCTTGCGGCGCTGACCGCCGAGGCGATGGACATCGCGGGCGGCGAGCACTGGCCGACCGGGGCACCGCACGCGGTGCACTTCACCGTCCGCGCGATCCAGGTGCACCGGTCGGTGGTGCCGCCAGATGATCCGCTGGAGGCCCGGTGCGCGGCGGCACTGCGCCGCGCCGCTGCGGGCGCCCGGCCCGCGTGGCTGCGTCTGGCCGGGTTGACGCTGACCCCTTCGGGGGTGATGGTGTGCGCGGTCCCAGAGGACGGCGCGGCCGATGCCTTCGCTGGCCGGCTCGGTGACGAGCTTGGCCCCGATGGCTGGTTCGAGGCCCAGTACCACCGGGACATCTGGTACGCCACGCTGCTGCACTTCACCAGCGACATCCGCGACCGGAACGGGCTGGTCGATTGGGTAGGCGCCCGGCGACACCTGGACCTGGGTCTCACCCGGGCCGACGAGGCCGAGCTGCTGCGGTTCCACTTCGACGGGCGCCAACCGGTGCGGCACACCGTGGCCCGCGCGCCGCTCGGCTTGGTCGTGGTGCCCGAGGCGACGGCACCGCTTCGCTGAACGGCCATCCGGCTTGACCGCATGTTCGGGGACGGCGCCGGTCATTGCTGGTAGCCCAGACCGAGCACGTTCCATCCGGCGGCCTCCCACCGCGATGTCGTGATGACGCCTCGGGCGTCCAGCACGCTCAGGCGGCCCGCCCGCTCGGCGACCGCGTATGGATCGACGGCGGAGAACTCGGGCCAGCCAGTGGCCACGAGGACCAGGTGGGCGTCCTGCGCGGCGTCCAGGGCGGTGTGGGCATAGGCCAGCTCGGGGGCGGCCTTCTCCGCTTGCGGGACGGCCTGCGGGTCATACACGGTCACGAGCGCGCCGGCCTGGTGCAGCCGCTGGGCCACGTCCAGGGCGGGTGAGTCGCGCACATCGTCAGTCCCAGCCTTGAACGCGGCCCCCCACACCGCGATGCGTCGCCCGGTGAGGCTGCCGCCGAGGGCGAGGCGGACCAGGTCGATGGCGCGCTGACGCATGTACTGGTTGACCGAGTCGACGCTGCGCAGCAGCGCAACCGCCGGGCTGATGTTGCCCGCGACTGCCTGCTGGGTGAACGCGTGCAGGTCTTTGGGCAGGCAGCCGCCGCCGAAGCCGAGCCCGGGGGCAAGGTAGTGGTGACCGATGCGAGCGTCATGGCCGATCGCCTCGGCCAGGTGCGCGACATTGGCGCCCACCGCGTCGCATATCTCGGCCACCGCGTTGACGAAGGAGATCCGGGTGGCCAGGTAGGCGTTCGCAGTGGCCTTGACCATCTCGGCGGTGATCCGGTCGGTGACCAGCAGCGGGCAGCCGTGGCTGCGGGTGATCGGCGCGTACAGTTCCCGCAGCATCCGTTCGGCCTCACTGCTGTCCGCGCCGACGACGATCCGGTCCGGGGTCAGCGTGTCCGCCACCGCCGTGCCCTCGCGCAGGAACTCCGGGTTCCAGGCCACCTCCACCCCGTCCCCGGCTGGTGCGAGGGTGCGGGCCAACGCCTCCAGGACCCGGGCGGTGCCGGGTGAGACGGTGGACCTGCCCACGATCAGGCACGGCTGGTGCAGGTGCGGAGCCAGCTCGTGCACCGCGCTGGTGACCTGGGACAGGTCGTAGCTGCCATCCGGGCCGGACGGGGTGCCCACGGCGAGGAAATGCACCTGGCCGTGAGCCGCCGCGTGTTTGAAGTCGGTGGTGAACCGCAGCCTGCCGGTGGCCAGGTTGCGGGCCAGCAGCTCGTCCAGCTCAGGTTCATGGAACCAGCCCCGCCCCTCGCTCAGGGTGTCGACTTTGAGCGGGTCGATGTCCACGCCGATGACGTCGTGTCCGATCTCGGCCATGCCGGCTGCGTGGGTGGCACCGAGATGTCCGGCGCCGATGACGGTGATCCTCAACGTTGTCCTCACTGGTTGTCGGGTTGACGGTCAAGTGGTTGCGGCAGCGCCGCAGGGGTTGGCGGGTGTAGTACCTTCCTCGGCTGGTGTTCGGGCCGGGTTACAGGGAGCGGATCGACCAGCCGGCCGCCGCCCATCGGGCGTGGTCGAGCCCGCCGCGGGCATCGACCAGCACCGCGGGCGGGGTCGGGCGCAGGTCGGCCGGGTCGACGGTGGTGAACTGGGGCCAGCCGGTCAGGTGCAGCAGCACCCGTGCCCCGTCCACAGCGGCTTCCGGGTCGGTGGCGTACTCCAGCTCGGGGTGTTCGGCGCGGGCGTGCGCCATCGCCTGCGGGTCGTACACCGTGACGTGGGCGCCGGCCTGGTGCAGCCGTACCGCCACGTCGAGGGCGGGTGAGTCGCGGATGTCGTCGATGCCGGGCTTGAACGACGCGCCCCACACGGCCAGCCGCTGCCCGGTCAGGGCGCCGCCCATCGCCTCGGTGGCTAGCTCGACGGCGCGGTGCCGGCGGCCCTGGTTCACCTGGTCCACCACGGTGAGCAGGCCCAGCCACTGCCCGACGCCCAGATCGTTGGCCAGCGCGACGAAGCCGCGCAGATCCTTCGACAGGCAGGAGCCGCCGAAGCCCAGCCCCGGGGCGAGGTAGTCCGACCCGATCCGGGGATCGTGCCCGATCACCGCCGCCAGGTGGTCCACGTTGGCGCCGGCCGCGTCGCAGAACGCGGACAGGGCATTGACGAACGAGATCCGGGTGGCCAGGAACGCGTTCGCGGCCAGCTTGCACAACTCCGCCGTGGCCAGGTCGGTGACCACCAGCGGCACCCCGGCCTCCAGACACGGCGCCCACAGCCGGCGCAGGGTCTGCTCCGCGATGCCGCCCGGCGCTACGCCGAGCACGATGCGGCTGGGACGGCGTACATCCGGGATGGAGCAGCTTTCCCGCATGAAGTCCGGGGACGCGGCCACCTCCACCCGCACGCCGGGTGGGGTCAGCTCGGCCATGCGCCGCGCGACGGCCGCGCAGGTGCCGGCGGGGACCGAGGATTTGACCACGATTAGCCTCGATTCGCGGGAAGCAGTTTGAGGTCCGTCGTCACTGTGGCGTGGGCCGGTGCGGTCCGAAATCCGCAGGTCAACGGCGATTGCGCTTCCGTGGAGGCCTCGACCTCATCTGATCTTTCGGAACCAGGTC
>WNGL01010185.1_pt1 | contig 10869 bp, 10 predicted proteins | sample 5400591 | NCBI WGS metagenome assembly WNGL01 (sample SAMN13153377, study PRJNA577476) | soil metagenome | isolation source: 80 cm soil or saprolite under Garry oak tree replicate 1 | place: USA:California | collected 2016-06-15
GATACTTTGGCCGCACTTTCTCCAACGCAGTCTTTTCGTCGCCGTGCCGGCGCAGACAATTCCAGAACAACGCGCCGGCTTCCCAATCCAGCACCTGCATTTCGCTCCCGCGCCCGTCCGCATCCGCGAAGCGATACGATAAACTGTATGGCAGCTTGGGAATGACCTGAAACGTCTTCCGCCACGCTTCCTCCGCGAACAACTCGCCTTGGTTGGTTTGATTGCGCATTTCGGCCAACTTCGCGGCATCCCACTCCCGCGTTTCCTCCTCCCAGACGAAATCCGTGACCTTCGCTGGCTTGAAAACCGCCAGCGAAAGCGTGTTCGCCTTCGCGCCATCTATCAGCGTCTGCAACCGCGTATGCACCCTCGCTTTCTTCAGCAACAGCTCCCGCCGCTCACGCCATTGGCCGTCCGTCCCCATGTGATCCACCGGGTTCAACTGCTTCATGTCGGCCGGATGGCGGGTTTCCGGGCGCGGGTCAGTGGGACTCTTGATTAAGTCGCACTCCAGCCAGTCGAACTTGCGATATTGCTCCGTCTCCTCCAACCGCCGAAACGGCACGGGATAAACTCTCACCCACGAGCCATCCTCCCGAACACCCGCCGTGCAGACCGTCTCGCCGTATTTCCGCGATAACGTGGGGTAGGTCTTGACGGTGATAAGAATGCGTTCCTTGGCCATGTTTCCATTTCGCGCGTCATAGGTGATGCGCCTTTAACTTCTCGCCGCTCATGTGCTCAAGCGCCTCGGCCACGCGATGCCGGTGACACTGTTCCGGTAGACGCTCGAAACACGTCAAGGCCACCCGCTCACCCACGGCCACCCAGCCCCGGATTTTTTCCAGTGTCGGCCGCTGCTGCGGCAAACTCTGACGCTCATGCTCGGCGAACAACGCATCATAATCCGCTCGCGTGTCCAGCTCCTGCCGTTGCTCCGACGCGATGCCCAACTCCGGCAGATGCTCGTAACGAATGCCCACGCCCTCGCACGCCTTGCTCAGCGTGCCCTTGGAAAAGCCATACTTCCGGCTCAACGGATTCCGCCGCACGTCGCACAGCAACGTCACCCCCGCGCCCAACAATTCGTTCAAATAACCTTCGAGACTGCGGCCCTCGTAGCCAATCGTCACCAGGCCCGCCGGCTGCTGCTTCGGTGTGGCCGCCGCGATGCGCGTCAGCGTCTGCGGTTCAAGTTGCAGCTTGTCCAGGATTTGGCTCCGCGTTGCGTAATAGGGATACCGGCGATACTGCTCAATGATCAGCGCATTGCCGCGCAGATTCGAATGTCGCCGGCAAAACCCCGCCACACCCAAAGGCTCGACCGCCTGCTTCCGGGCCGCCTCTCGGCCCGCGTCGGTCAGCCTCCAATTCTGGTCATCCTCCGCAAGTAACCCTTCCGCAATCAGTTTCCGCTTGTCCGCGTAGGACGTGAAGGAGAAGGCGCCGAACCTGTAAGGCACAAACTCGTATGTAGGCGTGGCCTCGCACTCCCGCGTGTAGAGGAACAGCAGCTTCTGAAAATCCGTGTGGCTCACCGGCTCACCGAACGCGTCCAGCAGGGTCAACAACAGCCATTGACGTTCAAACAGCATTATTCAGGATAGCCCGGTTTCCACTCGCAAAGCAACCTGCCCCGAAGGTTCCTCCGATGGCAACGCCGTTTGTCAGCCATGCTCCGCTGACGGCCCGATGGCGGGCTGCTCGACAAGCTGGTCTTCTGTGTATGAGTGAGGACTCATTGTTGGCCCGCCGGCGATAGGCCGGTTACGCCATTTCTATTAACGCGCTTCAGTTGATTTCCCCGTTTCGTGCATATAGCCAAACCGTTGTAAAACGGGGCTTTTCGACCCGCTATGACCCGCTTTGCACATAGGCTATGAACAAATACCCCTTTATTTAGGCATCCTTTGTCCATAGATACACAGTGTAACGTCTCGTCACTTTCTGGATTATCTCTCCCTCGCGGACGAGAAGCTTCAATTCATGTTGAAGTTTCCGCCGGGGAATTTCTTTGCCGATTCGTCCATGGATTTGGCTGATGCTCGCCTTCCGGTAGATTTCCAAATCCCGCAGGATCAATTCCCGAAGCCGATGCCGCTCAATGCCTCGAAGGGTCGTGTCGCCTTTGAAATCCAGCGTTCGCAGGACCGTCGGCTCGATAAAGTATTCCGTGGCCTCGGTCTTCCCGCGCATGTTCACAACACCCAAATCTTTGAGTCGTCCGATCCAGTGTTTCAAATCATCGGCCCGGGTCAGCTCCAACGTCTTTTCTAAGGCTCTCCGGTCAGCTCTCCCAAGCCGCGCCACTCGAACCGGACCTCCGGCAACACGTCGCCTTCCGAGGCTTCTTTCCATTTTAGGATTGCCGGCGGAACGGGTTTCCTCGCGCGGAGGCAAAAAGAATAAATTTGGAACGCAAGTACGCTGGCGTACCCCCGAAAGAGGGGAACTCTGGCGTTAGGAATCAACCGCCGGGCTTCCTGCTCGCCAGAGGCGAACGGATCGTCGAATTTCGTTTCCGTGAGCAGGTAATCTAGTCCGATGGAGAGTTCCGAGATATGCCGCTCATTCAAGGCTTGTGGAAAGTCACGAACAATTACCCCTGCCTGTGCAAGAGCATTAACCAACCCGGGCTGGGTTCGAGTCTTAACTTTGTTGACTAGCGAAGCCAATAAATCCTCTGGGGGAGCGGCGATCCGCCCCCTATTTGCATGAGCTAGCCACGAGACGAGGCCGAATATCGATTGTTCCGCGTCCGTTTCCTTGTTCGAAATGAGACCAGCCCGTATTTTGGACGAGGCTTCCTCAAACAATTGCGGTCTGATAAAAAGCTCGCCCGGAACAGCAGCCAAGATACAAAAGCCGCCCTGTTCCATCTCGGAGAGCAATGCATTTGCAAGTTCCTTTGCCGCGGTGTCCGCATTTTGCAGCCTCGGCAATAGCACTTGTGCCATCAGATTGATTATATCTGCGAACTGGCTCCTGAGCTGGTCCGGCGCACTAAACAGCTGATCACTGCTGGTCTCGATAAGCTCCACTTTTTCGTCCTGCCACCACTCCACCGCCTTTTTCAGGAGAACCACCGATTCCTCAGTCGACCAATCGACTAGGTTTTGCTCCCCGTCTGCAGATGGAATCAATGGCGCACTAGCACCAATCAACTCGTGGAGGTATGGGTTCTCCATCACGCCCGGGTTGAAACTCTTCTGCTCCTTTCCATCCGGGAGCCGTGTACGCGAGACCATTCTTGGGATCTCCGTCGCCAGTAAGTACGAACGGACCAGAGGCTTTGCCTCACCGCGATTGACTTCCGGCAGTGTTAGGAATGCAAATTTATAGAAATCCGTATTGCTGGGCAGTTTCGTTTTCGGGTCTGTTTCCGACCACAGTGCCTTCGCGAAATCGGCGCGCTGCGGGTGACTCAGAAGACCAAGTGTTTGAAGTCCGGCTAATCGGCTGGCAGCTCTTTTTCGGACAATTTGCGCGTTCCCCACCGCTGTGAGCCGAATGAGGCGACTTACCGGCATACCCAAGTCCACACCTGCCGGGATTCCACCGCGAATTTTCGACTGGAGCCGGAAATAATCAAAGGGCTCAGGCCGCAATACAGCGTGCTTCAGCGTTTCAAAGCCGGCTTCCCCGGCTATTGGCAGCGACAGAAGAGCAGGGAGCCGTTCGAGGATCTCGTCCGTAGTCATTGAGAAAGCGCTGCGCTGAAGGAGCCCCGGCGAGTGTTCGAGCAATGAGAAGTCTCCCCGGGTCGCGCCCAGGTTATTCAAGCGAAGGCCGAAATCGAAAATCGCCGCCCTCTGCTGATCATTGACACGAAAAGAAAGCCGAGAGAGTAACTCTGTTAACGTGGGCACCAGTCGGGGTCCCAGGTGATTTTCGACCGTCCCCACGTTGACGGACAACCCATCTATGGCTTGACGAAGGCCCTCGGAGCACAGAGCGTAGATGGAGTTCACTGCCTCTTGGGTGATCGTCGCCAAGCCGACGCGATCATAGATCTCTTGTATCCAGCTCTCCTGGCCCGTTCGTAAGAGCACGGCAAGCGACCACAATGGCGCAAAGGGCAGTATCCATTTCGCCGCAGTTGCTCCTTCATCACAAAAGAGGTTTACGATCCCACACCGGATCGGAATTCCCCCAGCTTCGTAGAAACGCAGTAACTCGAACGCCGGCCTGTAGTCTCGAATTCGTGTGCCAGGCGACATGTGGCGGGTGACCGTCCCTTGGCCAGGATCGAATCCTGTTGTGACCTCCGTCCGCGGAATCGCCTTGGGCCGCGGGGCTGCCAGAGCGAGACGAAAAAGTTCGATCTCCTTCCAAGGATTACAGCCGAAACTATCCAGTTTATCCCATCGGGCCCGAAATCTTTCACCTGTTTCCTGAAACAAGCGCATGCTCGTGCTAAGAGCCTTCAGTAGCAACATTACTAGACCTTCCTGTGATAACAACGCGTAGTCTATCCTATAAGGCTGCAGGCGAGATCGGATGGTGGAGAGGGCTGCCTCGGCAGTACGTGAGGCCTCATCAATCCTGCCGAGTTCGGCCAACAGCGCAGCGCGCTTGGATTCCCAAAAGGGCAAATCGGGCATGTCCGGCCAGCTTTGAAGGACCTGTGTCAGGCCATTCGGATCGAGGCGAAACAAACGAAAGCACGCTTCTTCGCAAAACCATCGGGCTTGGAATTCGGAATGCTCGGGGACCACAGCCTTGAGCCGGTCCATCCATAGCCGAAATCGCTTTTCGTCCAAATCTTCCCGCGCCTCTCGCGCCAAAGCGAAAGCGAGATCGATCCAGTATGTGGAGATTTCGGCCCAGTCAAGCTCCGCATGTTCCGGGAGATCTGGGAGAAACTTCGCGCCTTGGACCTCGAGTAAGTTGGGAAACGGATTTATCTCGTTGAGAACGGTCGTGACCTGTTCTAGCTGGTGGAAGAATAACGGAATTGAAGTTAATTCGAGTCGCCAATTCAATTCGTACAGTAGCAGGAGGTTATCAGGGAAGGAAATACTGCCCACAGATGCAAAGATTCTGTCAACCCAATGCTCCGTATAGTTCCAAATTGCTTCGCGATTCTCCTTCGGAGCAACTGCCCAGCCTGGATACTCTAATCGGTTAAGGCGCCAGGTTTTCCGCAAAGAGGAGAAGTCACCCGTTGTGAAAGTCCGCGGATCGGGAAACTGGGGACCGTTGCCCGACAGCGGCTTCGGCCCCTGGGGTATTTCCGGAAGCCCCTGACTCGGTTTTTCGAACACGGAAGCAGAAGGCTCTGGCCAACCCTTCAACTCCGGAGTGCAGCCATACAACAAGTTCAGGAGAAGCCTTTCCAGTGCCTTGGAGTGGCGCGTATCAGATTCGGGCCAGTTCTTGACAGGGAAAAGAGGAGATAGATCGATCGGAATTACCCGCCGGGACTGCAGCACTTTCCTCGTCGCGGGCGAGAGATTCAATAGCCCGCAAAGATAGATGGTTGGGGTGGCTTCCTTCAAGTTGTCGCGGACCCATCCTGACCAATACAAGAAGTTCGGATCATCTCCCGAGAAGCCGACTAGGCAAAACGAGCTCTCCATGATGGATTGCTGGACCATGTTCACGAAAGGGGCGAATTCCGCGGGGTAGAGGCGATAATCATCCTCGCTGATAATGAAAGGTCGATGTGAGGGGAAGCTTCCGTGCAGCTTCACGATCCGCGGCTTCATGCGACCCGGAATATCCCACACGGTCTGCACGAGGTCATATTTGCGCTCATGGATCGAGGATCGAGCCCGCTCAAGGAGCGTGTCGTAGTTGGTTGTGAACACGTCCGACCACGGGAGAGAAAGAAGCAGCCGATGGAGACGTCCAGGAAGATACTTGTTGTCGGGAAGCGATCTTAGAAGAAGCTCATCCAAGGCTGGTGGGCCAAATTCCGCCCTATATTCTTGCGCTAGTCTTAGTAGGCCTGAGCCGCAGGTCGCCTGAGCCATCCTCATCTCCTGGTCTCGGGTGAGTGGACCTCTCGTCGGATACAGGGCCTCATAGATTGTGGAGGCCAGCCCCTGTAAGAGAGGGAAAGGAGGTACGGAGGCCGACAGTCGATCGGCGTTCCGGCTGAATCCGGCGCCGACCATAATCGCTGCCCTCCCGTATTCACGACCGCACCACAAATCCGAGCGGATTTTATTGAGGTGGATCTGATCTGGAAAATCTAATCCATTCATTTAGATGACAGTGTGGTGCCGAAGCAGTCGAGGCGTGAGGACAATTTTCGGGCAGTCGCGGTTGGCAACTTCCCAATAAGAGTCATTCTTCGGGTGATACCGGTGGTCGTGTTTTGTTTTCAATGAATGTTGTCTCATCCCGAACGCGGATGGTCTCCGCCAGAAGACGCGGCAGCAGCAGGTCGCGCGTCCGACGAAGGTTTTGGATTTGCAGATCCAGCTTGTAGACAAGGCGAAAGCTCGGCGCGACGATGGCGGAGAAACGGTCGAGCAAGGCGCGCGGCGGGTGGGCAATCTGGAAATCATCGAAGCAATGCTCCTGCACGCGCTGGCGTCCGGTCGCGCCGGACATGCTCTTGATGGCGACGCCGCGAAACTCGTCGCTGCGGGCGAGACAATAGACGAACTCAGGCGTGAGCGTGCGCGAGCGCAGGACGATGAACTCGGTCGAACCGCAGGCCACCGCATTCGCATGGGGCAGGAACTGAACGAAAGCGGTCTTACCGTTCTCCAAGCATGGAGTGATGCGGGCGAAAAGCGTGTCGCCGTTCTGGAACTTCGCGCCGCTGTTGCCGTCGCGGGATTCTATGTCGGTGATGAGCATTGAATCGTTGGAGAGGCAGCCCATCGGCACGAATGACTTCTCGCCGTCGCGCAGGACGACGACGCGCGGGTTGACGTGGACGCATTCTGGCACGCGCTTCACCTCCCAGCCTTTGGGGATGTCGCCGAGGGGGCAGGGGATGCGCGGGAGTTTTTCGTGGCCGGGGAACCCGAAGTGGACGAACCACTCGCGGTAGAGAGCGCGGGCCATCGCCTCCAAGAGCCGGATGCGCCGCTGACTGTTCTCCATCAGCTCGTCGTAGGCCGACAGGATGCCCGCTATCCGCCGTTGCACCGGAAGCGGGGGAAGCTCCGGTAACTGCATGGTCCGAACATCTTCCATGTTCAGATGCGCAACTGTTACGCCGTTCGTTTTGGCCTGAATCAATCCTTGAACTTGAGGTCCGTTCAGAAAGTAACTGAGGAACGACGGCTCCACTTTGGAGCGGTCAGGTCGAATGAGCAGAGTGCGTTGGCCGAGACACGGCTGGAGCCCAGGCGGAATCATCGCCACATTTCCAACCGGCGCTTCGCGTGCCATGATGAGATCGCCGTGCCTTGGAACCGTGCGTCTCGTCCACAACCGATAAGTCTCTTCAGATACCCGATTGACGTTTTCGAGGATGAAGTGGCCGCGCCCGATGTTCGGTGTGCGGATGGAGGGATAGCCGCTCTCCTGCGTCGGAGCGGTCTTGTGCTCGCAGTCAACAATTAATTCACAAATTTCCCTGAGTTCCATCGCTACTTTGGTTTGCCCATACCCTGCTTGAGCTTTTGAAATTGCTTCGGCCACGACATTGGCGGTGACAGGCAAATGTTGTCAGCGCGAGCGAACGCGCAGATTTTAGGCATGTGATATTTTGCGCAAATGTCGGGGTTTGTGTGGCGGCATCCATGCGTTTGTTTTTCGGTGTCGAGAGTGTGGAGCGGAGCGTGAAAAGCTTTTTCGTTTCTCATCTCTTAATTCTCCAGAATCTCCGCCACATCGCCGCCGATGGTTTGTTCAAGCGACTGGGTCGCACCCTCATCCCCAGCCCTTCTCCCTTCGGTAGAAGGGGGTTCTGTGAATTGCGCGTTCATGCTTCCAGGATCTCGGTGACATTGTTGGCGGTGGTCGCTTCGCGTTCCCGGGCTGCGCCGCTGAGGGTTTGGGAAGCGGCCACCATCATTTCAGGCCGAAACGCTTTTTGACGTCGGCGTGAGTGAGGCGTGGTTTGTCTTGGTCCCGTGCCCGGGCCTCCACGAGGTCGAGGTAATCGAGCAAGTCCTCGACTTCCTCGCGGATGACGGCGAGTTGCTTGCGCTTTTGCCCGATGGTGCGCGTGATCTCTCGTTCGGTCGTCTTAGTCATATATGTTCTTCCGGTCGCCGACTCTGCGAATCACAATAACGTCTCCCTCGACATCAAACAACACGCGGTAATCGCCCATGCGCAACCGATAGGCCGCCTCGGCTTGGCGCAAACGCTTGATGTCGCCAGGCTGGCCGTGTTGCAGCCGCTCGATCTTGCGCATAATCTACGCGCGCTGTTTGGCCGGGAGTTGATCCAACTCCTCAAGAGCTGTGTCGCCATATTCGATCTGATACGTGCGTGCATTCACCGGGTTCCATCCTGGTCATTCGCGGTTGATGCTTTCATGCGGTTGGCATTTTTCGTAGTTCATTCCAGCAATTTGATCACGTTCCCCGCGATTGCTAGTTCCAGTTCGCGCGCCTGGGCGTTGAGGGTTTCGAGTTCCTCGTTCAGTGTTTCGAGTTGTTCCTTGAAATCCTCGTCGCTTACGGCTTCGCCGGCGGCTACCCCGACGTAGCGCCCGGGGTTGAGCGACCAGCCTTGCGCTTCGATTTCCTTGAGCGTGGCGGCTTTGCAGAGGCCGGGCACGTCCCGGTATTGGATAGGGAGCGCACCCGCCTTGGGTGCTGCGTCCCGCGCCCTCGCGGAACGACCGGGGTTGACCGCGGGGGCGCGGTCAACAACACGCGAGGGCGCGTGTGCTCCCCGGAACACTTCTTCGAGCTTCGCGCGGGCTTCGTCGCCACCCAATGTGAAGTCGAGGGCATCGCCGCGATAGAGGCGGACGACGTTGGCGAGGAAGCCAATCTGCGCGGGCGTCCAGTCTCGGTGCGCGCGGTCTATTTGGCGGAAAATATGCCGCGCATCAACGAAGAGCACGGTATCAGAGTAACGCCCCCCGTTGGGAGAGGGCTGGGGTGAGGGCGGTAACTTTGCCTTGCCCTTGTCCAGGAACCATAATGTGCAAGGCAAAGTTACCGTATAGAACAGGTTCGGACCGACGGCGACCATCACGTCCACCGCACGGGCTTCGATCAGCTTCTTACGAATCTCCATTTCCGAGGCGCGGGCGTCGGAGGCGGAGTTAGCCATGACGAACCCGGCGCGGCCCTTTTGGTTGAGCGCAGAATAGAAAAGTTGAATCCAGAGGTAATTGGCGTTGTCGGTGCGCGGCAAGCCGAAAGGGAACCGGCGGCCAGGTCCGACGGAGTCTTTCAAACGCTCCTTGTCCACGGCATTGACGTTGAAGGGCGGATTGGCCAGGACGAAGTCGAAGCGCCCGGTGGCGTCATGCGGGTCTTCGTAGTAGGTAATGGCTTCGCGAATGTCGCCTTCCAGGCCGTGAATCGCCAGGTTCATCCGGCACAGCCGCATGGTCTCGCCGACCCTTTCGTGGCCGTGAATGGACAGCTCCGCTGCGGGATTCTTTTTGTGCTCCGCCACAAAACGCGCCGACTGGACGAACATGCCGCCCGAACCGCAGGCAGGATCAAGCACGCGCCCGTGGTAAGGCTCAAGGATTTCGACGATGAGCCGGACGATGCTGGCGGGGGTGTAGAACTCGCCGCCTTTCTGGCCTTCGGTGCGGGCAAATTCGCCGAGGAAGTACTCGTAGATGCGCCCGAAGGCGTCGTAGTCCATCGAGGCGGGAATCTCGGAGACTTTCTTGAGCAGTTCCTTGAGGAGAGTGCTGGTGAAGAGGTTATAGGTCTTGGGCAGGACGCCGGCGAGCTGCGGGTTGTGCTTCTCGATGTCGCGCATGGCGGCATTGACCTTCGCGCCAACGTTCTCGGCTTCGGGGAGATTGAGCAGGTAATCGAACCGAGCCTCGGCGGGCAGGTAGAGGACGCCAGTGGCGTGATAAGCCGTCGGATCGTTGGCTCGGTTGCCTCGCCGCCGCCCGACGGCACCCGCACCCTCAGTCCCTCTCCCATCAGATGGGAGAGGGTGGCGCGAGGCGACGGGTGAGGGAGTTTCCAATTTGGCGCGCTGCGCCACGAAACGGACTTCAGCGAATCGCAGGAAGATGAGCCCGAGGACGGGCGCAGAGTATTCCTGGGATTTGAGGCCGGAATTGGCGCGGAATTGGTCGGCGGCATCCCAGAGGCGTTTTTCCAGCGTGCCGCTGGCGTCGTCCTTTTCTGATGGAGCAATCCAGTGCATAAACTTCCGTTAAGCAAGTGAAGGCTGTCGTTACGTCCGACTCCGGCGGGATGGTATTTCAACTCGCTTGAGGGGCAATCAAAAAGCGGCTGAGCAGCCGGTTCCAAAAAGGCGCCCGGCGGAGGGCAGGCCAGAGACCCAGCTCCTCATTTCCCCTTGGCTAAAGCTGCGGAGGGCCCATCCGTCGCTCCTTACGCGCTGGCTCGGTCGCCACGAACGACGTGAGAATCACCACTGGCGCAGGCGGTAAAAGAACTGGGGTTGGTTTGGCTGCGTGTCGTTGAAGGAGGAATCGGGGATGATCGGGCTGATCGGAAGGAAAGGGCCGCTCAAGTCCGAAGCCCGTTCGAGTTGGAAGACGCAGCCTTGGCCCTGCCAGCCAACGGCCAGACCGCCGCCGCCAGGAACCCTGTCGAGACCCAGCAGCCGCGGCGGCGGAGCCAGTGGCCGGAAATCCGTCACGACAAAAAGCGCATCCATACCAAAATCGGCCGCGTCTTCCAGCGGCGCAAAACCGGCAGTCAATTCCAGGTTGCCGTAAACGCGATAGCCCTGATCGCTGAGCAAATCGCCCGCCAGAATGGCGCCCAAGTAAGC
>WNGL01010187.1_pt1 | contig 10867 bp, 7 predicted proteins | sample 5400591 | NCBI WGS metagenome assembly WNGL01 (sample SAMN13153377, study PRJNA577476) | soil metagenome | isolation source: 80 cm soil or saprolite under Garry oak tree replicate 1 | place: USA:California | collected 2016-06-15
GGTTCCCGGTGTAGATTCGTATATCCATCCCGGTAGTGTGCCTACCGTTCCGCCACCCACGTCAGTTCCGCCTAGATAGCTCTGGCCAAAATGCTGCGCGACCCTGGTCAGGTCGAATATGTTCACTGCTCCGTCAGGAGTTCCGGTTGGTCCGCTGATATCCCATGCTGCGTTTCCATAGGGTCCTCCAAGTCCTGGACTCTGGCCAAAGTGGACCGCGACCATAGCCAGGTCGACGATGTTGATGACCATATTAGGCGCTGGTAGCGGTCCCATCTCCGCGGTTATGCCTGCAGAGCATGGCTGTGGGGTCGTGGCTGTGCAGTACCAGTTGATGTTGCCCGCAAGATGGAATTTGTGCCATCCACCGATGCTGAGGCCAGCCGAGGTCGCACCGAGCACATTGGTGAAGTAGGCGTCACTCGGCGCAATCGGGTTGGAGTAGCCGCACCCCGTTCCCGTCGGCTGACAAGTAGCAGTGCCAGCTGGCAGTGATAGGCCTGGGGTCTGGCGTAGCCTGTAGAGTACCGGGCCGTTGACAGAGTTGGCTGGGAAGGACAATTCAGAATCATAAGCAAACATGTTCGAGCCAAGATCGACCCCTACCGCTGGGCCAGGAACCTGGTGACCGCTGGTGCTGGAGAGGACGTTCACACCTGAATCAGGCCATCCGAGGCCTCCCAAGCCGCTGCTTGTCGGTGCCGCAAGACAGTCGGTCAGGGTTGTTCCCGGCCAAGAGTTATGGGCTTCCTGGCACCAGTGCTGAACAGAGAGAATCGGTGTAGCGCCGAGATCGTGGCGGTCCCAGACGGCAGCGGTCCGCTCGTAGACATCAAAGCTCGTGCTGCTCTTCACCACTACATCCTGAACGTGAATGTATGCTGGAGTGAGAACGCTGGTGGGACTACTCTTCGAGTCGAGGATGCTGAAACGTATGTCGTTCGCGGTCACCGGAACAGAGGCTGTGCTGCCGTCCAGTGACGCGGCGAAGGTCAAATCCGGCCTCAACCTGTAGCTGAGGACAGAACAGACGTTCGCCGGACCGTCTGGCACGCAGACCTCCCCGTTGGGAAAAAGGGCGCCAACTGTGACAACGGTTACAGCAGGTAAGCTTGCAGTCCATGGCAGGTCGCCGGCGAAGGACGCGTCATCTGTGGCTAGATTGTTCAATGTATCGTACGTCAAGCCTGTTGCTAGTTTGTCCCAGTGGAAGAAACTGTCCACCGGGTTTGGCGAGTCCAGGAGGTCAGTCTTCCATCCCCATTTGATGAACACTGGATGGTTCGGGTCATGGAGAGGAGCGCCGATAAGGTGCGCGTTGAACCACGTCCAGCTTGTGAACGGGCCAACACCCACCTGATTCTGAATACCCTCCCACTTTAGACCGTTTAGAACCGGGTCACTGTCCACGTGATAGTTGCGGAAGGCCAGTGGGGCTGTGTCCGTCCAGACATCAACGACGGGGATCGTTGCGTTGAACTCTTGCTCAGCCGCGTAGGCGAAGGCCTTTGCGTTGGCAAAAGGATCGCTTGGAGGTCCCGCCTGAGCGGTCCTCAGTCCTCGAGCGTAAGTATCGAAGACGGGATCATTGTACTGGGGATAATTCGTCTGACCCGTCTTAGTGAACTGGGAATCATACAGGTCGTCAATGTATGTCGGATCTCGACCGAGAGACCATGCTCCATTGAAGAGGTTGAACGCGAATCCTCTTGCTAGATAGAAGATGCAACCACGCGATTGACACTCATCGAAGTTCAGGAAGTCACCAGGGTATTTGTACGCGCCTCCAATGTCCATGTCGATGTGGAGGTTGTTCTGAAGCGTGGCCTGCATCTGTCGCCCCAGCACCAGTCTGTCAGGGTCGAATATGAGGCTGAGGTATTCGGGCTGGAGTGGCTTACCGCAATCGTTGACGGTGATAGAAAAGCCGGACCCGTTAGGGAGGGTTCTGCTGGAGCAGCCTGTAGCATTGTCCACCCTAAAGCCAAAGGACCCAACCGGGAAACCTGCAGCGTCGAGGATCATGTTTGCAGTGCAGTAACGATTGCATCCCGGCCCGAAGGGGCCCTTGCCTAGATCTGCATTGCAGCCATAGGGCATTGGCGTTCCCGCGTATGACATACAGCTGAGACCATTCTCGTTGAGGGACGGGGCGACCCAAAGGTCGTCTGTGGTGTTGAAGACACCGTCTGCACCTGGCCCACAGAGTGCAGGACAGCCGACGATGCCATAGTTGGGAGCACCAAGACCATAGAGGGTGTTCCTGATGAAGGCTTCTTTGTCAGTTGCATAGGCAACGGCCTGGCGGAAGGCCAAAATGTTGGTCGGGAACAATGCGTTCTGCATATCGATCTGAAACTTGTTGAAGGATTGAACTGGCACCAGAGTTATCTCGTGCTGGATCGGTGCGAGACCGGCACGACAGGGCGCAATGCCCGCTGGTGCGTCAGGAGCAGCAACGCAAGGGTAGTTCGAGTTGTACTCTACGAGCTGGACTGGATGAAGAGGCCAGTCATAGAGGTCGATGGTTCCGGCCTTTAACGCGGACCACTCGTTGTTCTGGTTCGAGAGGAACTGGGGAATCTGTATTCCGTCGATCCATGGGCCGACGGGCTCGTAGGGTTGGGTAGTTCCCACGCTCGGCCCGTATGCTTTGACAAGTCCTAGTTGTCCCTGGGCAAGATGAAGAGGCGCTCCCACGATCAGGGCGCTCGTGGTAATCAGTACTATCACGAAGAGGGCGTTTGATACCTCTCTTGTTTTCAACTGGTTTACCAATTTCTCTCTCTTGTAGAGACCGTGGATCGGAGACTCTTGTATAGAGTCCGCTCTTCTTCTAGGATTCTAAACGTCGGGTCCAGATCTCCCCATGGAGAGAAAAGCCCTGAGCCACATGCCTCTAATGAGTTTATCGGACTAACGGGGTTTCGGCGAGAGGAGGCTCGTGAATCGGGACACGCTTAGTTGGGACGGCCGAGACCGAAGCAGTTGGACCAGAAATTGAGACTACGGGATCAGGTCTTGTTGGGTGTCTTGAGCTAGGCTTTCAGTTCCCGCAACAACTGCTTCGCAATCGTCAACCGCTGAATATCATTCGTGCCCTCGTAGGTCTTGATGATCTGCGAGTCCCGCAGAAACCGTTCCACCGGATATTCCGTTGCAACACCATAACCGCCGTGTATCATCATCGCGAGCAACGCCAGCTTTTCCGCCGCCTCAGTCGAGGTAACCTTCGCGATCGACGATGCTTTCACGAAATCCTTCCCCTGATCCTTCAAAGACGCAGCCCAATAAGTCAACAACCGAGCTGTATGCAAACCAATAGCCATATCCGCCAGCTTGTACTGCACCTGCTGAAAATCGACCAAGGGCTTCTCAAAACTAGTTCGCGTCTGCGCATAGCTAATTGCGGCCTCGTACGCCGCTTGACAGATACCGACACCCTGAGCAGCAACGTCAATCCTGCCACGGTCGTATGTTTTTACTCCAACGTAGAAGCCGTCACCCTCTCTTCCCAGTAAATTGTCCTTGGGAACCTTCACATGATCGAGGACTAGCTCGGATGGTTGCGAACCCCGTAATCCAATAGTCTCGATCTTACTTGCCACCTGAAATCCTTCAGTTTCTCTCTCTACTAGAAACGCGCTGAGACCCTTGTGCCTCTCCTGTCTGCTCGGGAACGGGCTCGTCCTAGCAAAAACAAGATAGAGATCAGCTATCTCACCGTTTGTGATGAATGTCTTTCGGCCAGATATCTCCCAGTGGGTCCCGTGAAGTTTTGCTGTGGACTTGATCCCCGCTACATCTGATCCAGCTCCGGGTTCGGTCATGGCGTGAGCCCCGAACTTGTCACCCGAGACCATGGGAATGAGGAAGCGTTTTTTCTGATCCTCCGTCCCCCACTCGCTCAAGGGCTCAGAAACAAGATGACTGGCAACGAAAACTGTAGAACAGGCAGCTGACACCCGAGCTAATTCCTCAAGCGCGATAACCATCGAGAGCAGGTCGGCACCTAGCCCGCCATACTCTTCCTTGTAGGTAATAGCCGTCAGTCCGAGCTTCGCAATCTGATTGAGCAGTTCCCGTGGAATGTGGTTCTTGCGATCAATTTCCGCAGCTATCGGCCGGATTTGTTTCTCAGCGAAATCACGGATCGTATTCCGCAGACTCTCATGGTCAGGAGTCAGCTTCACTTCATAATCGGCCGAGCGTGGAAGAATGGTACTCGTCAAACCGAACAGGTGCTCGGAGCGTTTGGAAGCCTATCGTTCCTTTAAACTTTGAATCCGATAGGCTTACGATTCTACTATCTGGGATCGGCGGAATCCGAACCAGCTGAGAAGCAACAGCCCGGCGACGTAGACGAGGGAGACCCAGAGATCTCGGAAAGCGACATTTGCGAAGGTGTCGGATGCGAGCAGGGTCGTGGTTGGGTTTCCAGATGCGCGGAACTGGAAGCCGCAAAAGTTCAGGACCTGTCCCGGGTTCAGGACCCAGCGCATCAGCATCGAGGCGAGACCGTCTGTCCCCGTGCTGAAGGTTTGGCCTCCCCCACGTTCCAAGCCTGCGCACGCTGCAGTCGTCCCTGTCGCACCCATTCCGGGTGCATAGAATAGTATGGTTGATGCTCCCAGTTGTGCTGCGATGAGGGTTCCGCCTATCAAGAGTCCGATGTAGAAGCCGAACGATCCGAGGGCTGCTAGAACAGAGTTCTTTGATAGCGTGCCCAGTGTTAGTGCGACGGAGGCCCAGACCATGCTTCCGATGGTAAGCCCCAGAATTCCTAGGGGAACCAGGTTCAGGTTGTCTTGGGGACCATAGATCAAGGTGCCTCCGAGCGTTATGTAGCCGACGAGAAACGAGTACGCTGCAAGGAGCGTTATGACGGACGCGACGATTTTTGCTGCAAAGACGAGGGTCTTCGAGACTGGTTTCGTCAGCAGAGGAACTATTGTCCCTGACTCAAACTCGCCTGAGACGGTGTTCATCGTCGTGGCGACACCAACGAGGAAAAGGAAGATTCCTGTCAACGCCTCGATTCCGCCGAAGACGAATGCAGGGTTCGCCTGAAGCGTTTGGGGCGGGTTTGCGAGCGCATCAGCTATCGGCGTGAAGGCAAGCTGGACAGTGGCGATGGCGAATATGATGATGAAGATCGCAATGATCTTCTTTTTCCGAATATTCCACAAGAACTCGTAGTAGAGAAGGGCGATGAAGGCCGCAAGGATCCCAGCTCGTTTCTTCTGAGCCACTAGGCCATTCCCTCCTTACCAACCAAGCTCAGGAACGCGTCCTCGAGTCCTCCTCCTTCCTCCTGCATCCTCACGATAACCCCTCCCGCGGATGTTACGGCGCGCGAGACCTCCGCTCGCACGTCCTCACGTGTGTCCAAGTGGAGCGTGTATGTGTTCATGTTAGCTTCTACAGTTGCGAACTTCATCGTCTTCAAGGCGGCAAGGACCCCGTCAACTGGTTTCTCTAGTTCGATGACGATTCTGCGGCGCGCCATCACCTTGCTGGAGATGTCTTCAAGCGTTCCCGAGTAGCGCATTGTGCCGAGATGGATCACGGTCACGTGGTCGCAGACCTGCTGGACCTCTGCGAGGAGGTGTGACGAGAAGAAGACGGTTGTCCCGGACTTGACAATGTCCTTGACCATATTTCTGACCTCGACCATCCCGACTGGATCGAGACCTATGCTTGGTTCGTCCAGGATCACGAGTTCAGGGTCACTGATGAGGGCCTGGGCGATCCCGATGCGCTGCTGCATGCCTTTACTGTACTTTCCAATCCTGTCTTTGCCGCGGCCTTCGAGCCCTACCATCTTGATCAGCTCCGGTATCCTTCCCTGCCTCTCCGTTTTTGACATTCCATACATGCGCCCGTAGACGTCGAGCAACTCCTCCCCTGAGAGGTGCTTTGGAAAACGTGGTAGTTCTGGCATGTATCCTATTTTGCGACGGACTTTGGGATTGTCCCCGCTAACCCCCTGGCCGAGGATGCTGAGACTGCCAGACGTGGGCCTTAGCAGGCCGACCATCATCTTAATTGTGGTGGACTTTCCCGCTCCGTTCGGGCCGAGAAAACCGTGAACCTGCTTAGAGGCGACAGTGAGGTTCAGCCGGTTGACCGCGAGCCTATCGCCATACTTTTTCGAGAGATCATGAGTCTCGATCGCGCGATCTTCAGGCAACGTATCACACTTTATGTCGGGCGTCCCAAGAGACCGATTATTTAGCAGTTTTACTAGTTAGTTACCAGCAATTCGTTTCGGCCTCCTCGTTTGGTGCAGATCGAAAGCTGACCGTGACCTTGAACGGGGATCTGAGAAGTCAGGTTGTTGAGGGGATTTTTTCAGACGTACGAGGCTTCTCGACGGGCTCAAACCCGATGCTCACTTCTTCGGAGACGAACGCGTGCTAGTGGATGATAATGATGCCGAGGCTTCTACAACTGATTTCACCGAAAGGGAAGCAACCAGTCCGCATCCCCTATCGCGGCTAGGTGCAGACCTTGCCGAAGTTCAATGCGACAAGAGTCAGGTCTAGTATGTTGACAACCCCGTCGTTGTTCACATCAGTGTTGGGGTTCCAGTTGGAGGAGCTGGGTGTCGAACTGAACGCCAAACCAACAAGTGCCAGATCGACAACATTGACGACACAGTCCCCGTTGACGTCACCAAGGAGGAAGTTCTCGAAAATGCTGATCTCCAAGTTTTCAGGCAGATTGTTCCCCTTGGAATCTAGTATGTGGACACAAAGGCAAGTATGACCGAGTGGAGAGACGTTGTTTTCAAACAGTAAGTTAGTGCTATTCGTCCTGGCCAGTATGTCGTAAGTTATGGTAAACAACAGCCCGGTCGTAGCGGGACCGCTGGTAGTGCCACCGCTCGCAATAACCTGGACGGCTTCAGGGCTATTTTGTGCCCAACTTGCGCACGTGGAATTTGTTGTGGTGGCTATGCCTCTGATGCAGATAGATTCGGAGATGGGCCCTGGGAGAACGGTGCCGTTAAGATCCACATTCACTGGGCTGAGTGTTTGAACGCAACAGGGAGATGAAGGGTCCACTTGGATGTTGAAGTAATCAAAGGGCGCCGAGCCCTGGATGACAACTTTTACCACTAGTTGGGACCCGACCTTCCCGGTAAAGTTGAGAGCTGACACGGACAACGAGCCGCCAGATATGCTAGGAGGGCAAGATGTCGAAATGTTGGAGAAGCAAACAGTGCCCGTGCGCACTGCGTGGACAGAGACATTCCCTGGAAGAACCGTCATCAACGATATTATCATACACAGTATGACGGTGGACGCGACAGCCTTACTGCGTCGTCTCATCAAGTTGATGGGCAACGCTCGTTTCATATCAGCTTATCGGGAGATGCCTGGCCCGAGAGAAACCCCGGTTGATTCGTGACCTTGACATTGTGGGTCCTAGGCTATGCTATGCCGTTTCTCAACAATTCCAGGTCTGAGTATTAGTGGGGCGGGTGGGATTTGAACCCACGATCACTGGTGCCCGAGACCAGTATCTCTAGTCGGGTCCGGTCCCTTTGACCAAGCTGTCCCCACAGGTGAGTGGTCTGGACCACCGCCCCTGCCGCGGGCCTCAACTCAATGATTCAAAATGCTTTGGTTCGACTGCTGACTGAGCAGGTCGCGCTGGACCATGCTACACTACGGCCTCTAAACGGCCGTCTCAAGAACTGCCTACCTAATGCTTTCGTGAGCTTAGAGTTACTGGCCGTATTGACTCAATGTACTTTCTTGGCAGGAGATTGAGTTATTTCGATTGCTTGCGGTCGGATGGGGCTTTCTTGTGTCCGTTGAAGTATGTTCGGACAAGACGTTCGAAAAATATGCTGAATCCCCCGGTCCTACCATAGTAGACTTTGTCAACTTCCTGTCTAACAAGTTGTTCCGCTTCGGACGACAAAGAGATCATCACTTTGCCCATGGTATCTCTAGACTACCAGAGATAGCTCCCGGCCGTTTTATGCTTATCCCCTGCGGTCGTATTCTATCGGCAAAGAATAAGAGCTAGAAACCGATAGTCGGAGGTCTACGCGAGTTTCTGCAATAGCCTAGCGACCGCGGCGACTGCGACTACAGCTCCCACGGCTAGGCCTAACTGATCGTTGAGAGCCAGAGAAAGGATTGCTGTGATGCTTCCGGCTATGAAGTCTCGGAAGAGCCCCCTGCTCTTGTCAGAAGTGTCGAGTACATCTGAACCGAGAACAAGTAGGAGGATCAAGAAGTACACTGGTTCCTGGCTGATCGCGTTGGCGATTACAAAGCTGGCTACCCAAGCCGCCGACTCGGCGACTGGACGTATGGCTGGTCGTAGTTCAGCCAGCTTGTACGACAGGTCGCTCATGTAGTATAGTCGCTATAGGAGGATAGAAAAGGCGACCCGACTTTTTCTACTGCGTTCCAGTCCAGTAACAAAAATGTCAATCCCACGTGGGATGGCTCTGGAACGACCGTTGAAGAAGCGCAAGGGCAAAGAGAAAAGTACGGACTAGCACATTTCCTCGTGTATCTTGGCAACTCTCAAAATCCACAAAGCGATGCCGAATGCTCCGGGAATGGACCAGTCTGAGATTGACACGTTTCTGGCCAGCAGCAAGACACCACTCCGGCTTGGAACTACTAACTCGAAGGGCGAACCCAACATACACCCGGTATGGTACCACTATGCGGCTAACAAGCTCTACTTCATGAGTTACAAGGATACGGTGAAAGTCCGGAACCTGAAACATAACAAGACGGTCTACTTTTCGGTCGATACCGACGCGATGCCCAACACGGGAGTAAAGGGAAGAGGAACCGCCATCATCATCAAGGACACAGGGAAAGCACTGTCGCTATCGGAGAAGATTGTAGCGAAATATCTAGGCGATCTCAACAGCAACATAGCGAAGAACATGGTAGACGAGGTAAGGAAGGACTCAGAATTACTAGTTGAGATAACCCCGCACTACTTCTCGACCTGGAATTATGCCAAATCGAAATTCTAGCGCATCAATCGTGAGCCTCTATAAGGGGTTCAGACTATCTCGATGAGGTCGAGGGACGGGTATCCCTTGTCGAAGTTGAACGTTGCCCCATGAATATGCGTGAACGGTTTCACGCCATAGATCAGAAGATGACCATTCCAACTTTGGACCTTGATATGATAATCGGCTTGTCTGAGAAACTCATCACGAACCTTGGTGGGACGCGATGATATGGCAATGCTGAATGCTCCTTCGTCCCGCAGGCCTTCTCCTATCTCTGTAAAACCTGGAAGCGTCAGCTCTTCCCCGTAGACCTGCACGAGCTTGTCAAAGTTCATAGTTAACATCATGCCAGCTGACGTCTCTTTCAAGGCGTTCCATGCTCTGTAGAACTCTGCGAGATCGCTCATTAGTTGGCCCCTCAGCTTCAATCTCCAAGGCTTCGCAGGTGACTGCGAGTTGAATTCGACTATCCGAACTCTCTCTCCCAGGGCTTTGTCGCCTATGTACGGTCTCAGCGCCTCAGCCGACGATTCCGAGCTGAAGGTTCCAGTTGAAATGCTGAAGCAAGCCCCGCCCTGGCTAACGAAATTAGACCGTATCATGTTGATCAACAACCTCAGCGACTGCGGAGAAACATTGCTCTCGGTGTCGATCATGAAGAAGGAGCCTTTTCGGACTCCGCCCCCCAATAGCTGGTCGAGCTCTCTGCTTCCTGTGGAGAAGTGGGTTGCTGTATGGGGTACTTTCTCTGGGCTTCTCACTATGGCCGGCGGGCCGTTTTCATATTCCTCGTCCAAAAAGGTGAACCTCCCCTGTTCCAGAGAGAATGGGAAGTGTTGGCTCTGGACTCTGAATCCTCTTAGCTTGTCTATTCCGAGGGATCTGATTCTCCTTCCATCTAGCTCGTTCTGTTCGAGAGTCACGACTCCGTCGACTAGGTAGCCGAGGTTGTCGGCTCGTTCGGCCTCGCTCACGAGAATCACACTCACTTTTGTCTGATCTAGTTCAGACATGACGGCTGACTCAAGCATTTTTCGGCCTTCAGGCGTCGCGTTTCTTAACGCTCCCTCCCAGCTATCTACGACAAGGATGGATTTCTGTTTGGCCTGTTTCAGTCGTACGATCTTCGAGAAGACACTGTCCGTGTCGGAGCCTCGGAGGTCGTGGAATTCGTCATTCCAGCTTGCCTTTGAGGATCTTCCTGACATGGAATCGATAACCTCATCGATCCAGGGAAACTGTATACGTAGCTTAACGGGTGAGACCCTACTTGACGCGTAGACTCTGTGTGAGTCCCCAATAGCGTTCAGTATCTCAAACGCGAGAGTTGTCTTTCCGGTTCCAGGGGCTCCTTGGATGAGCATGACGTTTCCTGGAACTTCTAGAAACTCCAAGAACATGTTCATCATAGGGGATGATGTCGCGCGGACTACAGAGGATTCGAGAGCTTGAGGATCGGGTTTCGTTCCCGAGGCTATCAAACTATTTCATCGTATTCAAGAAGGAGTGTGAAAGATTTCAAGAATTTGTCTCCTTTGTGATGTTCGAGTGGGAACCAATGTGACTGTTATGTCAAGTTGACCCTCCACGCGATAGTAAGTCGGTGGACCCTAGTCCTCAAAGCCTAGAGAGTGACACATAATGGGCAGGTAACGGTGCCAAAACTCAAATTCAGCAAGGACTACCTTCAACGTTTGACGAAACCTATTCCAAAGAAAGACCCGAACCGGCGAACTGCAACAGCTACGGAAGCGGTGTCAGAACCGCGACATCCAACGGGATTTCACCAGTACTGCACGAACTGCGGGAAAGACCAGCTTTTCAGCGTAGACACGTTGGGCTGGAAAACATGCACTGTCTGCCGCG
>WNGL01024633.1_pt1 | contig 10867 bp, 7 predicted proteins | sample 5400591 | NCBI WGS metagenome assembly WNGL01 (sample SAMN13153377, study PRJNA577476) | soil metagenome | isolation source: 80 cm soil or saprolite under Garry oak tree replicate 1 | place: USA:California | collected 2016-06-15
CTGGACGCCGACATAAAGCTCACCCCGGCTGGGGCAGACGCCAGCCTGCTGGCGGTATCGGCAGTCTGCCGCCCGCTGCTTGGCGGCCTAGCCGCGAGCCTGGACCAGGCGATCGTGCGCCGGTGTGCCACGGCGATGATCCAAGCCTTCACCCACCACATCGCGGCAGCCATCACGCACCCGGTCGCCTCCCCCGGCGCACGCCACGCCGGCATCCTGCCGGAAGCCTGGCCCGAGCCCGAGACGCCGTGACTGCATCCCGGCCCTTGCTGGCGGCTTTCCGCCGCACCAATGAGCCACGACATCGAACAGATCACCTCGCGGGCGAGACCCGGCTGACCAACGATGTCGAGCCGGAACCCTCATCAGCCCTGCTCCAGCCGATCGGCCCACTTGCCGTCCTGAGAGTCAAGGCAGCGGTCCGCGCAACCTCGGCACGCCCGGGCAGCTCCTGGAAGGCACCCGCCCTGCAGCCGAAGGAGACCAGCGATGAATGCCTCAGTGGTGGCGCCACTGCGCTGGCGCCACCACTCGCAGGCTGTCACTGAATCCATCCGACCGCATCACGGCGAAGATCACCGAGGCTGCGCGGTAACGCCACCGGGCTGCTGGCACACAGAAGCGGATAATCTGCTGAGGCGACGCGTACAGTCCCGCATATCGGGCAGAGCCGCAGCGCAGGGCAGTTTAGGTCTGGTTAGCGCTCAAGCGGTTAGCGGTCGGTTCAGTCCTCGTCGTCCGGCGAATCGTCGTCTTCCACGTCAACGTCGCGCTGGTCGATGTACTCTCGCCAGATGTCGTTGAGGGATCGCTTGCTCTTGGGGTCGACGAGCCAGAACGGCCAGCCGTTCTCGCTGGTCCCGGAGACGGCGCGCGAGGCCCCGGACGGGGTTGAGTAGCGGTTGCCGTCGACGTCGAGTGCCCCGTCGGACAGAACGGTGGCGGTTCGCTCGGCAACGCGGCGTCGTCGCGCGTAGAGCGTTGCGCCTTCCTCGAGTAGCCCTGCGGCCATCAGGTCCGCGAGCTCGACCTTGCGTGTTGGACGCCGTTCGATCCGTTCTGTCCGGGACTGGTGCCCTGCCGGCACGGGCCATATCTCGGTGATCACGTCGATCAGCTGCTCGGTGCGGGCCCGGATGTGCTCGTCGTCCCAGCCGTCCTTTGCTTGTTCGAGGAGTTGCCGGTTGAGCATGAAGACGTCATGGCTTTGGAGTGCGACGTATTTCCCGGCCTGGCCTGACCACGGCCCGTTGGACACTTTGCTGTTCAACCTGCGGGTAAGCAGGGTGAGGTTGCCGATCGTGTCGAGGATGGCATCGCGGTCGGCAGCCATCCGGCCTTCGGGCAGGGCCCAGTGGACCTGCCAGCGTCGCGGCATGATGTGCTCGATCTGGTACTGGCCCCGTGCGACGCGTTCCCCGCCAAGCCCGGTGGCCGGGCCCCTCCAACCGCGCTCGTGGTCCTCGATCGCCTCGAGCACCATGCGCAGCCGGGCGCGGGACAGCCGCCGGTATGCGGCGAGGGCCGTTGTCGGGCCAGTACCAGTTGGTGCCCGGCTGGCGCGCCAGGTGGTTCTCGATGACGTCACCGGCCGATTGCCGCCCGGACTTGCGGGCGTGCATGATCAGTTCGGCGAATACCTGCGTGTAAGACTTGGTGCTTGCCCGTACCAGCATCCGGCGGACCAGCCAGCTCTCGACGACCTCGAGCGCCTTGGTGAGCTGATCGTCCGGGATCGCGTCCTCGTCCGGGTCGAGAAGGAACAGCACGAGCGGCTTGACGACCTCGCTTTCCATGACGCCGGTGCGGTACGCGAACAACCCGAGCCGGTCGATCGGGCCAGTGAACTGCCCGGCGGCACTGACGAAGCCCCGGTACTGCCGGCCGGCGCGGTGGAGTTGCGCGAGAAGCTCGATCATGCTGACGCCGGAGTCGAAGTCGGCGTACGCCTTGAACCGGTGGAAGACCTCGCGGGCGAGGATCTCCTCACCGGTCTTGGCGATGAGCCAGTGGTTGAGGAACATCGAGGACCGCTGGTGACGCACGCGGCCTGCGCTGATCTCGGTTTCCCAGAACCCGGTCTCGAACTCCTTCCAGTCCTGCCCGTACGCCACTTCGACGTCGGCGCCGGACTCGGTGAGCCGCTGGAAGATGAAGTTCTTGATCAGGTCAGCGGCAGTTAGCTGCGCACCCCGCGCGTTGAGGGTCTCGAAGATCTCCTGCGCGTTCTCATCGGCGGCCAGGTCGATAACCACTATCTGCATCAGTTCGCGAACCGTGCGCTCGATCGCGGCGGCACGCGGCTGAACGTTCTCCATGTCAGCCGCTAGCCACTCACGGGCGCGTTTCGCGAAGAACTCGTGAGCCTGGACCATCCGGCTGGTCCGGTGCTCCAGGACGTCATAGGCCAATGGCGGGTCGGCGGCCATCACCGTGTTGAAGGCGGCGCGGTCGCGGTTTGTCGGCCATACCTTGAACCGGTCCTCCGGGCGCTCCCAGAACGGGGGCGCGTTCATGACCAGGGTTTCCACCCGCATCGCCGGCTGCTCAGCTCGCACCGCCAGCAGTTCGGCGTGCAGCGCGTCCAGGAGCAGCTGCAACGTCGTCAGCCGCTGCTGCCCGTCGATGATCGTCCGTTCCTGCATCGTTCCGGATGGATTCTGCAGCTGCTGGAGGACGACCGCGCCCAGGAAGTGCGGCTGATGCCGGGCGTGGGCATCGGCGAGCAGCCGCTGCGCGACGCGCGCGACGTCGCCCCACAGCGGCTCCCACTGGTTGTCCTCGTTCCAGACATACGGCCGCTGAAACAGCGGAACGATCAGCCGCTGGGGTTGCATGAACACCATCTGCGGCGTGCGGACCTGGGTCTCCATGCTTCCGGTCGCTCCTTGTCACCCCGCTTATCACACGGTCACAACCTACCGGCCGCACCACTGCGGCGTAATGGGTCAGCCATCCCTGCTACCGGCAGCGCGGCCCTGGCATGCGCCTTCCCGCCATACTGGCACCAATATGCACCACAGGCCGCGCTTGTCCTGGCTGCGGTCAGCAGCTGATCTGGCGCAGGAGCGGGGTCCTGGCCCGGAATCGTCCTATTCCGCGCGAAAGAAGTAGCCGCCGGTCACCGCGCTGGCGAACCGCCACGGCCCCAGCGCGGCCCATCCCGGCAGCCCGGCCGCCGCGGCGAACGCCGCCCCGATCGCCGCCACGGCCAGCCGGCACGGCGGCTCCAGCGGCACGGGCCCGTCACCGCCCAGCTCCGCGGCCAGCGCCGAGAAGCTCACCGCCAGCTCCCCGGCCCGCGCGGCGAACCGGCGCACCCAGCCGCGCGCGGTCGTATGCGGTGCCCCCGCCCGTGCGGCGGCCGGGCGGACCCCGCACCCGCCGCCGGCCACCTGCCCGATCACCGCGCCGACCGTCCCGGCCGCGTCCAGCCGCCAGGCCAGCACGAACGACGGGAGCAGCGCATGGGTCACCCCGCAGCGGCCGCACCTGACCCGCGGCACGAAGATCTTCCGGCACCGCCCCTGCCAGCGGACATGCCGCCAGTACCCCGACCAGCGCGCCACCGGGCCCGAGCATGACGGGCAATCGGGCCGCGGCGCCTGGATCCGCCGCCCCATCGACGCGTACGCCTCGACCGTCAGCGGGCACGGCCATACCATGGACATGGCGAATCACCGCCTCAGATCCCTTCTCGCGACAGTTGGCCAAACAGGGCGAGAAGGGATCTTCACGTTAAGTAACACCGGGACAGCACAAGCGTCACCCCGCCGCCAAGCCGCCGCCACCCCATCCGCAAAGAACGCAACCGAAACTCGCCGAAGACGCTCAGGGAATCAAGCCGTCAACAGCGGCCATCGCTGACCGCCTTCCCATCCCGCCCACCCGCCGCAAAGAGCTGACTCAACGGCTCCGGACACGGCGCTGCGAGTGGTGCGACACGACGGCCGACGTGGAAATCCACCAGGTCCGCAAACTCGCCGACCTCGCAAGGACAGGACGGCCGCAGCCCTGGTGGGCGCAGCTCATGGCCCAGATGCGCAGGAAGACCCTGGTGGTCTGCACCCCCTGCCATCAAGCCATCCACCACGGGAGCATAACCACGCCGGTCACGGCGTAATCGCTGGAGAGCCTCGTGCCGGGAAACCAGCCCGCGGGGTTCGGACCGGGGGTCGCTGGAAAAGGACCCGCCTTCGGCGGGCACCTCGCCAGCGGCCTACCGGTGTGGGGAGCGAACCTGGTCGGGACTTCTCTTCGGTCGAGCGCGGGGGACTGCCATCTCGGGCGGGGCTCCAGGCCATGGAACGATCCAGCCGGGGTTGCGGTGTGTTTGCGCCGGGATCTGGCGGGTGGCTGCGGGAGCCTTCGCCCGGAGGGAGCGCATACTGCGGCATTGCCGTCCCCCGAAAAGCTAGGACGATTGTGCATGAGGGCTACCGGCAAAGGAGACGTGCAATGGATGGGACCTCATACCCTGTCAGCTTCTCGGTCGACTACCCCGACCGCGAGCTTAACCGCGTGACCAGCATTTTCCGCATCTTCACCATCATCCCCATCGCGATCGTCCTGGGCGCGGTGGCCGGCGGGACCTGGGAGTGGAGCTACGGCAACGGGACCACCGGGGCGGCGGCTGGCGCGGGCGGCCTGCTGTTCTTCGGCCCGCTGGTCATGATCTTGTTCCGGCAGAAGTACCCGCGCTGGTGGTTCGACTGGAACCTCGAGCTGCAGCGGTTCGCCAACCGGGTGCTGATCTACCTGGCCCTGATGGACGATCAGTACCCGTCCACCGACGACCACCAGTCGGTCCGCCTCGACTACCCGTACCCGGACGCCGCCCGCGAGCTGAACCGCTGGCTGCCGCTGGTCAAATGGCTGCTAGCCATCCCGCACTACATCGTGCTGTTCTTCCTGGAAATCGCAGCGCTTGTGGCCGTGATCGCGGCATGGTTCGCGATCTTGTTCACCGGCCGTTACCCTCGTGGCCTGTTCGACTTCGTCGAAGGGGTGGCGCGCTGGCACAACCGCGTCGTTGGCTATGCCGTGACCCTGGTCACCGACGTTTATCCGCCATTCCGGCTCGCGCCCTGAACTCCGGGCCTCGCCCCGCCGGAGATGCGCGGGCCGGCTCTTGCGAGCACCCATGCGAACGCACGCTCATGCCGCGTATGTAGCGACCTGCCTGCCTGGGCCGGTTGGGACGATCATGGTTCGAGATGGGACCAGTGATCTCGTTCGGCGGCAGCCTGGGCGGCCAGGCCAGCCATCCCGAGCTCTGCCGCTTTCTGCTCGACGCGCTTCATTTCCGTGACGCCTTCGTCGTGGCTGGCTGACTGGCGGACGAGAGCCCTGGCCAGGTCAAAACGTGTCCTGGTGTGCAGGACTACGAATTCGCTATTCTCATCGGCGGCGCGAGCCAGGTGCATCGCAGCAGCCGTTGGTTGCCCGGCGCCCAGAACGGCGAGGCCGATGTAGCGGTGCTTACTGCCGAGCAAGACCGCTGGCCATCCTGCGACCACAAGTGTGTCCAGATGTGCGACAAGGAGGTCAGCGAGGCGTTCTCCCATGCGGCTTGCTTCGTCTGGCGGCAGCATGGTGTCCAGAGCCGGGTGCCCCATGACCATCGCAGCCGTGGCAAGTACCGCGATCCGCGACGGCCCGCGAGGCAAGCCGCTGAACTCGCCAGAGTTTGCGCTGGCTTCCCTGAGCAGGCGGATGGCCAGCACCGTTTCGCCTGTCTCGGCGTGAATGAGTCCGGCGGCGAGTGACCAGACCGGGTCGTTCTGGGCGCTCACACTCTGCTCGACCAGATCTGTTAGTGCTTCGGTCAGCCCGTGGACCTGGCCAGTCTCGTAGAGCAGCCAGCCCATCTGACCCATCAGCGCTTCACGTGCCATCGATTCGCCCCACGGTCCGCTCAGCCGGGCCGCCTCGCTGGTGTGCTCGCCTGCGGCGTTGAAGTCACCCCGGGCGAGCGCCAGCATGGCCTGGAGGAGGGCCTGGGTGTACAGAGCCACAGTCGTACCACTCTGCTCGGCGAAGTCGCGATAGGCGCGCAGGGCTGATGGCAGCTCGGCGAGCCGTCCGCCACGAATGAGGTCAGTGATGCGCCCCCCGAGGGCTTCCTCCAGGTGATAAGCCGACCGGAGGCTGAGCGCGAGGTCGGATGCTTGCCGGTCGAAATCCAGCAGGTCGTCAGGCGGCACGATGTCCAGCAGGCCGGCGCGGATCCCGAGGATCATGTCGGCGCGCGCCACGGGATCGGTGACTGAAGGCAGTTGCCGGAGCAGGCTCCTGGCGAGCTCGGCTTGCTCGTTCTCGTACTGCCGCGTTGAGATGCTGAGCCGCGCGGTCAGCACGGCCTGCGCCTGCGCCCGAAGTACGCTCTCGCCGGCTGGCAGCCGCCCGATCACGTCTCTGATCTGCTCTGTTAGTTCCTTCTCATACAGGCCGTACCTCCAGGTCAACCGCTCGAGGCGGACTAGGGCCATGGCTTCCCGCCCGGGGATGCCGAGCGACCGTGCCAGCGACGCCGCTTGCTTGAGCGCGTCGCGTGCCTCGTCCCAGCGGCCACGGAACCTCCGTGCGTCCGCCAGCATGATCAAGACGTCGATGCGCTCCGTGCCTTCCGCATGCCGGGCCGCCGCCTCATACAGCTCAGCGGCGGCACCGAATGCGTAGTCGGCTAGCGCCAGGTCAGCTGCCTGCCTGACCAGTGTCACCAGTTCCTCCGTGCCGACCAGGGCGGCGCCGGCCCCGATGGCATGCCGGGCGAGCAGCCGGGGATCGGATGCCGGATCAGCCAGCAGCAGCTCGAGGCGCCGCACGTGCAGCGCGCGCCGCCGGGCCGGGGGGCAGGTATTGATAAGAGCATCGATCCAATTGTCATGCTGGAAGCGGTAACCAAGAACCCGGGGAGTAAGAACCGAACCATGTCGGCGTTCGTCGTCGAGGACGCGCTCGACGAGGTCCGGATCCAGGTTCGTGACCGCCGCGATGACGTCCGGCTCGATATCGGCATCTACAGCGCACAGAGCCGCCGCCTGCAAGACCGTACACGCTGCCTCCGGACGGGCGCGAATGGTGGACTCGAGCACGCGCAGGCCCTCGGCATCAAGCTTGCCGACAGCCCAGGCGGCGGTCCCCTCCCCGTCCGGCGGCACCTGAAGCTGGGTGCTGTTGATCAGCTGCGGGCACCCGCCGGTCTGGCGCAGCACGAGCTCGACAATCTGTGGCGGCGGCTGGACGCCCGTGCGTCCACGGAGCAGATCCGCGGTGGTTGCCAGGTCAAGCGGAGGCACCCGGATGGTCGTTACGATGTCCGCGACGGCACGCCCGGCCGCTTGATCACAGTACCCAGCGAGCGCCGAGTCCTCGTCGAGTTCCTCCGGCCGCAGCGCCGCGACGAGGCCTACACCGTGGGCATTTGCCAGCCGGGTCACGTCAAGCAGCAGACGATCCGAGCTGGCCCCGCCCCGGTGCGCATCGTCGATGACCAGTACCAGCGGCTGCCGCTGTGCTAGGTGAACGAGCATCGCGGCTACGGCTGCGGCCACCTCGCCCGGGAACCGCCGTCCCATCAGTTCGTTCTCAGTGCCAGCTAGCAGGATGTTGTCGAGGATCGCGGCATGGGTGAGCAGGCTGGCTGGCGCCAGTTCGGTTCGGCGGAGCATGATTCCACAGCGGTGCCAGCAGGCGCCGCCAGCCTTGATAACCCGCTTCGCCGCGATCAAAGGTCATCCACTCCACCTGGACGTCCTCGAGTCGGCCGGCCAGGACCTTAACCAGCAGGCGCGATTTGCCGATGCCGGCCGGCCCCGCAACCAGCGCGCAGCCGCCGCGCCCTTGCTCGATGCGGTCTAGGAAGCCATTGAGGTCGGCAGCTTGCTGCTCTCTGTCCAGGAAAGGGTCACCGCCGACCGATGGCAGCGGCCGTGCCGCCACGGGCGGCAGTCTTCCCTCGGCCGTGAGCCTGATCAGGGCGTCGACCCACGACAGCCACGCCGCGTCTACCGGCCTGCGGCTTTGCCAGTCGGCAACGGCCGAACGAGCGGATCCGCTTGCCGGGCTGCGGCCCAGGGCCATGGCCACGAAGTCCTCGCGCGACGAACCCCTCAGATTCAAGGCGTCGGCAAGCCTGCTGGCCGTATCCCTGCGGGTCGTCCGGGTGAGTCCCCGCTCCAGGTCACTGATCGCCCGCGAGCTGAGCCGCGCCGCGTGTGCGAGATCTTCCTGCGTCAGGAAGGCAGCCTTTCGCAGGCGCCTGAGCAATACGGCGAACGACGGTCCAGGCCCCGCGGTCATAAAGATCTCCCCACCGACAGTCCGTGCCGCGACCCGCTCAGGCCCTCAGGCATACCGGCAGACGAGCCGGCATGCCCGAACTGTGAGTCACTCTGTGAGTTGGTCTTCATGGTAATCCTAGAGCACCTCGCCCTAGGCTAGTTCTGCGTCTTGACGGCACCCGAGCCATAGGTCATCACAGACTTAACAATCGCCAATCATGTCTGAAGCGGAAACAATCTATTTAGATAATTACTGCTAGTTCAGCACTTTAGATAGTTCTCCGACGGGAGGGGACGGCACCGAGCGGTGGGCTACTGCCATGCATCTGGCGGCAGCCCGCTGCCGGCGCCGCATCAACGTTATTAGTTCTGTCTGTAACGAGAGTGTGCACATGAGTATCTCCACCCGCCCAGCCTCGCGGGCGCATAGTCTTGCGTGGCCATCAGCACGCCCGCACCTCGGGTTGTCCTGCACGGGGCGCTGCCGAGAAGTCCTATACATGTATATATCTCCCGAATGGCCGTTACGCCGCAAATGCCGGATTCGCCGTGCCGGGGAAACCTCATTAGTCGCGAAGCGCTTGCGCAATTACTCTTCCAGAAGTCTAATACAACCAAACATACGCGAAGCAAGCATGGCTTGCGAAGATGGGGGGTCCATCAATGCGGATGACTAAGCTCAGATCCGCTCTCGTCAGCATAATCCTGGCCGGGCTGGCCATGGCGGGCACTGTCCCTTCTGCTGGTGCCGTGAGCGTGAAGCCCGCGGCTGACTTGCAGGCGGCCGCGCCGACTCCTTCGCCCGTGGTCGACGGCCAGGCATGTCCTGATGTCATGGTGATCGGGGCACGCGGGACCAATGACGGCCCGACGACTAACCCAAACAGCCTGCCCGCTTACGCCAAAGATCAATATCACGGCGTGGGCGCCACCATATACAGCATGTACGGGCAGCTGGTGACGGCGAACCCTAAACTAATCTTCAGCCTCGAACCCGCCGTCTACCCAACCATTTTCGGCGTAAAGGGCCTGAGCACGTTCCTGCAGAACGTCGGGCAGTCCGCGCAGTATCTCGGGGATGCGCAGACCGGCGCGAACAGCATCGCCCAGGAAATCCGGGACACGGACACGGCATGCGGCCCACACGTGGATTACATTCTCGCAGGCTACTCGCTAGGCGCCTGGGCGGTCCACGACGCCCTGGAACTTCTTCCTGACAAACTGGGCGAGATCATCGGGGTGGCACTTTTCGGTGATCCGCTTTTCTCGCCTACTTTGCCTATTGTCCGCGACTACCAGGCTAGTGACAGCCTTCCGGGACTTGCCGCCCCCTTCTATCCTGCGGACACCGGCATCCCCTCGGGCCTTTATGCCGAAACTGGGTCTTGGTGCTTCCCCAGCGACCCGGTCTGCCAGGCCTCGCCTAGTCCGGCTTGGCAAGTTGAGGCCGCCGCCTGCGTGGCCGACGCGGCTTTGAACCAACCTAAGCTGCTGCCGTGCAGCCACTTCGACTATCCCGGCGCCGAGGCCATCAAAGCCGCCGCGTTCCTGCAACCATTCCTGCCGCCGCCAACGGCACCGGATACTCCCGGCAACGTTACGGCTGTAGCGACAAGCCAGTATAAAATCCAGGTGACCTGGACTGAGGCCACAGCTGATGTCACAGGATTCAATATCGATAATGGGTGCCCGGTCGGGTCATGCGGTCCGGGCGCTACGCTTGCCCAGACAACTGGACAGGTGGACTCGGCTACGTTCAGCGTTACACCGGGCTCCTACCAGTGCTTCCGGGTACAGGCCTTCAACAAGGCCGGCGCATCGCCATGGTCGGGTTACGGGTGCATATCAACACCCGGCCTCGTCCTATCCGCTACCCAGGAGTGGACGAACACCAAGGTTACGGTCGCAGCTGGCGACAACATCGGCATCACCGCCGACGGTCAGATCAGCGTCAGCCCCACAGAGTCCGTGGGCCCGGCCGGAGACCCGTCATGCACGCCCGCACAGGAGTACCCGGGGGCCGCGTTTCCCGCCCCGGACCTCCCTTGCTGGTCCCTGATAGCCCGCATCGGCAACGGGACGCCGTTCGAAGTCGGGACTTCTGCTCTGATCACCAACGCCGCCTCGGGCGTCCTGTTCCTGGGCATCAACGACAACAGCTTCTCCGGCAACTCCGGAAGTTGGAATGTGAACATCAAACTCGGCGGGCTCTGAGCACACCTGCGAAGCCCGGTCACCTGCTGGCCGGGCTTCCCCATACTCGCTGACCGACCTCGGCCGGGTGTCGGCTCGCTCGAGGTATGGCCGGTCACAGGTCTCGGCGGCGTGTCGACCGCCGGACCCACCGGCCCGGCTTTGCCTGAGCGCATTTCCCATTGCCACCCCGCAGCGTCAGCGACAATGCGGGTGATGAACCCTACTAATAATTGGACTATCCAACGCGCTCACATGACCCTATGAGGGCCGGGCCCCTTTCCAGCTCAGCCCGGTAGCGGGACGCTCCGGGTGAAGCACAAGCTCGGGAGAGGAGACCCGGCAATGTCTGTTTACGTCGGCATCGACGTGCACCGCAAGCGCTCCCA
>WNGL01010189.1_pt1 | contig 10866 bp, 10 predicted proteins | sample 5400591 | NCBI WGS metagenome assembly WNGL01 (sample SAMN13153377, study PRJNA577476) | soil metagenome | isolation source: 80 cm soil or saprolite under Garry oak tree replicate 1 | place: USA:California | collected 2016-06-15
TGGTCTCCGAACATCACGCGGACGAAAAATATCCGCCTGTCTCGGCCGCGAGCATCCTCGCGAAGGTCCGAAGAGATTCTAGAATCGAAGAGCTAAAGAAAGAATACGGCGAAATTGGATCAGGGTACGCGCACGACCCGATAACCGTCCGGTATCTTAGCGAGTACTATTTGGCAAATCGAGATTTTCCACCGATCGTAAGAAGATCGTGGAAAACGCTCAGAAACCTTGTCCGAGAAATCTCCCAGTCAAAACTAGGTTGACCTGTTGATTGGTCTTCGACGGCTCAGGCAAATGCCTTCTCGCTCATCTATGGTCCGAGTAACTTTGACCAATCATCGCCGTCTGACACCAAAACTAATGGTGTCCGAATTAAGGGCATCGGCTAAGCGAAAATCGCAATCCAACTGACAAGTAGTACAATGAATTTCATCGCTGGTATCAATGGAGGTAGTACCAATCCTATAGTGGCGAAAAAAGAGCACTTTATCTCAATAATGGCTTGCCATCATGGTTCACCTAATCTACTCTGATACGTCGTTCGTTTCAATTCAGGTTTGAGAGGTTAATTGATCCCACCTTTTAGGTTGCCTCACGCCGATTATTCACGAATCGGCTTGCTACGCGAAGCAGATTCCTAGGACCTGAACCATTCTGGGTTCAGACTTACACAGACGCCATATGTCGTGGTAGGCTTGATAAGGTGCATCGCAACGTTTTCCTTGGTACCGACCGCCCAAGGAATAACGTCTTCTGACACGGGTAAATATCGACGGTCACCAAAGTAGGTTTTCACAAGTTCCTTAACGTCTGGATGCAAGATTCGATAGACTTCGCTTTCGACAACCTTTGTAGAATCAAGTTCAACCAAGTTAGACATGAGAAAGCTGGAACGAAGCCCGTTGGAAAACGGTTCTTTACTCGAGGAGGCTTTGGTCTCTTCAATGGTTTGACTTAATGAAACGGCTTGAACTCTAGCGAGGCCCTGCGCAAGCCTTCTGAAGTGCATGCCAGTCATTTTCCCTGGAGTCTTGATTAGACGTGGGTCATAACGTGGTCCCGCCATTCGCATATAGTCATCGAACGTTCTGTTCTTGTAGATCGCCAGGTTTCGCAGGTCGACGATAAGGGGTTCAAACTGGGAATTGCCCAGCTTGTAGCCAATGCAAGTGTATTGGATCAGGTTGCGCAGTCCCTCAGCAGTGTTATTGCTAGCCTCCTTAACTCCATGATATGTGAGATGCCCAGCACAATACCCGAGAAACTGACGTATTTCCTTGGGAACACCGGCGACTCCCATTTTCTCAATCCTACGGAGAAGCATTCCGCCAAAAATGGTCCACTTAGTTCTATGAATAGACCTCAGCGTGTCAGGCGCGTAGGTCCACTTCCCAGTACTTTCAAACGTGGCCCTAAGCCAATTCACACGGTTTCCGTTTGCCCGAAACAGTGCATCTGGTGCTAGTTTGAGTGTGGGGACTTTCTCGTATCCCATCTGCGGCAAGAATCGATGGAATTTCCAAGTTGAACGTCCAACAGGAGAGCGCAAAAAGAATATGCCGTTTAGACAAAGAAAGGAATCCAACAGATGGAATGCTGAAGTGTAAGCAGCCATGTTTGCGAGAGGATCATAGTCTTTTGCCTCCAGCAAGGAATAGGCACCGTAATCTTCGATGCCCTTCAGGAACTCAGCTATTGCTTCTCCTAGGACAAACGTCCCGAAGAAATCGCTCTGTCTAGATGTGATATTCCCATTTCTAAATTCGAAATTCGGTAGGAAATCCGGATCCCAGTTAAGAGAAAGTTCTATTGCCGCTTCGTCCTTCGTTCCAAATGCCCGTCGTTCGAATTCCTTCCGGAATTGCCACAGAGATTCGTAGTCCTGAGCTATACTCTTGGATAAAGCAATTGATCTAGGTGCATCAACGGCTGGACTCGTTGAAGCCGGTGAATCTGGAGTCGGATAAGAGGAATTGCTTTCTCCAAACGCACCCATGAGAAGCTTCGCTCCAGTATCACAGCAAATGGCCGATAGATAACTCAACCATCGCAGCCACGACTGCCTACTCCCACAGTTAGCAAGGGCGTCACATGGGTTCAACCAGAACCAATAACATCCGACGTAACCCTACCTCAGCAGCTGAGCCCCGACACAACTTGGGCCGAGCTCAACAAGTGCAAATTGTAAGTTAGCAAGAGGATCTCCAAGTCTCTCAACCACGCGGGACCAGACCAAAGACTAACGGGAGACGCAATGATCCGATTCAGGTACGTCTACTGATGCATCAGCCACCAACAACATGTCGCGCCTAAAGCCCTCAGAGAGCTGCGGGACCAGCTGCGCTGCAAGATCGTGAAGCTCCACCTCACACTCTTCGGACAAATCGGCTTTCGCAAGTTCTCAACGTGGATCAACTCTGAGGCACGTGAAGATCGATGGGAGAAAGGTTGAGGCACGACTAGGAGATTCAAGAGCTCTCAAGAATGGGATAAGAATCCATATTGTCACGCATCTCCTTTATCGTGGATCCTAGAGTCGGGCCTGCAGATCGCATTCACTTTCACCCATCTTTCCATTTATATTGAGCATCGCGACACCACCCCTCATGCCTGCCATTGACACACTTTCGCTGAAGGAAATACCGGGCATGGCAAGAGATGAATCAGCAACCAAGACCCTTTTTGAGAATCAGTCCAGGGTCCCGACTCAACACAATCTCTATCTGGGGGATTCCCGCAGAATGGTTGAACTCGAAAACAATTCTGTTCAGCTAATTGTCACGTCCCCTCCCTACTGGGTATTGAAGAAATACGATCTCACTGAAGGACAGTTAGGCGGAATACAAGATTACCGTGAGTTTCTTGCTGAGCTGTCGAAATCGATCGCAGAATGCTACAGAGTTTTGATTCCCGGCGGCCGGTTTGTTTGCGTTGTTGGAGATGTTTGCCTTCCGAGGAAAAAGATGGGAAAACATGTGGTGTATCCTCTTCACTCCGATATCACAGTCCTGGCGCGAGATGCTGGTTTCGACAATCTGACTCCAATTCTGTGGTACAAGATAGCGAGCGCGAGGTATGAGGCCAACACATATTCCACTATCCTCGGCAAGCCCTACGAGCCAAACGCCGTCGTAAAGAATGACGTTGAGTTCATCCTAATCCAGCGAAAACCGGGACCATATCGGAAACCAACATCAGAGCAGCGCAGGATTAGCTACATCCCGAGAACGTTCTACGAGCAGTGGTTCAGGCAGATTTGGACCTTGAAAGGGACATCAAGCAGAGAACATCCGGCACCCTTCTCAATGGATTTGGCGCTCCGGTTGGTTCGAATGTATTCGTTCGTAGGTGACACGGTGCTCGATCCCTTTACGGGTACTGGTACAACAATGCTGGCTTCGATGAAAAGCGGAAGGAACAGCGTCGGCTACGAAATTGACATGAAGTTCGCGGGAGTCGCTCAAAGGAGACTGCTCGACGAGAGTACGAAGCTCTTCGTCGGTCACAAAGTCTCTTACGATGTAAGCAAACCGAGCGAGATTCCAAAACCTGCATCAGCTCTTTAAGCTCGTATCCGAGGAGTCCTGTCCGCGCCCTAGTTGTCTGCGGACAAACAATTTGTCAATTATCTCAAGAACGAGATGTATCATCCTCGGTCTTCCGCACACGGAGATAAGCTATGCAGACTCGTTCTCAAAGACCTGCTCGACACGTGTGCCCACTTTCAAAGGGCTGCGAAAAGTGGAAAAGTGGTCTATAAGCTTAATCACGTGATTGACCAAGGGTCTCCGACCCAATGGAACCTGGACATTGTCGTTGGACCTCCGGTCACTCAAACCCAGAAACTATTGGATGGCGAACCCATTGCGTCGGGAGAACCGCGGGAAATCTGGTTAGCTGTAGACGCCAAGACAGTGATGACTGAGCATGGCAAAACTCGTCGAAATAGACAGCGGGACTTAAACTCTCTTCACGACATTCTTCACCGAAAGGACCCGAAGACGATAGTTGGCGGTCTTGTTGTAGTAAACATTGCGGAGCGCTTTAAGTCTCCCCTACGCCCTGAAGTCACTATTCATCATAACGTCGAGCGGCTTGTTCGAGAGACAATTGAACTGTTCACCGGTCTGCCTCGCTCTAAGGATGGCAAAGCAGGTCTCGACGCACTGGGGGTAATAGTCGTTTCTCATTCTAACCTCACGGAGGACGAAACCGAACTCGTTACCGACGACCCAGCTCCCCAGTTAGGAGATCCTGTCCACTATGATACGTTCCTTCGAGATATCTGTGAAGTGTTCGGTCAAAGATTTGCTAACTGAGCCAAGGCATCTGGAAAACCCGAACTCATTGCATCGCAGTAACCATGCGAGTGATGTTTTACAGATTCTGGTTTTTCCACTTGACATAGAGGTCTCTGGTTTCTCCCCTCGATAGGTAGTTTGGAGATTCATGGATCAACATCGCGGTATCGCCTATTAGTTCATACACTGGCTTTCCCAATGAAAGCGCATGCTCGACTTCCTTCCCAACGCCTGCTGTCACCATACCCATTAGACGAGAGAATACCAAGGCGTCGCACGACTCAACGAGCTCAAGGCAGTAATCCATTCCCTTCAATGCTTTCTCTGGGTTGTCTTCGTAGTCACCAGGATCTACTATTCCATGCGTAGGGAAAGACTTTCTGATAATGGCAAGCTCTTGCTCCTCTAGAGTAGTGTAGTACGTGCACATAGCATGTGAATAGTAGACTCGCATCGCAGATCTCCAGTGACTACGAAAAACTTATCCCTTGACTTAGATCCCAGAGACTGGACGGACAGACGTTGTTGAACTCACACGCCTTACACTTCCAAGGGTTCTTTGTGGGCAACGGTTCTCTATTCGACAGCCAATACTCTTTCGCCCAATCTACTTGTCGGAGTATTGCCTCTTTGTTGAAAGGGACCAGATGAACACGCGCTCCCTTGTAAGCTTCTTTGATCAGCTTTGATTCTTTAGAAGGCAAGGCGTGCATCGCGATAGAAAGGAATTCCTTGCGTTGTTCTTCAGTTGCGGGTTCCTTTCGTCGCCATCGCACGATAGCGAGGGTGAGGTCACTGCAATCAAAGCCCATGCCATCAAGAATCAGTCCGTAAATGCCAGCTTGGAATTCTTGGTCTTGATAGAGAATATTTGGGTCACCGACCGTGGTCTTGAGCTCTACAACGAATGATGGTCTGCCTTTCTCGAATATTATTGCGTCGGGTCGACCGGCGAGAATGATGCCGTTCACGAGAGATGCGAGTGGGAAAGACGCTACATAGAGGGGCTTCTTGTCGATGTTCTTGACGACCTGGTCTCCTGTTGTCTTACGCATTGCGAGAATTTCCTCATGGAGGACATCTCCCTCCGTCTTGGCTTCAGTTTGGATATCGCCCTTAACGAATGAGTTGTCAACCTTGAGTTCACAATAATACTGGCCGGCCATCGCTGAGGCGGGTATGAATGGTAGGCCATGTCTCAACGGGACTGGACTCTGAGGCAGACTACGCGACGCATCGAGCAGATTCTCTCGCCAATTCTTGTTCAGGATTTCTACCCTCGCCTTCTTTCAGCTAGGACCGCGCGAGTACCTCTACCACGGAGCCTCGCGACTCGATGAAGCTAGCCATTCTACGTGAACGGCTACTAAACAGGCCGACACCTTCAATGAATCCGATTCCATCTGCGAAGGTTGACCAATCTCCAACTAGGACCAATTTCATCCTGCATCTTGATGTGGCCACGTTCAGCACTTCTCTAACACCAGTCATTCCCAAGTACCCTTTCTTGTTCGAACGAACAGTTTGAAAAATTACTACGTCAGCTTCAAGACCCAAGCTTCTAGTTACGGTTGTGACGTTCTCTCCGGCGAGACCGTCCGCTGAAAGTGCCTGTTGAGCCTCAATTACTTGCCCCTTCTGAGGAGCAAGAACGAGGAGCCTGTTAGGATCTGTCGTATCGAGGCCAGATTGCCGGAGGGTCTTCACGATTTCTCGTGTCACTTCCACTTGCAGTCCGTTACTGTAAGCTAAACCAAGCTCTTCTCCTCCCCTGACGTCTGCAAAGGTAAGGGGTTCTGTAGGATCGACTATCTGTCGGAAGGTTCCATGGGGAAGATTACGGAGCTCTAAGCGACGGTTGCGCACTTCGGGCGGAGAGTCGAGTTTCCCCTCGTAAAACACCGCTGAGGTCATGTCAACGTTTGGCTCGGGCAACCGGTAAGACATCCGAAGCATCGAGACTGCTCTAGGGCGACTCTTGCGTAATCTTGAGAGGATTCCGGACTCCATCCCGTTTGGACTTATTGGTCTGGCTTGCATATCGTCGCCTACGATGGTTATGGGGACGGGTTCAGATCGACCAGCAACGGCGTGTTCCATGACCTCGAAGCCCTGTTCGGGCCGAGCCTGAGCTGTTTCATCCAGGATGATTCTCTCCGCTGAGACCACCGCTGGACCCGCTTTCCAACTAGAGTGAAGAGTTGTGAATACTATGCTTGCCTTGTGGATTCGCTTTGGGTCGTTCGTGTGAATAGGCAAGATATCCTCTGAAACAGCAGGAGTGTACCCGATTCGACAAGCCAGTTCCTTGAAAGTGTCATCAGTTCCTCCACCCTGAAAATGTAGGAATCGAGTATAACGTGCTACAGTGTCGATGGTCTTGTTCCCGAAGGCTCCAACAACTACGGGTCTCTTGCCTTTGTCAATGGCTCCTAGTGTCTCGTAGGCCATCCCGAGAGACTTGCCCGTACCTGGAGGTCCCTGTACGCCTCCAACCCCCGTGCTAGAAAGTCGATCCTGAAGGATCCTACGTTGAAACTCGTCTAGTTCGAATGGGGCGCTCAGTCAGAGACCCCCAAGAAGATTCGGGCGATTTCTTTCACAACCGGCGATGCCCGCCGCTGAATGAAGTCTAAAGACGAAAGCTCTCGCTTGGTGAGATCAACCTCTGTCCTCATTGCAATGAGTGGAGAATTAGCCGCGAGACGAGTAACTTCTGATGCAGGGTGACTAGTAATCTTAACCTCAAGGCCATTGACAACAGAGGCCTGAATGGATCCTCTGAAGTTCATGCAAGCCAGAATCGGTCTATTCGGTTCAAGAACTACCAGTTGAACAGGGTCCCCTTTCAAGAAGGTCCGCGTCCCTTGGCTTCGACTCAATACGATGGACCCGGTGCCTTTGTCGACCGCACTGATTCGATAACCTGACTCGGCAATACGCAATCTTTCAAGCTCTTCGAGCGGCTTCTCTGAGACCATGAAATCCCATCTGTGCGAAATCTGGCGGAAATCCAAGACCCTATACCTTCGCTGCCAGAGCAATCTTCGTAGCTCGTCCTCATCTGATGGCAGACTTCCATCTCGATGCATTCTTTCCAGACCCTTGTAGAAATTGCATTCGTCAGGACGTTGGCAGACCCAGCAAGCCTTGGGAACTCTAAGTACCTGAACGGTTTCTGTGGATGAGGAGGTTAACGCTGCAAGGACGTAAGCCCTAGCCTCCCGCACTATTTCCTGAACTCTTTCCGTTGGTCGAGGATAGCGGCGTCCACCTGGATACAAGATCACCAGCTGATTGTGAGTGAAGTCGGATTCTGGACGTCGATTCCGGTAATTGGCAAGCATTCCGTTGGCCACGATTTGGAAGTGCTCATACCCGTGACTTCTGGGAGCTTCGTCATCATATGACTTGTAGTCGATGGTTGCATAGTCAGTATCCCACTCAGCTAGGGCGTCGATTCGACCTTGATGATGAGACTCAGGATTGGTGATTTGAATCTCTGTAAGAAATCTGTCAGGTGGACCTCGATCGGACATAAGTTCGGCGAGGCCTTCAAGCATGGCTTGCAGTCGCGTCTCTGCCAGGGTGAGGAATTCGTCGATGGTATGAGCGCCTTCAACGAATTTCTCTCTCCACGTCAAGAATATCTCCTGTTTTGCCGGTTCTATGGCGAGCTGAAGGTGTTTCAGACGTGAGCCGTTGGTTGTTGTCTTCCAGGTTTCATGGATTGCACCTCCGCTCTTGCTTAACACGTCATGTACCGCCCAGCCAACGAGGCCTCCGAATGATCCGGAAGTGGGAACACCGAAAATTTTCGGAAGCCGGTACTTCCAACCGCATGTTGCGGCCGTAGAAATGTCTGAACTCATGGCAAGATGAGTAGTGCTAGAAGTCACCTGGGTACTGCTCAGTCTACTCACCTACCGGTTCTCCTCCATACTTTGCAGCGAAGACCTTTCCTCCATATTCACTGCAAAGGGATTGAATCAATGAAAGGGCCCTTTCCGGGATTAAGATCACGGACTTTTGGAGACGTCGGCCACTTACTACTGTTAGAAGATGCTCGAGACGATAGTAGAACATCCTGTTTGGCTTTTCCAGGAACTTGTAGGAAACAAGCAGGAATTGTCTATCTAGGGACTCTTGTTCCCCATATTCCTGGACGTACTCTGCTAACCAAGAACCGGAGGGTTTTGCGGGCAATTGGACATTCCGCCTTTCATTGGATCAAGGCCGAAGAAAGATATAAGGATTGCACTATCTTTGCACCAAAGTGCGGTCGTAGTGCGTAGCTGGTGAAGAAACAGCTAGTAATTTACGTAGCGAAGGCTACTCTTTTCCCAAAAAGTTCAGGATTTCCTTGTAGGGCTGGTCTCGCTTGGTTTCCGAGAAGCTGTCGTAACTCAATTCTAGGACCCGAGGGAATGGCCTCTACCTACTCAATGCCGCGTGCAGGATGTTTTCCGAAAAAAAGGATTAGAGTTCGCCGAAGCCCATCCGATCAAAAATCCGAAGTCAGACGCTTACAACTTTCCGGGTCTGCTCGCTCATTTTACCAGTTCTGACCTCGAATCCGTGTTGCGAGCTTTGACAATGCGCCGAGACTCGTTCAGGAGTCGCTATCATGATGATACGTCTCTTATCGGGTGAGGCCTCTTTTTTCTAGTTCTTTTAGTCGTTTTTCCCAGTCTTTGAGTTGTAGGTCTCTTAGTATTGTGTTGAGTACTTGTGCTGTGTAGGTGTGTATTTGTGTCCAGTGATGGCGTTCTGCAAGGGTTAGTTCTGGGTTGTTCATTTTTTCCTGTGAGGCCCGGAGGCTTTCGCGTAGCTGGTAGACCAGTTCGTGCCGCAGCCTCTCCAGGCTTGGCAATCTCCTACGTTTTTTCCTAACTCTCTCGACAAGACCGGTATTCCCATTCTCCTTATGGTCTAGTCCATCGTTCTCCAATCTTTTTCTGATCTCCTTTTTCCCGTGCTTAGGCGTCATCTCCCGTAGGCTGTGTCAATGCTACCCTGGAAGAACGAAGAGACCCCGTGATCGACGAGGCCTCGTCTGACGCCTTTCTCTACAGGACATTGTCATGGCTCGATTCACTTAAACGATGTCGTCCCAGAGGCTCGTTTGTCGACGACGACGTTAATCGTCGGACAAGGACGAAAAAATACATCGACTCAATGGAAACACCTTAACGGCGAGTATTGGTTGGCAGCGAGAATGTTTGTTAGTGTGAAGAGTGTGTGATCCATTGTTGAAAGGATCTAAGAAGCCGGATATGCACCGGGATGATGTGTATCCGTGGGATCGGACTAGAGGCCAGGTGAGCAAGTGCATTTACTGTAGGGCTGATTGTCTCTGGGCTGTGTGTACGGAGTGTAGAGATCTGATTGCGCGGGGGAAGCCTCCTAGGACTCCGGTCTATAGACCGGCAAAGAAGGGTCTGTATCGTCGTCACACGTTCGGTGGCGAAGTTCGATGAGCATGCTCGTTTTCGTTTTTGGCGACAGTATCGCGCGTGGGGTCTTTACGATGATCGTGGAGGATGGGTCGGGAGGCTCTGGAACGGTCGTTCACGCCTCGTCTATAATCTTGGAGTAGACGGTGAAACCTCGGAGGATGTCAGCAAGCGTTTCTTTGCAGAGGCCAAGGTTCGAGGGGCTAACAAGAACTCGATTATCGTGTTCGCTGTGGGAGTCAACGACTCCAGCCATATGAACGGCTCCAACAGGGTGAGCTTAGACGAATACGTGCACAACATGGAAGGAATGATCGACCGGGCCGGGGAACATTTCACAAAGAAAATAGTCTGTGTTGGTCTCGCCCCAATCGATGAGTCCAAGACAGTGCCGTTCATTCTTGAAAAGACCCTCTCCTTCTACTCCACTGATCGTCATGAGTATGACCTAGCACTCGAGAAGATGTGTAATCGGAAGAATGTCACCTTCGTACCGCTTAGGGACCTCAAGTTTCACGATCATCTTTCAGAGGACGGAGTCCACCCGCTATCTTCGGGTCACGCTATGATCGCTGAGCGAGTTCTCCAGGTCCTGACCAGGCTTGGCTAGGGCGTTAGGACCGCCGGGAGTTAAGCTTCAGCGACTAAGGCCTAGATAGGCACTGGCGCATGCAATAGCTAACCCGTTTTAGCGAGCATATCCGATCCAACAGGATTCGGTCCAGTGTAGAAAAACGTCCAAGCCTCGAACGCTGAAAAGATCGGAAAGACGTTAAACGTCTGACAACGGCATTTCCATACACTCCTCAACGGAAATCGACGAAAAAACAGTCGACCACCCGGGGTAGGGTCCCGAAATCTCGCGGGACAAGGCAGGCGCCCTGAGGGTGCCAAGGAAATCGCCTGGAAAACGCCTGAGCACGCAAGTCGATGATAAGATCAGCATGACGACAAAGAGATGCGAATGGGGTTATTGATGGGTCCCTGTTAAGATCCGGCTAGCAATACAGCATCTAGAAAAACAAGGTATGCATGCGTGTCTCGCGACGTAGATCCGCCCTAGTCTTCTAGAATCCGCAAACCCGAAACGCCTCCGCCATCAACCGATA
>WNGL01019889.1_pt1 | contig 10864 bp, 10 predicted proteins | sample 5400591 | NCBI WGS metagenome assembly WNGL01 (sample SAMN13153377, study PRJNA577476) | soil metagenome | isolation source: 80 cm soil or saprolite under Garry oak tree replicate 1 | place: USA:California | collected 2016-06-15
CACCTGAGTCATTCCAGAATTCCTCGGAGTTCGGGAATGTACTTTCGGAGGGAACCGACGATTCCTTCTGGGACGAACAGGGCGATCACGATGACGACCACGCCGATGATGATGAATTGGAAGCCAGAGAGGACGGTCAGGAAGATATAGGACGGAATGTAGACCGCGACCGCGCCGATAAGAGGACCGAGGAGCGTGCCCATCCCGCCGATTACAATCATCGCGAGCATCTGCAAGGAGAAAATGAGATCGAATGCTTGATACGGGAAGACGCCCGACAGAGTCCAGTAGTAGACGCCGCCGGCTCCGCCAGCGAATAGCCCGCTCAAGGCGAAGAGGAACAGCTTGACCCGGGCAGCGTTGACCCCGACGGTCTTCGCCGCATCTTCATCGCTTTTGATGGACCGGATCCCGTACCCAATCCGACCATGGGTGATCCAGTACGTCAAGCCGACCTCAATCGCGAGGATGACCCAAATCGTGTAGAACCAGGAAAGGGGCTCGAAACCGAGCTTCTCCGGGCTCAGGTAGATGCCTTGGCCGTCGCCGAGTTCTTTGACCTCGAGCACGATGTACAAGGCCGCGACGGCGACGACAAGGGTCGCGATGGCGAAGTATACGCCTCGGAACCGCAGCGTGACAACGCCAATGCCCATGGCGAGGGCGAGGCCGACCACCGCTCCGAGCGCAACGCCCGCCACGGGATGCAGGTTGAGGGTGCCGACCCCGAATCCGAGGGCGTATCCTCCGAAGGCCATGAACACGACGTGGCCGAAACTCACGTATCCGGTCAGCCCCGTGATCAGATTCATGGAGTAGGCGAGGGTCGCAAAAATCAGGAGCTGGATCAGGACGGTCAAGAGGAAGGCGGGAATCCAAGGCGCCGTTCCGGCCAGGACGATAAGGAAGACCCCGATGCCCCACAACGTGGGCCCGAACGAACGAATCGCAGGCAGCCTCATCGGAGGATTCCCTCGGGCCGGAACAAGAGCACCGGGATGACGATAAGGACTCCGATTGCTGTCGAAAGGGCAATGCTGCCACCGAGGAAGAGTTGGCCCACGTCAATGATCACGCCCAATATTAGTCCGCCAACGAGGCTGCCCCACATTTTTCCTGGACCGCCAAGGACGACGATGACGAAACTGATCGGTGCGTACAGATTCCCCATCGCCGGGTAAATCCCGGTCGGGAGCCAGACGGTCAGAAGGGCCCCACCCGCCATCGTGATGCCAAATCCTAAGGCCGTGCCGATGGCGGCGGTTGAGGTGGGATTGATGCCCACGAGTTGGGTCGCGGGGATGTCTTGGCTGTACGCGCGGATCGCATTCCCCAGGTACGTCTTGCTCAGGAAGACATGCGATAGGCCGATGATCGCGACCGACGTGACCGCGACATAGAGACCGCCGAGGGGGAGTTGGACGGACCCGACCCGAACGACTCCCGGGCTCCATGGGATCCCGACGTTGTTTCCGGTCCAGAGCGTCTGCGCGGCATTAGTCAGGACGAGGGCGAGGCCGAACGTGGAGACGAGGGTCACCATCTCGCTCTGCAGGCCCATCGACTCCTTGCCGCGGAGCTCTCGGTAAAGGAAGAAGAAGTAGAAGATGACCCCGACCGCTAGGCCGATCGCAGCATCAATCGGTACGCTCAGGAGCGGATTGAATCCGAACCAGATGTTGAGGAAGTATGCTCCATACGCGCCGAGCATGATGAATTCGCCGTGCGCGACGTTCACGACCTTGGCGACGCCCCAAATTAGGTTCAGGCCGTGTGCGATGACTGCGAAGACGCAGCCGAGCAATAGGCCGAGGGCGAGATCAGTGACGAACAACGCCGCGTCGGCCATGCGCCTCCGGGTGCCTCCGGCCTATGCGCCCGTGTAGGGGTACTGGCACGTTCCGTCGGCGACGTCGCTCGGCAGGACGACCTTCTTCACTCCGGACTGCCACTGGACGAGCAGCATCGAGTGGGCGATCTGGAAACCCCGCGAGTCGATCTGGAACTGTCCGAAGAAGTTCATGATGTGCATGCTTCCGAGTCTCGCCCGCACGTCCGTCGTGTTCAGGCTGTTCGCTTGCTGAACCGCATCCGCCAAGACGAAGAGCGCCGCCCCCGCTTCGCCGGCATGATAGGCGGGTGTCGCGCCGCCGTTCAGGGTGCCGTACAGCGTGGTGAACTCCGCCGGGGTCGGGCCGTACCAGCCCAGGCCAAGCGACTGGGCTTGAGACGGGCTGTAGCTGACCACGGTCTCCCATTGGGAAGGCCCCGTCACATTGTTCGCGTTGGTGAGTTGCGCTTGGAAATTGGGTTCGGTTACCGCGACGAGCAGCGAGATGAATTTCGGCGACGGCGCCGTCCACGTCGTCTTGAGTTGGTTCATTATGAGGAGGCCGTCATTGAAGTGTCCCCCTCCAATGAGATCGTCCGCGCCCGCATTCTTTGCTGCAGTCAGCTGAGTCGACAGATCCGTCACCGTCGTCGGGTAGGACTGATTGTAGACGACCGCCATCCCCAGCGATTGCGCATACCCAATCGCGGCTTGCGTGGCGAAGGAAGAGAACGAATCGCTTGCATAGAGCGCAGCGATTTTGTCCGATGGGTGGTTCAGTTTGAGCCAGTCTATGGCACCCTTCAGGTAGATAGACGCGGGGCTCAGAACTTCTACGAGGTTACGTCGGGAGGTCGAGGTCCAGATGAGGTCCGACGAACCGCCATGAGAAAGCATCACGCGGTCGTATTGGTCCGCGAGCGGCGCGGCGGCCGTCGTGAGGCCGCTGCTGTACGGAGCGAGGAGGAACTGGGCTCCGTCCTGCTGGATGATTCGAGGATACAGTGTCGCGACGTTCCCGCTGACGCTCTGGTCGTCGTAATAATCAAGGCTAATGTTGTACGCCTTCCCACCGACGGAGACTCCGCCATGGCTGTTGATCCAGTTCGCGGCGGTCTTGATCCCGTTCAACGAGTTCGTGCCTTCGACGTTGAAGGTCCCGGTCAACGAAATCGTGAAACCGACCTTGATGGTGCCTGAGAAGCCGGTTGGCCGGGTCAGGTAGTACACCGCGGCGGCAGTGATCGCGACGATAACCAGCAGGAAGGCAATCCCGACGGCGATGAGTTTTCTCCGGCGCCCCGGCGCAACGGGAGGCGCCGCCTCCGTTTGGCTTGGTTGTGACATGTCTCCAGCGACCCCAACGATATCCTTCACGGATGGTCGAACGTGCGGATCGCGCGCGGTCCCGCCGTCGGGGACGCTCGTGCTCCTTCCCGCCCCACCGCATCAGGAATGCGTCCTGGGTTCTTAAACAATGTCCGGGATTGTCTCTCGAACGGCGATGCGTCGTCCAAACCACGCCGGACGAAACCCTGAATTAGCCCAAATCGTTCGCACGGAGGATGCCCGCCTCGAGGTCGCGTGACTACGGCCTCGTCCTGCTCGCGAGCGTCCTCTGGGGCACGTCGTTTCCCGGGACCAAGGTGACGGTCGGGACGGTCGACCCTCTCTTCCTGACGTTCGCGCGGATGGGCGTGTTCGTCGCGGGCGTCATTTGGGCGTTCTACGTCGTCGGCGCCAAGAGGCTGGTGGACCGAGGCGGGGATTACGTCGCTCTGACCGCTGGGATCCTCTCGACCACCGCGCTCCTCGCGACGATTCCCCTGTTTTTCGTGAGATGGCCTCTCCCGACGAACGCGAGTGGTTGGCTCGGCATAGCGTATCTGGGCCTCGTCCCGACCTTCACGCCGCTGATGTTGTACGTCGCGAGCATGCGCACGATCTCCCCGACGATCTCGGGCATCCTGATCCTCCTGGAGGTCGTCGTCGCGGCGATCCTCTCGTTCGTGTTCCTCCAAGACGCGCTGAGCGCGTACACGGTCGCAGGCGGCGCGATGATCCTGCTCGGGGCGTTCGTCGTCACGCGCGGCGAGGCCAGCATCCCGGAGCCCGCGACGGGCGGTTTCTCGCCCGTGCCGCACGACTCAGACGGTCCGGGATTCGAAAGCAAGCCTCGGCCGTAGCGGGCCCTTGACGCCTGCTCCCGCCGTAGTCGCTCTCCAGGCCTGCGAGGAGAGTTCAGGTGGTGATCCGATCGGCCACGAGGGCGCCTGCGAAGATCGCCGTCCCGACCGTCACGACGAGCGGCCCGGCCGGCAAACCGAGGTAGTTCGCCAAGAGGATTCCTGACCCCGCGCTCACGGTCCCGGTGAGTCCGCTCCGCAACGCGTAGGACGAGAGATTTCGGCTGATGTTTTTCATCGCCGCGGCCGGGACAACGACAAGGGCCCCCACGAGGACCGTGCCGACGATCTTGATTCCGACCGCCACGACGAGGGTCACCAGGAACAGGTAGACGAAGTTGACCAAGGCCACATTAATCCCCGTCGACCGGGCGAGCTCCTCGGACAGGATACCCAGGACGACTCGCCGATACACGAGCCGTGCGACGACGACGATTGGAGCGGAAATCCCGACCGCGAGGAGGGCGTCCACCAGCGAGACCGTCGTGATGTCGCCGAAGAGCGCCTCCAGGAGGTCGACCTCGGGGGTCAAGAGAATCCCCACGGCGAGAGCGGTGACGAACAAGACGCCGATGATCGACTCGGGGAATAGCCTCGTCGTCTTCTCGATGTACCAGGTCAGCACCGCGGCGGAAAACAGGAACGCGAACGCTCCGAAGAACGGATTGAAGTTGAACAGAATTCCGAGGGCGAGGCCTGGCAACGCGACGTGGGAGAGCGCGTCGCCCACGAGGGCCATCCGCTTCAAGACCATGAGAGAGCCGACATAGCCCGCGGCGAAACCGACGGAGATCCCCGCGACGAGGCTATACGCGGCCGCGTCGGTCATCGGAATCCCCGGGACCCGAAGTCGTGCTTATGCTCCGCGAGACCCGACCCGCTCCCGAAGATCTCCATCAAGAGACCCGGCTCCGAGAGACGACTGGGGGCCCCAAAGAATCGGACCGTGCGGTTCAGAGCCAACACCGCGTCGGAATACTGAGAGGCGATGTGTATGTCGTGCGTGATCAGGAGGACCGTAATGTTGCTCTCCTTCTCCAGCCGGTTGAGCGCCTCGTAGAGCATGTCCTCGCTTCCGATGTCGACGGTGGCGGTCGGCTCGTCGAAGAGGAGGACGTTCGGCCGATCGAGGACGGCCCACGCGATCAAGACGCGCTGCATCTCTCCGCCCGACAGGATGTCGAGCCGCTTCTGCAAGACTCCTCCTTCAAGGCCGACCGCGGCGAGCGACTCCTCGAAGCCGGCCTCGCTTTTGAAACCAAGGAAGTCGCGGACGGTGATCGGTACATCCGTCACGGCGAAATGCTGCGGGACGTAGCCGACCCGGACCGGGCCGGACCACTCGACCGTCCCCGTGTGCGGCACGAGGCCGAGGAGGACCCGGAAGAGCGTCGTCTTCCCCGCGCCGTTTGGGCCGACGATCGCGAGCGTGGTCCCTCTCCGCACATGGAAGCTGACACTCTCCAAGATGGGGACCTTGTCCAACCGGACCCCGAGGTTCGTGACCCGCAGGACGTCTCCGGAGGCGCCGGCGTCGCGGGGCGCATTTTGAGCAGGCGGCGGCGCGGCGACCATGCTGCAGCGCCATTCGATGAGGTTATTTAAGAATTTGTGCGTTCTTAATAACGCTCAAGTACGCGTTGCGCAATCGTTAGTAGCATGCCAATCGTCAGCGTGAGCATGGACGAGTCGATTCTCCGCGATCTCGACGACATCGCTCAGCGGCGCCGCTACCGCAGCCGAAGCGAAGCGGTCCGCGAGGCGCTCCGTGAGTTCATCGATGTCACGGAGTGGGGCCGGGAAGGCGGAGAAGCGTCTGTCATCCTCGCGGTCATCTACGAGAAGGGGAATCCACGCGCGGACCTCGCGATGCTCCAGCATCGGTTCGATGAAATTCGCACGATGCTCCATACCCACGTCGATGAAGCGGATTGCCTGCAGATTTTCGTCGCCGAAGGATCGACGACGAGGCTGAAGGAGTTCATCGGGCAAATCCGCCGAATCAAGGGAATAAAAGTGATTAAGTTCATCCAGACTGCAGCCCGCCGTTGAGCATCGTTCCGATCCGACGCAATGCGAGCGCGGACCTTGGCGAAGGGGTGTTTGCGGATGCGCCCCCACGCACCGTAGGATGTTCGCGCCCAGATCACTCGACCGTGACGCTCTTCGCGAGGTTCCTCGGCTTGTCGATCGGGCAGCCGCGCATCCGGGCCGCCTCATAGGCGAAGAGCTGTAGCGCCACACTCACGGCGACCGGGGAGAAGATCCACGGCATCTCCGGGATCCAGATGACATCGTCGACGGAGCGAGGCAGCTCCTTGTCCCCTTCCGTGCCGATCGCGAGGACGGGCGAGCCGCGCGCGCTCACCTCGCCGACGTTGGACCGCATCTTCTCATACGTCGGGCCTTTGACGGAGATGGCGACTACAGGAGTCGCGGGGGAGAGCAGGGCGAGAGGCCCGTGCTTGAGTTCACCCGCCGCGTATGCCTCCGCATGAATGTACGAGATTTCCTTGAGCTTCAGAGCACCCTCGAGGGCGACGGGATAGTTGACGTGGCGGCCGATGAAGAAGACATCCCGGGCGTTCCCGTACTTCGAGGCGAGCGCGCGAATCTCGTCGGCCTTGTTCAACACGTATTGCACGCTCCGAGGCAGCGAGCGGAGCTGATCCTTCAGCGAATCCAGCTCATCGTAGCCGAGGGCGCCGCGGTCCTGCCCGATCTTCAGCGCGATGAGGTACAGGACAACAAGCTGCGCGTAGAACGTTTTCGTGCCGGCGACGCTGATCTCGATGCCCGCGCGGGTATAGAGCGTGAGGTCGGTCTCCCGGGTGAGGCTCGAGCCGAGGACGTTCGTGATCCCGAGGGTCTTGCATCCCCGCCGACGCGCCTCCCGAGCCGCCCCGAGGGTGTCGGCCGTCTCGCCGCTCTGCGAGATCAGGATGACGAGCGGCCGCTCGGACGGGCCTTGGCTGTAGCGGTACTCCGATGCCAGCTCCGCGGACGCGGGGATGCGCGCGATCTCCTCCAGGATGTACTTGCCTACCAGGGCGGCATGATAGGAGGTGCCGCAGGCGACGAGCTTCACGCTCGTCACGCCTTCGGAAAGGAACCCGTTCACCTCGAGGTTCGCGAGGCGGCCCAGGAGCGTCTCCTGGATGGCCTTCGGGCCCTCGTAGATCTCCTTGAGCATGAAATGCTCGAAGCCGCCTTTCTCCGCGTCCTCGAGAGACCAGGTGATGCGCTGCGGCTCCCGTTTCACCGCGCGGCCTTCGAGATCCTTGAGCTCCACGCCTTTCGGCGTGATCACGACCATCTCCTTGTCCATCACGTAGAGCACGCGGTCCGTATACCGGAGGAGTGCGGGCACGTCCGACGCGAGGAAATTCTCGTCCGGCCCGAGGCCGACGACGAGCGGGCTCTCGTTCCGGGCCCCGACGACCTTGCCCGGCTCGTCCGCGTGGACCGCGAGGATCGCGTATGACCCGCGGACATCGTGCAGCGCCTTGCGGACCGCCACCTCGAGGTCCCCGTCGTAATAGGACTCGATGAGATGGACCAGGCTCTCCGTGTCCGTCTGCGACACGAACGTGTGGCCGCGCGCCTCGAGCTTCTCGCGGAGGCTCGCGAAGTTCTCGATGATCCCGTTGTGCGCGAGGGCGATCTTGCCGTGGCAGTCGACGTGCGGATGCGCATTCACTTTCGACGGCGGCCCGTGGGTCGCCCACCGGGTGTGCGCGAAGCCCGTCGTCCCTTTGAGGGCCGGCAGCTGCGCCTCGAGGTTCGCGATGAACCCCTTGTCCTTCACGACCTGGAGGGCGCTCCCGACGATGGCGACGCCCGCGCTGTCGTAGCCCCGGTACTCGAGGCGCTTCAGGCCGTCGAGCAAGATCGGCAAGGCGTTGCGGCGGCCCGCGTACCCGACGATCCCGCACATCTACAGGACCACCGCGCCCGAGGGGATCGTCCCGCGCAGCTTCGCGCCGGACTCCACCCGCGCCCGTTCGTTCACGACCGTGCCGGGTGCGACGCTCACGCCGTTCCCGATCTCGACGTCCTCGCCGAGGAGGGCGCCGATCTGCGGGACCGCGTGCCACGTTCCCTCGATGTTCACGTCGCCCGGGCCGGATGCGGCGAGGAGGCCCGCGCGCGCGATGACGCCGGAGCCGACGACCGCGTCTTGCACGACGCTCGACGGTCCCAGGATGACGTCGTCCATGAGGATCGAATTGGCAACGGTCGTCAGGGCGCCGATGCGGACGTTCTTCCCGAGGCTCGTCGAGGGCAGGAGGACCGCATTCGGACCGATCTCGCAGCCGGAGCCGATCGAGAGCGGACCTTGCAGGTACGCGCCCGACCGGATCACGCATCCGTCGCCGATCGACACGCGGCCTCGGATCGTGACGGAGGGTTCGATTGTCCCGGCGCGGACTTCGTGCCCTCCCTTCAGCGCGACGGCGTTGAGGCGCAGCAGATCCCACGGATACAGCGCGTCGACCCAGGTGCCCTCCGTCTTGAGCGCCGCGACCGCCGTCCGCTTGGCGAGGGCCGAGACGGCCCTCGGTAGGTCGTGCTTGCCTTCCTTCGCGAGCGCCTCGATTTCGTCAAAGATCCGCGCGTCGAGGGCGTACGCCCCGGTGTTGATCAGGTTCGAGATGATCTCCGTCGGTTTCTCCGTGATTGCGAGGAGGTTCTTTCCCTGGATCGTGACGACGCCGTAGCTCTGGGGCCGCTCGCTCTCCGTCATCAGCACGGCGGGCTTCTTGCCGACCTCGAGGAGGTCCGAGACGAACCGCCCGTCGACCATGTTGCTTCCGTTCAGGACGACGAACGGCTCGTCGAGTTGGGCCCTCGCCTCCCAGATGGCGTGGGCCGTCCCGAGTTGTTTCGTCTGCGTAACGTAGGTGATGTGCGCGCCGAACGCCTTGCCGTCTTGGAAGTACGCCTGGATGCGCTCCCGCCGATACCCCACGACGAAGAGCAAGTCCTGGACCCCGTTCTCCACGAGCGCCTGGACGACGTACTCGAGGAGCGGACGATTCCCGACGGGGATCATGACCTTCGGCAACGACGCCGTGAAGGGCCCCATTCGGGCGCCTTCCCCCGCCGCGAGGATGACTGCTTTCATCGGCCGACCACCGCTCCGCGCTCCGGAAGGCCGCCGGATTCACCCCGCCGGCGGCATATGCCTTGCGGGACCAGTCCACCCGCTGAGAATGCTTCTCGTTCGTGGCCTTCGCCGGGGTCCGACGGATTCTCCATGTCCACTCCGGACGTTGTGCCAGTACTAAAAGGAATACTACAACATTACGAGAACCAGTAACAAAGAATTAATAGCATTCGTCCCTTTGCACGTCGCATGGTGCGTCGCTGGCTCGTCGAGGACACCCCGCAAGGGGCGGTCGGCCGCGAAGTCGAGATCCTCGAGAAGCCCGACCGGGTCGCGCCCCTCTCCTCGCCGTTGGCGTGGCGGATCCTCCAAGAGCTCGCCCGAGCCCCCGACTATCCGAACGCCTTAGCAGCCCGTCTGCACCTCCACGAGCAGAAGGTCTACTACCATGTGCGGCGGCTCGAACGCGCGGGCCTCCTCGAGGTCCTCCGTGAGGAGTCGAAGCGGGGCGCGTCGGCCCGCGTCCTCGCGCCGACGGCGGAGGCGTTCGCGATCGTCCTTAAGGGTCGTGGCAAACCGGTCGCCTCGCCCCTGCTGCCGCACGCGGGGATCGTCGCGCGCTTCCTCGAGGAGTTCTCGAGCGAGGGGACGTTCAACGGCTCGATCGTCGTCGGCTCGCCGTACACGCACGGACCCTTCAGCACGACGTCTCGCGATTCTCCGTACGCCGTCGAACTCGGCTTCTTCCTCGGGAGGCTCTTCGCCCCGCCGAAACGCCCGCTGGTCCGGCTCGACACGGAGCTGAAGGCCGCCGGTCCGGTGCGGGACCACCTGATCCTGGTCGGCGGTCCGGTCGCGAACATCATCACGATGGACCTGAACCCGCACCTCGCGGTGAATTTCGACTGGAAGCAGGTGTGGCGCATGGAGTCGTCTCGCACGAAGCGGCAGTACGCGGACGAGCAGGTCGGGCTGATCGCGAAAGTCCGCAGTCCGTGGAACCCCTCGCGGTGCGTCGTCCTGCTCGGCGGCCTCCACGCGGTCGGCACGATGGCGGCGATCCTCGGCGTCACCCAGTCCGCAGACGACGTCCTCGACGGCTACAAGCCCGGAGAAGATTTCTACCGGGTCGTCGCCGGCCAGGACCGCGACGCCGACGGGCGGATCGACGCCGTGTCGATCCTCGAGTGATCAGCCCAGGGCGACGCTCTCGTACGGGATCTTGTCCTCGAGCCGCGCGTTCGCGGCCTCGATCGCCTGGATGGCCTCCATCGCCCGCTCCTCCGGGAGCAGTAGGAGAACGTCGACGCCCCGCTCGGCCGCCTCGACCGTCGCGGGGACGGCCCCGAACTCGATTCGGGGGCGCAGGCCGAGCTCCCTCGCCGCCACGAGGCCGGCCGGATCCAAGGCGGCGACGACGAACCCTCGCGTCTCCCGCAGGAGTCGCTTCGATGCGGGCAACGTCTTCCCGCGGCTCCCGGGTGGCACCCGTGCCACGACGATCCGGCCGGGTCGGAGCGCGACGATCCCTTCGAGGTTGCGGACCGCGAGCAGTTCGCCCTTCGCCGCATCGTGGGCCGCGATCCCCGTCGACGGCGACGTCCTCCCGGCGTAGGCCACGAGCAGGCCGTTCTCCATGAACAGCCCGAGGCGGTCACCGCGGCGGACCGCGCCCCCGGCGAGGGCTTCCGTCGTCTCGACGACGGCCATCGCCCGTCCGGCGCGCTCGACGAAGGC
>WNGL01021484.1_pt1 | contig 10864 bp, 8 predicted proteins | sample 5400591 | NCBI WGS metagenome assembly WNGL01 (sample SAMN13153377, study PRJNA577476) | soil metagenome | isolation source: 80 cm soil or saprolite under Garry oak tree replicate 1 | place: USA:California | collected 2016-06-15
TGCGTTCCGCCGAGGAGTGACTGATATCACGTTCGTGCCACAGCGCCACGTCCTCCATCGCAGTAACGGCAAAGCCCCGCAGCACACGAGCCAGCCCGCAGATGCGCTCGCACAGCTCGGGATTGCGCTTGTGCGGCATAGCCGAAGAGCCCTGCTGCCCGGCGCCAAATGGCTCGAAGGCCTCGCTCACCTCGGTGCGCTGCAGGTGACGAATCTCCTGTGCCATCTTCTCCAGGGAGCTGCCGATCAGTGCCAGCGTCGTCACGAAATGCGCGTGCCGGTCGCGCTGCACAACCTGGCTCGACACGGGCTCCACGCCCAGGCCCATCTGCTCGCAAACAAACTCTTCGATCTGTGGTGGCACGGTAGCATGCGTGCCGACCGCGCCGGAGATCTTGCCAACCGTGACCTGGTCGAGCGCAGCATCAAGCCGCTGCTGGCCGCGCCTCAGCTCGTCCACCCATAATGCCAGCTTCAGTCCAAAGGTAGTCGGCTCTGCATGGATGCCATGCGTGCGTCCCACCATCAACGTGTACTTATATTTCACCGTCGCCTGCGCCACAACCTGCACCAGTTCCGCCAGTGACCCCGCGAGCAGTACTCCGGCTTCTTTCAGTTGCGCGGCCAGCCCCGTGTCCAGCACATCAGAAGAGGTCAGCCCCAGGTGGATATAGCGTCCTTCCGGTCCTAACTGTTCCTGGATGGAGCGCAAAAACGAGATAACATCGTGATGTGTCTCTTGCTCGATCTCGCGCATGCGCTGCATATCGTAGGACGCGTGGCGTATCTTCTCCATAGCACCCGGGGGAATGATCCCTTCGCGCGCCCAGCCCTCGCACACCAGCAGCTCTACCTGCAGCCAGGTATCGGCCTTATGGCTTGCAGACCAGATAGCCGCCATCTCCGGTAGGGAATATCGTTCAATCATGATGCAGAAAAAACCTCGATGTGTTACACTTCAGCGAAACGTTTACATTCTCTAGAAGTAGTGTATCATATGCGGGAGAGTCTCATGATGAACGCCAGCGCCACCACGCGCTATCGTTTCGCCTTGCACGGCCGCCTTGTCTCGTCCATCACCATCATCGCTGCTCTCGTGCTGCTAGTATTTGGTTCACTGGCGCTGCTGCCCGGCTTAAACCTTGGCGTACTTACCTTCCTTGCCTATATTCTCGCCCTCGCCGGGCTGGTTGTCTTGCTGCCAATGCTCTTCGTTCAATACGCCTACATACATGCAGGGGTAGAGATCGACCTTGACGGGGTGCGCGTGCAGTTTCCCTGGGAAGAACTGCAGCAGATGCCCTGGTCGGAAGTGCGCATCGCCGTCGATGAAGGGGAAGAATACCTGCGCCTGAGTAGAGGAAGAGAAGGATTGGGACATCTCTTTAGCGACACGCGCTATATCCGCCTGCACCTGGAAGGCCTGAAGCCGCAGCAGCGTGCGCAGCTCGAGCAGTCAATAGCCGCACATGTGCAGGTACGCCAGCCCAGCGGCTTCACCCTGGTAACATTGATCAGTGCTCAAGGTGAAGTCATGGCGCGCGGACGACTCTACCTGTTTGAACACGAAGTGCTCTGCACCGAGAATCGCGGCAAGAAACGAGTCTTTTTCCACGCGCCCCTTAAGGACCTGAGCCGGGTCAGGCAAGTAGACCCCTTCTATATCGGGCAGTTGGAGTGCCAGGCCTTTAGCGTTACCTATGCCGGGGAAGAATACATCAACCTCGGTACCAGCTCGCGCTGGTCAATTACTGGCAATGCTCGGGAATGGGTCGAGGCCCTACAGGGTTCGTAGGGGTACGCTTTATCCTTGCCGGCTTTCTGTCAACCCAATGAAAACCCCGGGCATAAAATGACCTTGTTTGGTGTTATAATATGGTAGATAGAATGGTACCAGGCAAACGGCAGAGTCCTATAGAGGCGAGGATGGAGCGGACCGGAGGCGTTCCACATTTCCCTTTTCCCCACTCTTAACTCAACAGGTCAAGGACCGGGGCATGGCCGCGTGGAGCGCTTCCGCAGACGCTTCAACCTCGAGGAAGAAAAATAGGATAGAGCAAAATGGGGATAAAGGATATCAGAAACAGCCTTTATCCCTGTTTGCATATCTGCAATTCATGCCCACGAAGGGAAGTGATCCGGTGTGTCTCAACGCACTATACTGTTCCTCATCGCTGACACCGGGGCTGGGCATCGCAGCGCAGCCAACGCTATCCGCAACGCCATAACGCTGATCTCTCAACGCGAGCGCGATGAGTGCCAGGCTCGCCTTGCCGAAGGGCAGGAGGTGTCGAAGCTGCAAGAGCCAGACACCTACCGCATTGAAATCGTTGACGTATTTGAAGACTACAGCCGTTTTCCGCTGCGCGAGGCCGTCAAGCTCTACGGGCCGACTATCCGTTATAACCCCAAACTCTACGGGCGTTTTTTCCACCTGAGCAATCAGCCGAAGCGGTTCTCGGCAGTAACAACCGTTGCCACCCCACTCATTCACAATGGCCTGCTCAGGCTAATCACCACCGTCCAGCCGGATGTCATCGTCTCGATTCATCCTATGCTCAACCACGTGACCATCGAAGCGCTGAGGGACCTCAATCTGCCTATTCCTTTCCTCACGGTCGTTACTGACCTGGTAAGTGCCCATTCTTCCTGGTTTGCGCCAGGCGCTACCAGCTATGTAGTGCCAACTGAACAGGCCAGACAATTGTCCTTCAAACGCGGCCTTGACCCTGAGCGCGTACATGTGCTTGGTATGCCAATCGACCCAAAATTCACGCTGCCGGTAGCCACTAAAGAAGAATTGTGCCGCAAGTTTGAGTTGGAGCCGGGGCTGCCAGTGGTCTTGCTCGTAGGTGGTGGCGATGGCGCCGGTGGTTTGCCATCCGCCGTTCGCACCATCTCGCAGGCACGTTTGCCCGTTCAATTGCTCATCGTTACCGGTCGCAACAAGCGCCTCTACGTCCACCTGCAGCGCACGCGCTCGCACTTGCGCGTCCCGGCGAAGGTGTATGGCTTCGTGCAGAACATGCCGGAACTGATGCATGCCGCAGACGTCATCATTACCAAGGCGGGGCCGGGTACCATCTGTGAGGCGCTGGCGTGTAACCTCCCCATCATTCTGAGTGGCTATGTGCCGGGACAGGAAGAGGGCAATGTCGATTTCGTAGTGAGTAACGGAGTAGGCGTAATAGCGCGTAACCCGCTTGAATTAGCCGCTGCCCTGCGCCGGTTGGTAAAGCCCGGGTCGCAGGTGCTGCGCTGGCAACTGGAAAATGCAAAGCGTATCAGCCGGCCCAACGCGTCTTTTGACATCACGGCCCACATTCTTGGCTACCTGCCTCCTCCAGGCAAGCCTGGCATCTGGCAGACTGCACGAGCGCGTAACCGCAGCCGTTCGATGTCCGGCCGCCTGCGTTCAGCCGTACGCATACGTGCATTGCGCCGTAGATTACCGCGCCTCAGTACACTGCGGCCTGTAACACGTCGCCTGACACATTTACGCTTTCAAATACGTGATACAAACCGCGACCCTAAGTCGTAGATGAAAGGAACACAAAGTGGCAAAATTCTATTACGGAGGGCAGGCGGTTGTGGAGGGCGTGATGATGCGCGGGCGTACCTCGGCTGCCGTCGCCATCCGGCGACCCGACAACAGCATATACCTCTACGAAGAAGCGCTGAACCCTCGTCTCTTCCACAACCCTCTTTTTCGCTTGCCATTCCTGCGTGGAATGCTGCTTCTATGGGAGATGCTGGTGTTGGGCACGCGCCTGATGACCTTCGCCGCGAACGTCGCCACCGGAGCTATCGACCCCGACGCTCCTCCCGCTCCTCCTGTTCAACCCGGTACGCCAGGTGGCGGGTCAGCTTCATTACCTGAAGAACCCCAGGAACCTCCGCGTATCGGCGGGATTGCGCTGGTACTCACCCTGTTGGTCTCATTGAGCTTTGCTGTGGCAGTCTTCTTCCTCGGGCCGCTGTTCATCGTCGGCCTGCTGCATAACCAGGTCGGCCAGGGTTGGATCAGCCTGGTCCTGGAGGGCCTCATCCGCCTGGGATTGCTCATTGGTTATCTCTACCTCATCGGGCGTGTCCCTGATATCCAGCGCGTCTTCGGTTATCATGGCGCTGAACACAAGGCCATCAACGCCATGGAACAGGGTGACCCATTGGATATCCCGCATGTCCGTCATGCCTCGCGCGTACACACCCGCTGCGGCACAGGTTTCCTGCTGCTGGTAGTCGTCATCTCGATCTTCGTCTTTGCGCTGGTCGGTTCGCCATCACTGCTGCTGAAGATCATCTCGCGCGTAGTGCTGGTACCCATCGTTGCCGCTATTGCCTACGAACTGATGCGCCTGGGTGCCGCAAACTATCGTTATCGTATCGTGCGCTGGCTGTTCGCCCCTGGTCTCGCATTGCAGGGTTTGACGACGCGCGAACCCGATGATAGTATGATAGAGTGTGCTATCGATGCATTAAAACGCGTCATGCAGCGCGACAAACTACGTGACAGCGGCCGCGGAGATAGCGACCCGGCCCTACCTCCACTGGTAGCACTATAATAAAATATGAAACATGTATACCCGAAAAATAAAAAGGAATAAACCCTGTCATGTCGTCTGACCCAACCATCACACCACCTCCCGTTGATACTCCCAGCGCCCCTGTATTAGAGCCCCCCAGAGTGAAATTTTCAGGCCCGCGCTGGTTCTTTACAGGCATCGTCCGCCTGCTCTATCGCGGCTGGACGCGCATAGCCGCGCGCCTCTTCCCGGAGGACTCCGCGTCTGAGCATATCGCGCTCGACCTGCACATTCCCTTGCCCGACCGCTTAAACATGTCCTGGGTGACGGATAATCTCGCCGTTGGTGGGCGTGTGCGCCCGGAGGATATCAAAGCCCTGGCCCGCGCTGGCATCACACACGTGATAGATACCCGCTCTGAATATGCCGATGATCCCCAGGCCATGGCGCGGGAGCACATCGAGTTACTGCATATACCTGCTGCCGACACACAGCCATTCACTATAGAGCAAATGATGGAAGGCGCCCGCTGGGCCTATGAACACATCCAACGAGGCGGCCGCGTACTGATTCACTGTGAGCACGGCGTCGGGCGTAGTGTCTTGCTCACCTGTGCCGCACTCGTCTATGGCGGCATGAACGCTCGTGATGCCATGGAGCTGGTGCAGGAAAAACGCTGGCAGGCCGCGCCAAATCACAAGCAGGTTGCTCGCCTGCGCAAATTCGAGGCGCTAGTGGCGGCGCAGCGCAGTGCGTAGGTCTCAATCGCCCGTGCTGCACCATCCTCAGCGTTGCTTGCTGTGACTGCTCGCGCCACCGCCTTTACAGCGGCCGGCGCCTGCCCCATCGCCACGCCCCAGCCCACCGCCTGCAGCATGGGGATATCGTTGTTATTATCCCCCAGCGCCATGATCTCCTGCAGGGGAATATCCAGCTGTCGTGCAAGCGCCATCACGCCGCTCGCCTTTGAGCAATGCGGGTCCATCACCGTGATCTCCGCGCAGCCATACGTGCCTCGTTTGATCGTATTCCAGGAACAATCGAGCGCGGCAACCCCTGGGATCACCGCCGCGATAGCCTCTTCCGTGTCGAACGTCACAACGCGCAGCGGATCGGCGTGTCCCGTGCACAGCGTTTCATAGGGCATGCGCCGTACCTGCTCGGCATAGACGCTGAAGTACGCCTCCAGCCAGAGATTATCCTTGTCCGTGGGGCCTGTCCATATCTCTTCCTGCAAGCCGGTATCGGGATGAACCACCGGCTGCAAGCCGTTCCGCACGAACAGTTCTACCGCCTGCTGCGCCACCTGGCTTTGCATCGGGTGTGTTTGCAGGACCTCAGCCTGGGGATACCCCGCAATCATCGCCCCGTCGCTCACGATCAGCGAACATTCAAGCTCCAACTCCCTGGCAATCTGCACGGTATTGCAGTAGCGCCGCGCCGTCGCCAGCGTCACCACTATACCCTCCTGCCGCGCCGCCTGTACCGCCGCCCGCGTGCGCTCTGTAATTCTGCCTTCGGGATCGAGCAGCGTACCATCAATATCTATTACAATCATCTTGATGTTATTTGTAGGTCTTATTTCCATATGTATACACTAAATTCTTCCATTAAGGCATGCTTCAAACGAACTTGCCAGTTCCTAATCAACAGAAAGGTCCCACCCTGTCATGCTGAGCGCAGCGAAGCATCTCGCTGCCGTTCGCGACAGACCCTTCGCGGAGTTTACCCTTGAGCGAAGCGAAGGGCTCAGGGTGACACGGTGTGACTGTTCAAACGGTCAAGGACTTTTCTTCAAATTGAATCTTGCCTAACAACAACAATGCGACGGGCTAACATTACCCGCCGCTGCGTCTCCGGAGTGGAGACACTTACATTATATGACATCCACGCAAAGGCGACAAGCGATGCTCACTCCTCGCGTGCCTCTTTCGGCTGGGGAAAAGCCCTGGAAGCATTACGCTGGACAACCTCTCCGGGCTGGGCTTCCAGCATCCTTAGCGCCCTGCGCATGCGCTTTGCGTGTAAGCGAGCAGGAATTACGAACAGGAGAGTGCCAAGGACACTTATTGCAACGAACTCCAGCAGCCATAAATCCAGCAACGTTCCTTTGACATTGAAAAACTCTATCAGGAGGGCAACAAACACGAGCAGCCCGCAGCTAGAGAATATGCTACCTGTGACGAGCATAAGGTGTGTAGAACTCCAGAGCACACTCCTACCGTACCTTTGTTCGATTAGCTGTGCAAGGCGCCTGGTTCTCAGCCCTATGCTCAGAAATAATAGGCCTTCTCCGACAAATGCAGCTTTGAGTAGGCCCAATGGCAAACCCATCACAGGGGAAAACAGAGACAGTAAAAGGTCCTTAAATGCAATATCTGCCATGCCGTCCACAGACCTCCTGTTCGCGCTCGCTTCCCTTGCTCAAAGAACAGTGACAAAAACGATGGATAGAGAATAACAAATAGCCTGCCGCTATTATTGCTTGAAACATGCTATAATGCAAGCGTTTGAGGAAGGTATTCATGCTGAAGAGCTATAAAGGGAAACGCCGTTGGAACCAACGGAACCAATGACTCCAGCAGAGATAAAGGAGAACCTACGGGGCTACAGGTATCGGGCATTTGCCTACTGTCTTGTAGAAGCGCTTGTCCTTCTCCTCTTCTTGAACATAGTCAACCGTGGCGGTTGGTTCGTTTTCTTGAGCGCCTTCTTGCTCATCTTGCTTGTAGTTCTCTTCTTAGTCTTGTGCTTCCACCTGGCTGTGCTCTTATTCCAACGATCTGTCACCTTCAAGAAATCCCCATCGAATAAGAATTTAGAGGAAATAAGTTGGGGCCAACCTCTCTCGCCGGACGTGGAAGAGCGCCTGAGAGAGTTAAGAAGGCAGCACGATCCTGTTAAAGACGCTCGGGATGATGATATGTAACCACGCTCAAGGTCAAAAAAGTGACTCCCACCCCCCTCTCAGGTAGGAGTTGAAGCGTTTTGCAATGTTTGCAGGACCCTGAGCGCTTCGGTAACATGCTTTTCCGCGGCAAATTGTGCAGAGAAGACGTGGCGGACGATGCCTTGTTTGTCGATGATGTAGGTTACGCGGCCTGGCAGCAGTCCAAGGGCCGCGGAGACGCCGTAGCGCTTTCTGACTGCACCTTTTGTATCACTCAACAAGATAAAGGGAAGACGATGCCGGGAGGCGAACTGTTGATGTGACTCTGTTGAATCGGAGCTAATGCCGATCACCTCCGCTCCGGCGTCTTTGAAGACCTCGTAGCTATCGCGGAAAGCGCAGGCTTCCGCGGTGCAGCCGGAGGTGTTGTCCTTTGGGTAGAAGTAGAGCACGATGGCTGTTTTGCCGGTGAAGTCTTTCAGGCTCACTGGCATGCCTGCTTGGGTGGGAAGAGTGAAATCGGGCGCGGCGTCGCCCACCTGGACTTTGCTCTTTGTTGATTGGACTGAATTATCGTGTATGCTCATGGTATCTCCCCTTTTGTAGTTACTCTGTGCATCATTTTACTCTATGTGAGTGAGTTCTCCTTTGTCAAGGATTAGTACGTTGTAAAGTTTCATGTGACAGGCGGTGTCCCGGCTGATATGGAACAGTACAAGGGAAATAGGAAGTGGGGAGTAGGCTGAAATAGTTTTGCTACCATTAGCATCCTGGAGGATCATCGTGGTCCATGCCTGGCTCTCCCTTGCATTCGGCAAAACACGTCTTGATAGGCCAGCGCAACTATTCTCCCTCATGTGCCTCTTCTCCAGCGCCTTCCTGCGCTCGTGCAAGAATCTCCTCGACTACTGTAGCCTTAGCATCGGCGTAGTTTTGCGTATACTTCCAGTCCAGACGCGCAAGCTCCCGCTTGGTACGCTCGTAGAGCTGACGGTCGGACGTGTTGTTCCGCAACCAGTTGCGGAAGAGCAGCATGCGGTCGATCTCCGGGCAGCCTGGCGAGAAGACATGCAGGTTGATAGCTGTGTCTGGTCCCTTAAGCAGGCGATGCTCGTACCAGTCCGGCTCTCGGATGTGCAGCACATAGGCGGCGGCCTCCAGGGCCGGGATGTAGGCCGACTCGTCTGCTGAGTCCGCTACCACGAGCAATACGTCGATTCTCGGTTTGGCAGCCAGCCCCGGCACCGAAGTCGAACCGACGTGTTCGAGCAACAGGACCCGGTTGCCGAGTACTGTCCGGATGCGCTCAGCCTCGCGCTCAAAAAGCCGGGGCCACTCAGGATGGTAATCGGCGATCTGGATCGGCCCATTGAGTGGCGTGAGCTCGCCGACGTGAGCAGTCCGGAGCTGCTCTTCAGTTGACGGTGCCTGTAGAGATAGCTGAGTCCTCTTCGATGGTGTCTCGCTTGCTCCTGCTGAAGCATATGCATCTCCTTTTAATCCTTCTGGGCATAAGACAAGGTCACCTTCCAGTGTATCAAAAAGTCTCGTTGTAATACTAGTCACTGTATCCGAGCGCCACAGCCCTCTCATAGGCTTGCTGCGCTTCTTCTAGTCTTCCAAGCTGTTCCAGGGCGTTGCCCTTGCCGTGATGAGCGTCTGCGAGGTTGGGGTCAAGCCGGAGAGCATCTTCATAGACACCTAGAGCTTCTTCGTAGCGCTTGAGGCCGACTAGAGCCTCTCCCTTATTGTTGTGAGGAATAGCATCGTCAGGGTCAAGTTGGATAGCCTGTTCACTAGCTGATAGAGACTTCTCATAGCGTTCCAGAACACTTAGTGCAGCTCCCATATTGATATAAGCAGCAGCATTATCAGGGTCGATGATGGAAGCCAGTTCAGAGGCAACTAGCATCTCTTCATAGCGTTTAAGTTCCCATAGTGCAAGGCTTTTACCGGTGTAGGCACTATAGTAGTTAACATCAAGCTGGATAGCTTTATTGTAAGCATCCAGGGCTTCCTCGTGACGTTGGAGGAAACGTAGAGAGTTCCCTTTTTGAGTTAGGATGATTACATCCTTGGGATCGAGTTGTATAGCGCGCTCAATAGCTCTATAGGCCTCCTCGTAGCGGCTAAAGCCTCGTAGTGCCAAAGCTTTGTTAGTAAACGCATATGCAAAGTCAGGATTAAGTTGGATGGAGTATTCACAGGCAACAAGAGCTTCTTCATAACGTCTCAGAGAGAGTAGAGCACTACCCTTGTTGGAGTGATAAACAGCATCATGTGGCTCCAATTGAATAGCCCGCTCGTAGTCTGTAAGAGCCTCTTCATAACGCTTTAGTTCAAAGAAGGTGTTCCCTCTGTTGTTATAAGCGAACGTACAATTATCATCTAATTGCAGAGCTTGCTGGAAAGCGGTGAAGGCTTCCTTGTAGTGCTTGAGTTCAGAAAATGCAATACCTTTACCAACATAGATGTCAGCCATACCAGGGTCCAAATGGATAGCGCGTTCGTAAGTCATAAGGGCTTCCTCGTAGCGTTTCAGGCCACGAAGAGCGCTCCCTTTGCTATAGTAGGCAAATGCCAGATTGGGATTTAGTTGAATAGCTCGCTCCGAGGCTGCTAGAGCCTCCTGGCAGCGTTTCATTTCACAGAGGGCATTACACTTCCCACAATAGGCAAGAGCTAAATTAGGATCGAGCTGGATAGCCCGTTCATAGACTGTGAGAGCCTTTTCATACTGTCTAAGGCTATACAATGCATTCCCTTTGCTATGATAAGCACCGGCAAAGTTAGGAATCAGTTGAATGACCCGTTCATAGGCAACTAGAGCTTCCTGGTAGCGTTTCTCTTTGTCAAGAGCATTCCCCTTTTCCAGCCATTCGTTAGCTTGTCTGGCTGCTCCATGAGATGGCAAGCGCAACGCCATCGTAAAGGCCGAAACGTCAACATGGCGATCATTCCACTGTTTTGCCATGGCCTTGAGGATGGCTTGCTCGACATGCAGAGGGAAATTTGGATTTAGCTGGATGGGAGGCACGAGCTTCGCGGTTTTGTGCATCATGCGCATAGCCATGACGTCGGAAGCGATGAAGGGGAAGCGGCCTGTCATGGCCTCGTAGGCAATACAGCCCAGGGCATATTGGTCGCTCGCGCTGCTCAGAACGCCGTCAAATTGCTCCGGAGCCATGTAGGGCGCGGTGCTGATAGTATTGCGATGGTGGGGACCAGCAGTGGCGGCGAGAGTGGCAATACCAAAGTCGGCCAGCAGTACTTCGCCTTCAGCATCGAAGAGGATATTTTCAGGTTTGAGGTTGCCATGAATGATACCTTGCTGGTGGGCATAGTGGAGCGCCTGTCCGGCGCGCGCGAGGATGTTGACGGCTTCTGATAGCGGCAAGATGTGGCCTGGTAACTGCCACAGGCGATAGCGGAGGGAGGCATTGGGAGC
>WNGL01022993.1_pt1 | contig 10864 bp, 13 predicted proteins | sample 5400591 | NCBI WGS metagenome assembly WNGL01 (sample SAMN13153377, study PRJNA577476) | soil metagenome | isolation source: 80 cm soil or saprolite under Garry oak tree replicate 1 | place: USA:California | collected 2016-06-15
CGGTCCGTACGCCCACGTCATCAGGCGCGGCCTTTGCCCGCGGCAGCGAATCGAACAGGCGGCGAACCGCCTCCAGGCTCATCACGTCCGAAAACGGATGCGAGCCGTCGGCGAGAAATCCTTCCACCGCGTGGTCGAGCGCCCTCATGCCGGTCGAAAGCCACAGGGACATCGGCGTGGCGAGAGTGAGCTCGGCGTCGTAGATCACGGAGTCGAGCAGCAGCCGCACGTCGCGCATGCCCGCCTTGTCACCGGCCGCGTCGGTGAAGCCTGCGCTGCCGGCGAGCTCGGCCGTCGACAGCGTCGTCGGGATGGCGATGTGGGGGAGACCGCGGTAGGCGAGGCCGTGGCGATCGGCCAGCTTGACCGCGACCATCTTGCCGGTGTCGATAGCACTCCCACCTCCGAAGCTGACGATCCCGTCCACGCCAACGTCGGTCGTGCGAGCGATGGCGGCTTCGATCTCGGACATCGGTGCGTGCTGGCTGACGACCTCCGTCGCCACCGCTTGGACGCTGTCCATAGACTCGCGGACGCGGCTCAGCAGCGTGTTTTCTTCTACGAGCGACCGCGTGGTGATGATGGCGACGCGGGTGACCTGCAGCCGGGCCAGCTCGGGCGCCAGCTGGGCGACCGACCCAGCGCCCCAGTGAATCGCGCGCGGGTTTGCGTAGTTGAATGTCCCGGTCTGGGGCGTCATGTCAGGCAATACGTTACTTTCGAAGCGAACCGCATGGAGGGACCGCATCAAGGGCAACCCGTCGTCCAGGAAGGCGAACCGCTGGAAACCGCTCGCGCCGCGATGATCCTGGCGCACGGTCGAGGCGCCAGCGCGCTCGACATCATGACCATCGCCGCCGAGGTGATGTTCCCGGGCGTCGCTTATCTCGCGCCTCAGGCAGCAGGTTCGGTTTGGTATCCGAATCCGTTCACCGCACCGTTCGAGGCCAACGAGCCATATCTCAGCTCAGCGCTCGAGGTCCTGTCTACGTTGCTGTCGCGAGTCCGATCGACTATCCCGACCGAGCGGATCGTGCTGCTGGGCTTCTCTCAAGGCGGCTGCCTGACGCTCGAGTTCGCGACGCGCAATGCGCAGCGCTATGGCGGAGTCATCGGTCTAAGCGCCGGCTTGATCGGTCCTGACAATATTTTGCGCGACTATCCGGGCGACTTCCAGCGGACGCCGGTGTTTCTCGGCTGCAGCGACGTGGATCCCTACATCAGGAAGGAGCGCGTCAGCATGAGTGCAGAGATTTTCCAGAACATGGGCGCCGACGTCACGGCCCGTTTGTATCCCGGAATGGGGCACACCGTGAACGCGGACGAGATCGAAATGGTCCGGTCAATCGTCAAGGCTGTGGCCGCCTAGCGGGCAGTTTGCTCGTCGCCGTTCGAAGGGCGTCGAGATCGCTTTGAGATAGCGCCATCAAGTCGGGTGGCGGCGTGTACTGCGACACCAGGAGCTCATTGCGAATCCTTTTGCCTTTCGCAGTCAGCACGACGTCTTTGACGCGGCGGTCGCCATCCTTCGCGACGCGCTTCGCCAGGCCCCGCCGCTCCAGCCTGTCGACGACCCACGTGGCGTTGGATGGGTCGTTGGACCACGCATCGGCCAGGGATCGCATGGACCGGCCCGCGTCGGGGTCGAGACTGATGAGCGCACGGCTCTCGGCTGGCGTCAGCCGCAGGCGCTCCAGCACTGCCACTCGTTCGGAGGCGGTGGCCAAGATGTAGTCGAAGATATGTCGCCACGCTGCCGCTGCCGCGGCCTTCTTGGCGAGGGAATGGCGGGCCATTACTTGAGATTATCGTATAGTTGAATGAGTTCAAGTAATTAGCCGATGGGGGGATGTTTCGATGAATAGACTGGCCACCGCCGTACATATGACACTGCGCGGCTCTGGCGTGCTCTTGATCTTGTTGGGCCTCGCCATCTGGACCGGCCGGGCGGACGCGATCATCCCGGTTCACGAGTTCCTCGGCTTTGTGCTCGTCCTTTCCCTCTGGACGCTGGCTTTCCTCGCGGCACGGGCAGGCGTCCAGCGGGGTGTCGTGGTGGCGGGTTTCGCATGGGGCCTGATCGCGCCGATACTCGGATTGACGCAGGCAAACCTGCTCACCAACAACTGGCACTGGATCATCCAGATCCTGCACCTGCTGGTCGGACTCGCCGCGATCGGTACAGGTGAGGGCCTTGCGCGGGGCATGCGGCGCGTGGGCGCGTCACAGGTCAAAGTCGGTTGAGCGATCGCAAGCTCCTCGGCGGCAAGGTGGCGATCGTCACCGGAGCAAGTCGCAGTATTGGCGCCGCGTCAGCCCGGGCCTTCGCCGAAGCAGGAGCTGCGGTCGCGCTCGCGGCACGAACCGCGTCAGCCATCTCAGCGATCGCCGACGAGATCAACCGAAATGGAGGCAGGGCTTTGGCGGTGCCGACCGATGTCACCGATCCTCAATCGGTCGCACGCCTGGTGGACGAGACCGTCAAGACATTCGGCCGTCTCGACGTCGCGTTCAACAACGCCGGCGGGGGCCAGATGCCCAAACCGCTCGCGGAGATTTCTTTCGAGGATTTCGAGACCGGCCTGAAGGCGAATCTCTACGGAGCCTTTCTCGGCATGAAGTACGAGATTCCGGCCATGCTCGCAGGCGGCGGCGGAGCCATCGTCAACATGTCCTCGACCGCGGGCTGCAGGGAGCGCCAGGAATGGGTCCCTATGCCGCGGGCAAGCATGGGGTGGTGGCACTGACCAAGATTGCCGCCCTCGATTACGGCAAGCGGAATATCCGCGTCAATGCCATTGCGCCTGGACCGATCGTCAACGAGCAGATGAGCCGGCTGCCAGAGGAACGGCTCAAGGAGATCGCCCGCTTCATCCCGATGGGCCGGACTGGACAGGTCGACGAGGTGGCGCGTGCGGCCGTCTGGCTGTGCTCGGACGAGGCGTCTTTCATCACCGGCGCGGTGCTCTCGGTCGACGGGGGCAGGCTGGCCGGCGGGGCGGGGATCTGAAGACGTGGATCAAGCTGAGCTCGTCGGCCTCCTTCGTGGAGGTGTCGACGCCAAAGGTGGGAAATGGGCCGACCTGGGCGCGGGCGATGGCGCTTTCACAATGGCTCTCGCCGACCTTCTCGGGTCTGGCGCCCACATCACCGCGGTCGATCGAGACGAAGGCGCGCTGCGCCGGTTCGCCGCGGAGGTGGGGAGGAGGTTTCCGGCGACACAGGTCGAAACTCTCGTCGCCGATTTTCGGAAGACGTTGCCGCTGGCCGGGCTGGACGGCGTCGTCATGGCCAACTCTCTGCACTTTCTCCGCGACAAGAGCTCGGTGCTGGCAAGCGTCAAGGCGATGCTTCGGCCGGGCGGCCGGCTGATCGTGGTCGAGTACGGATCTGATCGGGGCAACCCGTGGGTGCCGCACCCGTTCACGTACGCGCGCTGGGAGCAGATGGCGGCGGAGGCGGGTTTCGAGCACACGCGCCAACTGGGCGCAGTACCGAGTCGCTACCTGGGCAGCATGTACTCGGCGGTCACTTTCGCTCCCCTGTCCAAGTGATTTGATTGAACGCGTAGTAGATCGCATTGAACGCATAGAGGGCCACCACCAGCCAGGCGCTGACGAAGCCAGTCCGATCGACACCGCATAGATCACGAGTCCCAGTGCGAAACGTGGAAGCACCGATCCCACGCGCGTGCCCAGCACCTCGGGCCGGAGGAGGTCTGGATGCGTGAGCGCCCAGGCAACCAGACACTGAAAGGCAATCGCCATCACCGTCATGACCACCGCATAGAAAGCGGCCGCAACGGATCCGTCCACGCCGGAATTCAGATAGCGGCCCAGCAGCGCTGTCGGGTAGGGCACCAGCACCACGGTGAGCAGGAGCACCAGGTTGATGAACTGGATCGTCCGGTCGACGGCGCGCAGGTTCCTGAAGATCGTGTGGTGGTTCACCCACACGACGCCGACCGTGAGGAAGCTGGCGAGGTAGGTAACGAGCTGCGGCCACTGGTCGAGGACCTTGGCGAGCAGCTTCCCCGACTGCACCTCGGGGACGGTGAACTGCAGCACGAGAAGGGTGATCGCAACGGCGAACACGCCGTCGGAAAATGCCTCGAGCCGGGAAGTGTTCATGGCTCAGCCCCTCTCCCCATCGGGGAGAGGGTAGGGGAGAGGGGCTTATGCCAGCGACTAGAAGACTTGCGAGGTCGAAGAGGGCGCGCTTGGAGTGCCGGCGCCGCGGCGGCCGCGTCGCCTCAACCACCGATTGATCATCACCCGGCGATCGCCGGACGACACGCCGCCGCCACCCGGGTTGAACCGCTTGGTGACGCCGCCCATCGTGGTGCCCCAGGTGACGTACTTCTTGAAGCGCTCCTCGGCCTCCTGGGCGATCCCGATCCGCTGCCCGCGCGTCTCCTCACGGAAGCGGGCGATCCGCCCCGCGGCCGCGCCTTCCTTCTCCTCGGGAGTGCTCCCGAGCCCCGCGTCGGGCAGCGCGCCCATCACGACGATCTGGTCGTCCTCGACCGTAACGTCTACTCCCGTGAACCAGCCGTCTGGGAGTCTTCCGGCAAACCAACCTTTTATCGAACCGAGCTCTTTTTCATCCATGATTACAATATTACACAGCAAGTGGCAGAAAGCAAGCGGTGTGCAAATTGAGGCGGGTGGGTAAGCTCCCGAACAAGAAATGGCGATGATGGGGCCGGGCAGCGGCCCGCCGGCGATGCACTGGTGGCTGGGGCGGCGGAAGTCGGCCGACACCGGGCCTGCGAACAGCGGACTCACCGGCGATCCCGAGATCGAGCAGCCGCCCGAAGACCAGAGCCCGAAGGACCTCCGCGGTCGCTGGCTGAACTTCAAGCAATCCGTCACCGGAACCAGCACCGCCCTGCCGCGCGTCCTGAGGCTGGTCTGGGACGCAAGCCCCTCGATCACGCTGGCGCTGTTCGCCACGACCGCCATCGCCGGCGTGATCCCGGCCGCCTCCGCCTACGCCGCGAAGCTTCTGACCAACGCCGTCGTGCAGGGCATCGCCATCCACAGTTTCCACCAACCCGATCGCGAGACGTTCTCGCTCGGGCCCTGGCACACGCCCGTGTTCACGGCGGTGAACGGGATCATCTTCCTGGTCATCATTCAGCTGGCGCTGTTCGCCATCTCGGCGCTGCTGGGCACGCTTCGGAACATCACCCAGCAGCTGCTTCAGAACGACGTCTCGATGCGAATCCAGCTGATGGTCATGGAGAAGGCGGCGTCTCTGGATCTCGCTTTCTATGAGGACCCGGCGGCGTACGACCTGCTCCGCCGCGCGCAAACCGATTCCATAAACCGGCCCGTGATCATGATCTCGACCGCCTTCGGCCTCGTCCAGACGCTGCTGACCTTCATCACCATGATCGCGCTGCTGGTGGTGGTGAGCCCCTTACTCGCGGTGATCGCGCTTGTGTCCCCAATACCCGCGTTCATCGCCGACACGCGCTACGGCTGGCGCGGCTACAACATCGCGCGATGGGGATCGCGGTTGTTGCGGCGGATGAACTACATGGTCACGCTGGTCACCACCGACAGCTTCGCGAAAGAGGTGAAGCTCTTCGGCCTCGGCGGTTACTTCATCAATCGCTACCGGCTGATCGCGAAGGCCTACTACAGCTCACAGCGAGCTCAGGTGGCGCGACGCTACATGACCGGGTTCTTGTTGGGGAACCTGAGCACGATTGTCACGTCGCTGACGTACCTGTATGTCGCCCTGCAGGCCATCATCGGGCGGCTCACTCTCGGCGACCTCACGCTGTACACGACTGCCGCGTCACAGGTGCAGGGATCGATACAGGGGATCCTCGGCGGCTTCTCGGGGATGTACGAGCACAACCTGTACCTGAACAACCTGTTCGAGCTCATGGAGACGAAGTCGGCTCTGCCTGTCGCGGCGACGCCGACGAAGGTTCCGCAGCCCCTGCGCGGCGAGATCCGCTTCGATAACGTCACGTTCGCCTACCCCGGCGCGGAGGCCAACGCGCTCAGCAACCTCAGCTTCACCGTGAAGCCCGGCGAGACGCTGGCGATTGTGGGCAGGAACGGCGCCGGCAAGACGACGTTGTTCAAGCTGATCTGCCGGCTTTACGACCCCAACGAGGGCCGGATCTTGATCGACGGGATCGACATCCGCGATTTCGACCCGAACGAGCTGCGAGCGCAGATCGGGGCCATGTTCCAGGACTACGTCACCTACCAGGCGACCGCGGCTGAGAACATCGGCCTGGGCAACGTCCCGGACATCAACGATCGCGACCGGATCGAGGTCGCCGGCGCCCAGGCCGGCGCGGCCGAGCTCATCGGCGGGCTTCCCGACGGCTACGACACCGCGCTGGGCAAGTGGTTCGACCACGGGGTGAACCTTTCTGGTGGCGAGTGGCAGAAGGTCGCGCTGGCGCGGGCGTTCATGCGGGACGCGAAGATCCTGCTCCTGGACGAACCAACGTCTGCGCTGGATGCGCAGGCCGAGTACGACCTGTTCGAGCGGTTGCGTTCGCTCACGCGTGGGCGCACGGCGGTTTACATCTCGCATCGGTTCTCGACCGTGCGCCGAGCCGACCGGATCGTCTTCCTCGAGCATGGTCGCCTCGTCGAGGAGGGCACGCACGCGGAGCTCATGAAGCTCAACGGTCGCTATGCCCGCCTCTTCCGGATGCAGGCGTCGGCCTACACGGGCGAGGATGTGGTCCCGGAACCAGAAGATGTAAAGGTGTAGTGGTAGCCGCCTAGTAGAGTTTCCCGCCATGCCGTCCCGGTTTCTGACACCGATCCGGGTCGGCGTGTTTCTCGTCCTGTCGCTCGTGAGCCATGTCGTCTATTCGGTGACCGGATCTCGAAGCGAGGTCGTGTATCGGCTGGTGCCGGCCCTGGCGGCGGGGGGGACGGTCGGCGTTTCCACCGCGGTGCTGGCGAAGCGATTCGGGTTGGTCGCCGGCGCTTGTGCCGGGATATTCATCGCCACGAACCCCCTGTTCGTCGAGAACAGCCGCGACCTGCGCGGCTACAGCCTGGCAGCTCTCCTCGCGGTCCTGGCGACAATCACCCTCTCCCCGAAGGGGAGAGGGGCGCAGATTCTCTACGCGGTGCTCATGGGCCTGGCGATCGCGACGCACGTGTTCGCGGTCATGGTGCTGGTGGCGCACATCGCGTGGATCGGAGTGCGAAGGTCGTGGCCTGAGCTCAGGAGGCTCGCCCCCGCCTGGATGGCCGCTTTCGTGATCGGCGCGGCGGCCAACGCGAACATCGAAGTCATGGTGTTCGTTCAGCACGGTTTTCCGGCGAGCCAGTTCGACCCGACGTTCCCCCGTGACCTCGTCCTCTTTCTCCTGGGGGCGCCAGCGCTGCTGAGCGTAGGCCTCTGGCTGAGCACCTTCGGGCTAGGTATGTGGACGGTTCGCCGCGAGCCGGTGGTGTGGGCCTCGATCGGCGTCGTGGCGGTGGTGGTGGTCGTGCTCTGGCTCATCCTGCAGCCGGCGTATCTCTACCCGCGCTTCTTCATCTTTCTTGTCCCGGGCATCGCGTACGTGATGGCGGCCGCTATCCAGCGCTGGACGGTGTTGGCGCCAGTCGTCTTGGCGGGCGCGGTTGCGGCGGTTGTGGCCCAAATACCCGGCTACACGCAGGATCCGCTCGCCCTACCGCAGGCTGCGGCTGCGGTCGAGAGCGCTCGATATGCTGGACGCACCGCCTGCGTAATCCACTCGGACGAGCAGGTCCTCGCCGCCTACACGACTCATTTCAAGGTGGTCACGACCGCCGGCGACCTGGCTGGGTGTGACGAAGTGGTGGTGGTGAGCTGGAACGTCGACCTGGCGCTGCGCGACCTCGCGGCTCAGGAGTTCCCGCGCCGGACGCTACTACCCGCTGGCTACCCCGCCGTCGTTCTCGGGCGCTGAGGCCGAGGCGCTAGTGGGCGGCGTGGATGTGGTTCAGCTGGAGGACGCGCACCGCGCGGCCACGCATGCGGTCGCAGCGCCAGCAGAAAACCACGGCATCGATCCCCCAGGGCAGGATCCCTTGCAGCAGTACCTCTCGCTCACGACGGTGCAGCAGCCAACAGACGAGAAAGCTCATTGAGCCCGACGAAGCTATCACCTGGGCCCCGACAAAGCAAAGGAAAGAGTGTTAAGAGTTGGTGGGGAGGCGGTCGATCTTGGCGGCGAGGATGAAATCGTTGTCGGTCAGGCCGCCCGCGACGTGGGTGTAGAGATGAACCATCAGCGACCCATACCGGAGCACCAAGTCAGGGTGGTGACCCTCGGCCTCAGCGAGCTCGGCGATCCGATTGACGAGCTGGACGCCGGGCATGAAGCCTTTGAATTTCAAGAGCTTGCTGATCCGCATGTGGCCGTGCGAGTCCTCGACCGTCCAGCCATCGACCTGCTCGAGGAGCTGCCCGACCTCATGACTGGAGAGTGGGAGAGTGCCGGGCTCGCACTTGACGCAGTGCCGCTGATCGAGGGGTTTGGTCTCCGGCGCCATCACCATGATCGTATCTCCCTCTCCCCATCGGGGAGAGGGTTGGGGAGAGGGGCGTAGAGCACAATCGAGGGCTGGGTAGAATGGTCACTCCCGCCGGGCGCGCGCAGGCGCATATTTGGGCGGCTAGCTCAGCGGGAGAGCGCTTGCCTCACACGCAAGAGGTCGTTGGTTCAAACCCAACGCCGCCCACCACCGTTTCGTGGCCCCGTCGTCTAGTGGACTAGGACGCAGCCCTCTCAAGGCTGAGATCGCGGGTGGGCCTTGGGGCTACCACGTTCTTTTTCCGATGTGTAGAAGGTCGGTGCTTGGGCTGCATGATGCAAACCCAAGCACCGAAGAATGTCGGTCGGACGCTGATCTTTAGTTGGTTGCGAAGATGCTTATGAGCGGGCAGTCGACGATGAAGCCGGTCCCTTGGAACGTGTTGCTGGTCGTGCCCTGCGGCGTGATGCTCTGGGCCTGAGTTCCGACCAGGGCCTCGGCTCTGGCAAAGTCCGTCTGCCGCAGCCGGTTGGCCACTGGAACCGAGTCATTCCACTGCACCAGGTGAATGTCCCACATCGGGCTGTAGTTGAATTGTCCGCCAGCGTTAGGCACATCCTCCAGGATGTTGATGGGCGACTCCTGATCAAGGATTGCCGCATTGAGGCCCTGGCGCTCCACGTTGTCTTTGCCAGTCTGGCCGTTGATGAAGGCGATCAAGCTCTCGCGAGCGCATCCCGGGTTGATGAACGGTCCGCTGACGTTGATGTCGTTCGTCCCGCAGTCGGGGAACGGCACATTGCCGAGCGCGGGCGCGTAGGTCACGTCTTCGATTGCGGCCGGACCCGCGGCGGAAGCGTCGGATGAAATGTAATGGACGCTCTGGTCTTCATAGCAACCGTTGGTCTCGTCGTATGTAACGGTGTTGTTCGTCGCATCGACGCTCTCGACCTTGTCTGCCCAATGAGCCTTATCGGCGCCGTTGGTGTTGGTTCCGTCCCCAATCTGTGGGGCGTTGATGACGACCCCATTGGGCAACTCAACGACGGGGCTGTAACCGGCATTTCCAATCGCTCCCGGCGCGGCCGCCGAAGGTGGGAATCCAGCCGGGCCGGCGACCAGCACGTGCACTGGTGAGAAGTCGACGTCGGCCGGCACGGCGATCGATGTGGGATTCGTCGACGACGAATGCTGGACGGTCGATGTTCCGGCAGAGTTGGCGAGTTTCGGAGTGAAGTTCACGCCGAGCGTCTGCGCCACGGACTGGTCAGAGGCGTCCGTGATGAAGTAGTAGACGAGGTGGCCGCCCGCGGTTCCTTTGCGCAGAGGAAATGTCACCGTGGGCTTTGAGGCGGGCGAGCCCTCAACGAAGCCTGTCGGTCCCTGCTGATTCTCTTGGAGGAAAAAGCTGTTCGGGCCGAAGGTCTGGTGGAAGGTGTGAGCGGTGTTGAAGCACATAAACGGCAACTGGTTTGGAAATGCGGCGCTGGCCCGATTCGCATTAAGCGCGCCGGTCCCAATTGTTGTGCTGGTGACCGCGGCCAATGCGAGCGCACTCGCCACGGTCAGAGCATGCAACTTTCGATTCATGCTTGTTGTTGTCCTCCTCATGGGCCGCGGTTTCAGTCCAAACCGGGTTGACCCCTCCGCCTGGTCTGGCTACATAAGCGGAGTGTCGCGAGGGTGCTGATCGTTACAAACCTGCTGATCGAGCCGAGGTTGTCGCTATGAGCCGGCCGCTTTCTGAAGCCCACGAATCGACTCGATCATCCCGAGATGCCGGCTCAGGTGCTCGAGGTAGATGAGTACGTTGTCGATCGTCGTGTCGCCATCCGGATCACCTTTGGCGACCGCCAGGAACAGTTCGTCCGGTATGAGCGTGATCGCCTCTTCGGCGTAGGCGAAGGCAAGCTTGGCGTAGGCGATGACGTCCGTCTGAACCGGGAACCGCATCGCTTCCGCCGCCTCGTCCGACATCTCGGTTCCGGTGTCTCGCCGGCCCATCGATTCCGGAACGAGGGACCATCGAGACGCCAGGGACTCTCTGTCCCACACCTGTGCGCGAGGCTCCTTGGCCAGGGTCCTGTGAAAGTAGGACGCGATGACGTCGTCCCAGCGGGCCGCGTGCCACAGCTGCCAGGCGACCGAGTGAATACTTGGACCCGCGGTCCACGCAAATTGCTCGGGAGTCAGCTCTTCCGCGGCGTTCAGCAGGCGCTGGTGAGTCAGCTTGTAGAAGCGCAGAAGGATCTGGCCCAGAGAGCGCGGGTGGGCGGCCATCAGGCGCTTTTCCTGCGGGCCTCTTCAAGACGAATCGCGATGAGCTTCTTGACGAGCGACTTGGACAGCGGCTTGTCGATCGGGAA
>WNGL01010194.1_pt1 | contig 10862 bp, 6 predicted proteins | sample 5400591 | NCBI WGS metagenome assembly WNGL01 (sample SAMN13153377, study PRJNA577476) | soil metagenome | isolation source: 80 cm soil or saprolite under Garry oak tree replicate 1 | place: USA:California | collected 2016-06-15
CCTTCGTCTTCGACATCTTCTGGCCCTTCTCGTCGCGCACCATCGGATGCAGGTACACGTCGCGGAAGGGCACCTCGCCCATGAAGTGGAGGCCCATCATCATCATCCGGGCCACCCAGAAGAAGATGATGTCGTGCCCCGTCTCCATGACGGACGTCGGGTAGAAGGTGCGGAGCGTCTCGGTGTCCTCGGGCCAGCCCATGGTCGAGAAGGGCCACAGGGCGGAGCTGAACCAGGTGTCGAGGACGTCCTCGTCTTGCCGCAGCTCCTGCTTGCCGCAGCTCGTGCAGCGAACGGGCGTCTCGCGCGCGACGGTGATGTGGCCGTCGGAGCAGTACCAGGCCGGGATCTGATGGCCCCACCACAGCTGCCGGCTGATGCACCAGTCGTGGATGTTCGTCATCCACGCCATGTAGGTGTTCGTCCACTGCTCGGGGATGAAGCGGGTCTTCCCCCGCTCCACCGCCTCGATGGCCGGCCTGGCGAGCGGCTCGATCCGCACGAACCACTGCTGCGAGAGGAGCGGCTCCAGGATGGTCTCGGAGCGCTGGCAGCGGCCGAGCGGCAGGGCGTGCGGCTTCGACCCGCGGTCGAGCCCCTTCTCGGCGATGAGCTCCTTCACCTTCTTTCTGGCGGCGAAGCGGTCCAGCCCGGCGACGGGGCCCGCCTCGGCGTTCATCGTGCCGTCGAGCCCGATCACCGTGAGGAGCTCGAGCCCGTGCCGCTGTCCGACCGCGAAGTCGTTGAAGTCGTGCGCCGGGGTGACCTTCACCGCGCCGGTGCCGAATGCGGGATCGACCAGGATGGCGTCGGCGATGATGGGGATCTCGCGGTCCACGAGCGGGTGGACCACCTTCTTGCCGATGAGCCCGCGGTAGCGCTCGTCGTCAGGGTGGACCGCGATGGCGGTGTCGCCCAGCATCGTCTCGGGGCGCGTGGTCGCGACGACCACCTCGCCTGAGCCGTCCGAGAGCGGATAGGCGAAGCTCCACAGCTCTCCCGCGTGCCCCTCCTCGTAGGTGACCTCGAGGTCGGAGAGCGCGGTGCGGCAGTCCGGGCACCAGTTGATGAGCTTCTGCTCGCGGTAGACGAGGCCCTCCTCGTGCAGGCGCACGAACACCTCTCGCACCGCGCGCGAGAGCCCCTCGTCCAGCGTGAACCGCTCGCGCGCCCAGTCGAGCGAGGCGCCGAGGGCGGCGTGCTGCTCACCGATGCGCGAGCCGTACTTCTCCTTCCAGGTCCAGACCCGCTTCAGGAACTCGGCCCGGCCGAGGTCGTGCCGGCTCTTCTTCTCGGATCGCTGCAGCTCCTTCTCCACGATCATCTGCGTGGCGATCCCGGCGTGGTCGGTGCCGGGGAGCCAGAGGACGTTGAAGCCGCTCATCCGCTTCCACCGGCAGAGCACGTCCTGCAGCGTCGCGGTGAGCGCGTGGCCGAGGTGGAGCGACCCCGTCACGTTGGGCGGCGGCAGCACGATGGAGAACGGCGGCCGCGACCGGTCGGTCTCGTCGGCGTGGAAGTACCCGCGCTCCTTCCACGTCGGGTACCAGCGCGCCTCCACCTCTCGGTGCTCGTAGCCCTTGGCGAGCTCGGTGCGGCTTTCGTCGTTCACGTCGTTCTCCGACAACGGGTTGGCGAGCCGCTCGGCGGCGCGGCGAGGGCGGAGGGTCACGGGGGCCGCGCGCGCTAGCGCTGGCGCTCCTTCACGAGGCGGTCGAGCTGCTCTCGGATGATCGTCTCGGCGAGCTCCGGAACGACCTCCCAGGCGATGCGCTCGATGACCTCGCGCGACGCCTGCGACAGCGCCTGGCGAAGCTGCGCCTCGCCCGCATCGCCAGCGGGCGCATTCGGAGCCGAGGCGACGGACGGCGCGGCGGCGGCGGGCGCGGCGAGCGGCTCGAGGTCGAGCTCCATCGCAGGCGCGGCCGACTCCGGCGCGTGCCCGGTGGACGCGGCGTGCGGGATGAACTCCGTCGCCGGCGCGAGCTCGAGCTCCTCGTCGAGCCGCATCTCCGGGAGGTCGATGGCCTGAGCGGCAGGCGCGGGCTCCGGCGCCTCGACCGCCGGCTCGAAGTCGAGCTCCTCGAGCTCCACGACGCGCGCGTTCGCGACAGCGAGCGGCGCGGCGGGGGCGGCTGGCGCATCATCCAGCCCGAAGGGATTGCGCGCGCGGGCCGCTGTCGGCGGCGCCGCCGCCGGGGGCGCCGCCGGCATGGTGGGGGCAGGCCGCACGGCCGGTGGTGGGCCCGCCGGCGGGCGTGGCGCCGAAGCGCGAGGTGGGGCGCCAGGAGGCGGGCCGGCCGGAGGTGGCCGCGCGGACGGCGGTGCTGTCATCGGGCGCGCGATCGGAGGCGCGCCGGGAGGACGGGCGATCGCCGCCGGCTGTGCGAGGGGACGGGCCACCGGAGGAGCAGCCCCGGGCGGACGGCCAGGAGGCGGCGCACCGGGAGGCGGGCGCGCCGGCGGTGGGCGCGCGCCGGCGACCGCGACGCCAGGCGGCGGCGCGGCCGGCTTCGCGGCCGGGGCGGCGGCAGGCGCCGCGGCCGCGGGTTGCGCCGGCCGCTCGAGCAGCTCCTTCACCTTGGTGAGGAGCGCCTGGCTCTCGAACGGCTTCGCGATGTGGGCGTCCGCGTGAACGGCGCGCGCGCGCGCCTCGTCGAAGGCCTCGAACGTGCCTGCGAGGAGCAGGACCGGGATGCGCCGCAGCGCGGGGTCTGCCTTGATGGCCTCGCAGACCTCGTAGCCGTTCTTCCGGGGCATCACGACGTCGGCGAGGATGATGTCGGGCTTCAGCTCACGGGCCCGGGCGAGCGCGTCGTCGCCGTTGTCGACTCCGGTGATCCGAAAGTCCTCCCCCGCGAACGTGATGCTCACCACCTTCTGGATGGTGATGGAATCGTCCGCGACGAGGAGGTGCTTGGGCATGGATCTTCCAGGGAGGTGAGCCTCAGCAGTAACGCCTAGGATCCCTGAATGTCAAGATTTCCCGGCGCTTCCGTCACTCCGCGGCGACGTCACGAAGAGCGCGTCCCAGCTTGGCCGGACGACCTCTCGCGCCGCCCCCTCGGCCGGCGGTACGACCCGGTCGGCGAGCACCGCCACCACCTCTCCGCCGGCGTCGATGAGGAGCGCGATCGCGGCCGGGCGTCCGGGCGGATCCCCGAAGCGCACCGCCACGTCGAAGACCGGGTGCAAGGCGCGCTCGTGGTACAGGAGGCCGCGATGCGAGGGGGCGGCGAGCGGGACGGCCTGGAAGCGCGGGCCGTCGAGCACCCGCGCCAGGAGCTGGAGGGGCACTCCGTAGGTGCGCGCGCCGCGGGCGAAGAGCAGCTCCGACCCGGGCGCGAGTGGCGCCTGGGGCGGTGTGCCGGGATGGTCGGCGAGGCCGTGAAAGGCCCCGCGGGCGAGCGACTCCGGCGCCAGCTCGAGCGAGACGACGCCGCGGTGCACGAGGGCTCCCTGGAAGGGCGGCGGAGGCGGCAGGCGCGTGCTGGCGGGGAGCTGGAAGACCTCCGCCTGCGTGAGGTCGATGATGCCCTGCACCGCGTCGACGTAGAGCGCGAGGGACGGCGCGTGGGTCAGCACCGCCAGGGTGCCGGAGCCGGGCGTGAGGCGCAGCGTCGAGGCGACCTCGATCGGCCCGGCTCCACGGAAGGCCTCGGCCGGCGCGTCTGTGGGAGCGGTGACCACCTCGCGCACCTGCGACAAGCGCAGCGCGAGCGGCACCCCGCCCGCGGTGAAGAGGAGCGCCTTCCGCTCGGCCGCGAGCGCCTCCATGCCAGCGTGATATACAACGAGGATGGCCGCCGCGGTGCTCCTCGTCGACGACGAGCGCTTCGCGCGCACGGTCTACTCCGACTACCTGCGGGTGGCGGGGTACGAGGTGCAGGTGGCGGACTCGGCGGACGGCGCGCTCGAGGCCCTGCGGCACCGGCGCTTCGACCTCCTCATCACCGACATCATCCTGCCGGGCGCCGACGGCCTCGAGCTCCTCGGCGAGGCGAAGCGGCTCGACCCCAACATCGAGGCCATCGTCATCACCGCGCTCGATCGCGTGGACCCGGCCGTGCGGGCGATGAAGTCGGGGGCGAGCGATTACCTCGTGAAGCCGGTCACGCCGGAGGCCCTCCAGATCTCCGTCCAGCGCTGCCTCTCGGCCCGGGCGCTCCTCGCCGAGAACAAGGTCCTCCGCTCACACCTCCGGCTGTTCGAGACCTGCCAGCGCATCACCGCCTCGCTCGACCACGACCGCGCGGTCGCGCTGGCGCTGGGCGCGCTGGTGGGAGAGCTCTCCGGCCGCGGGGGCGTCTTCCTCGAGCGCGACGGGCAAGGGCGGCCGACCCCGGCCGGCGCGAACGGTCTCGACGCGGTCGAGGCGGCCGCGCTCGCCACCGCGGCGGCCGCGCAGTTCGAGACACTCGGCGGTGACGTCCTCCCTCTCCCCTGGTCCGGCGGGTCGGCGGTGCTCATCCCGGTGGCGGACGACGAGGCGATGCTCGGGGCGGTGTGCGTCGCGGGGATCACACCCGACGCGCAGCACCTCCGCACCGCAGACTTCGTGTGCAGCCACCTCGCGCTGGCGCTCCGCACGCTGGGCCACCTGAAGCAGGTGGAGCACCTCGCCTACCTCGACGACCTCACTCACCTCTACAACACGCGCTTCCTCGACCTCGTCCTCGACCGGGAGCTCGCGGCCAACCACGCGTTCTCCGTGCTGTTCATGGACCTCGACCGCTTCAAGTCGGTGAACGATCAGTACGGCCACCGCATCGGCTCACAGCTCCTCGTCGAAGTGGGACGGGTGCTCAAGTCCACCGTCCGCGATGAGGACGTGGTGGTCCGCTACGGCGGTGACGAGTACGTGGCCATCCTGCTCGGGGTCGACTCCGGCGGGGCGCTCAAGGTCGCCGAGCGCATCCGGCGATCGATCGAGGATCACGTCTTCCTCTCCCGCGAGGGCGCCCGGGTGCGGGTGACGGCGTCGATCGGGCTCGCCAGCTACCCCGAGCACACGAGCAGCAAGCCCGAGGTGCTCGACCTCGCCGATCGCGCCATGTACCGCGGCAAGCGCTCGACCCGGAATGTCGTCTACATCGCCTCGAAGGACCTGCCGCCGGCACCGGTGCGGGAATGAGGCCGCCGCGGGCATGAGGCGGAGGGGGCCCCACGCAGCAGGGGCGGCGAAGTCCGTAAAAAAAACGGGGCCCCAGGATTCACCCTGGGGCCCCGTCGGCGACGACATCCGGGTTCCGCCCGCTGCTGGCGCGTAGTGGCGGTTGCCCTCGCCGCAGGACGAGCCGACCTCGCGATCGACTTGTCCTAGATCAGGATGTCGCACCCGATATCGGAAGTCAATGACGCCGGGCGTCATGCCCTCTATTTCTCAGTAATCGTCGTCCATTTCCCCCATGCCGGCGCCAGCGGCCGGTGCCTTCGACTTCTTCTTCGGCTTCTCGGCGATGAGCGCCTCGGTAGTGAGGAGCAGGCTCGCCACCGACGCTGCGTTCTGGAGCGCGGTGCGCTCGACCTTGGTCGGGTCGATGACGCCCGCCTGCACGAGGTCCTCGTACTGTTCCGTCTGGGCGTTGAAGCCGAACGCCCCCTGCCCTTTCCCGACCTTCTCGAGGACGACCGGGCCGTCCCAGCCGGCGTTCTCGGCGATGCGCCGCAGCGGGTGCTCGAGCGCCTTCTTCACGATCTCCACCCCGAACCGCTCGTCCGTGCCGGGCTTCGTCTCGAGCTGGCCGAGCGACGCGAGGCAACGCAGGAAGGCGACGCCGCCGCCCGGGACGATGCCCTCCTCGACCGCCGCGCGGGTCGCGTGGAGCGCATCCTCGACGCGCGCCTTCTTCTCCTTCATCTCGGTCTCGGTGGCCGCGCCGACGCGGATGATGGCCACGCCGCCCACCAGCTTGGCGAGCCGCTCCTGAAGCTTCTCGCGATCGTAGTCGCTCGTCGTCTCCTCGATCTGGCCGCGGAGGAGCTTGATGCGGCCCTCGATGTCGGACTTCTGTCCGGCGCCGTCGATGATGGTGGTGTCGTCCTTGTCGACGGTGATGCGCTTGGCGCTACCGAGGTCCTTGACGGTGACCTGATCGAGCTTCAACCCGAGCTCCTCCGCCACCACCTTGGCGCCGGTGAGGGTGGCGATGTCCTTCAAGAGCTCCTTGCGGCGGTCGCCGAACCCGGGCGCCTTCACGGCGCACACGTTGAGCGTGCCACGCAGCTTGTTCACCACGAGCGTGGCGAGCGCCTCACCGTCGACGTCCTCGGCGACGATGAAGAGCGGCTTGCCGGAGCGCGCCACCAGCTCCAGCACCGGGATGAGGTCGGCCATCGCCGAGATCTTCTTCTCGGTGATGAGCAGGTACGGCTCCTCCAGCACCGCCTCCATCCGCTCCGCGTCGGTCACGAAGTAGGGGGAGACGTAGCCGCGGTCGAATTGCATGCCCTCCACCACGTCGAGCGTCGTCTCGAGGCCCTTCGCCTCCTCGACCGTGATGACGCCCTCCTTGCCCACCTTGTCCATCGCCTCGGCGATGGTCTTGCCGATGGTGGCGTCGCCGTTGGCGCTGATGGTGCCGACCTGGGCGATGTCCTTCTGACCCTGCGTCGGCTTCGAGATCCGCTTCAGCTCGGCGACCACGTGCTCGACCGCCTTGTCGATGCCGCGCTTGAGCTCCATCGGGCTGTGCCCGGCGGCGACGAGCCGCAGACCTTCCTCGTAGATCGCGAGCGCGAGCACGGTCGCCGTGGTGGTCCCGTCCCCCGCCTTGTCCGAGGTCTTCGAGGCGACCTCGCGCACCATCTGGGCGCCCATGTTCTCGAACCTGGGCTCGACCTCGATCTCCTTCGCGACCGTGACGCCGTCCTTGGTGATGGTCGGCGAGCCCCAGCTCTTCTCGATGATGACGTTCCGCCCCTTCGGCCCGAGCGTCACGGCCACCGCCTCGGCGAGCGTCCGCACGCCGCGCAGGATGGCCTCGCGAGCCTCCTGGTGAAACGCGATCTCCTTGACGGCCATTCGCTGCTCCTTTCGGGTGAAAACCTACAGAGTTACAGAGAGTTGCCTTCCCGAGCGCGCTGGCAGTCGGCCTGGGCGGGCGCTAACATAACCGCCGATCGGGAGCGGTCAAGCGATGGCTTCGACGGTTGCGGATCTGGAGCAGGCGGTGGACCTCGCCGAGGAGCGCCTCGAAGCGGGAGACGCCGAGGGTGCGCTCGAGGCTGCGCGCGCCGCGTCGCGCCGCGCCGGGCCCGATGCCCCGGAGGAGCTCATCACCGACCTCTCGCTCCTCCAGGGGCTGGCGCTCGTGGACCTGTGCCGCTTCGACGAGGCGCGGCCGCTGCTGGAGGCGGTCGCCCAGGACTACGAGGACGCCTGGGCGGAGGACGCCCTCGGCGTCGTGGCGCGGCGGCGCGGCGATCGGCGCGAGGCGGAGCGCCGCTTCGCGCGCGCCCGGAAGCTCGCGCCCGACGACTTCCCGCGCCCGGTGGTGCTGTCGGCCAAGGAGTTCGACGCGGCGGTGGAGGACGCGCTCGCGGAGCTGCCCGCGCCGGTGCGGCGCTACCTCGAGAACGTCGCCATCGCCGTGGAGGACGTCCCGGCCGACGACGACCTGCTCGGCTCCGACCCGCCCCACCCGCCGTCCATCCTCGGGATCTTCCGCGGGTCGCCGCTCGGCGAGAAGGCATCGATGGATCCCTGGAGCCACTTCCCGTCGAGCATCGTCCTCTATCAGGAGAACCTGCAGCGCTTCGCCCGCACGCGCGAGGAGCTCGTCGAGGAGATCGCGATCACGCTCCAGCACGAGGTGGGTCACTTCCTCGGGCTGGACGAGGAGGCGCTGGAGAAGCTCGGGCTGGATTGATGGATCCTGCTGAAAAATGGACGGATCCAGCGCGATATCGGATGCTCGGTCGCGCATGCCCCACGTCATCGAGTCCATGGAGCTGGCGCAGGTCCTCGCCGAGGCCGAGGACATCGCGCGGAGCGTGAACCAGAAGCTCACCAGCGCGCACCAGCTCCTCGCCTTCTTCACGGTGCCGAACCGCGCCGAGCTCCTGCTCCGCGACCGGGGCATCGACGAGGACCGCGTGCTGGCGGCCATGACGGAGAAGCCCTCCGAGCCTGACGGCGTGGAGCGCGACCTGCGCGAGCGCGCCCGCGAGGTGGCGGCCGGCGTCGGCGCCGAGGAGGTCGACTGCCTGCACCTCCTCATCGCGATGAGCCGAGTCCGCACCGCCGCCGCGCACCAGCTCCTCGCCGGCTGCGGCCTTCAGCTCGCGACCCTGCGCAACGTCGCGCTCTCCTACTTCACGAGCCGCATGCCGCGCCGCTTGCAGCAGCTCGCGCCGCAGCCGGTGAAGGCGGCGAGCTATCGGCCCACGCCTCCGCGCCCCCTCTCCCCTGCCCTCCCCCCGCTGAGCGGGGGGAGGGAGTCGCCGACCCCGATCCCGACCGCGACTCCGATCCCGATCGCGACCCCGACCGCGACCCCGCCGCCGACGAACGCGACCGCTGCCGCGACACACCGCCCGGCACCCTTCTCGCGACCGCCCTCCCCGTACACCCTCGATCCGCAGGCCTTTCCCTGGCTGTCGTCGCTCGGCCGCAACATCTCCGAGCTCGCCGCCGCCCACCGGCTCGATCCGCTCGTCGGTCGCGACCGGGAGGTGGAGGAGGCGATCGACATCCTCGGCAAGCGGCGCACCAACAACCCGCTCCTCGTCGGCGAGCCGGGCGTCGGCAAGACCGCGATCGTGGACGGCATCGCGCAACGCCTGGTGGAGGAGCGCGGGCCGGAGCGGCTCCTCGTCGAGCTCGACATGGCGAGCATCGTCGCCGGCACGCAGCTCCGCGGCTCCTTCTCCGAGAAGCTCCTCGGCATCAAGGACGAGGTGCGGCGCGCGAACGGGCGGGTGGTCGTCTTCATCGACGAGATCCACACGCTCATGGGCGCCGGCTCGACGGGAGAGGGCCCGCAGGACGCCGCGAACGAGCTCAAGTCGGCGCTCGCGCGCGGCGAGTTTCCTTGCATCGGCGCCACCACGCACGACGAGTACCGCCGGCACATCGAGAAGGACCCGGCGCTCGAGCGCCGCTTCACCCCGGTGCTGGTGCGCGAGCCGTCGGTCGCCGACACCGTCAAGATCCTGAAGGGCCTCGTGCCTCGCTACGAGCAGCACCACAAGGTGCGCTATCGCCCGGAGGCGCTCGAGTCGGCGGCCGCCCTCACCGCCCGCTATGTCACCGATCGCTTCCTGCCCGACAAGGCGGTGGCGGCGCTCGACCTCGCCGGCTCGCGCGCGCGGCGCGAGGGCGCGGACGACGTGGACGGCGCGCAGGTGGCGCGCGTCGTCGCCAAGATGGCAGGCATCCCCGAGTCGCGCCTCCTCGCGAGCGACCGCGACCGCGTGCTGGGGATCGGCCAGCTCCTCGCCACGCGCGTCCTCGGTCAGGCGTCCGCCATCGAGCGCATCACCGCCGTGCTGCGCCGGAACTATGCCGGGTTCGCCTCCAGGCGCCCGATGGGGAGCTTCCTCTTCCTCGGCCCGACCGGCGTCGGCAAGACCGAGCTCGCCCGCGCCCTCGCCGACGCGCTCTACGGCTCGGCCGACGCGCTGGTGCGCCTCGACATGAGCGAGTGCGCCGAGCCGACCGGCGTGGCGCGCCTCGTCGGCGCGGCGCCCGGCTACGTCGGCTACGGCGAGGGCGGACAGCTCACCGACGCGGTCCGCCGCAGGCCGGCGAGCGTGGTGGTGCTCGACGAGATCGAGAAGGCGCACCGCGACGTGCTCATGCTGCTCCTCCAGGTCCTGGAGGAGGGACGGCTCACCGACGGCCGCGGCCGGCAGGTGGACTTCTCCAACACGGTGGTGGTGCTGACGTCGAACCTGGGCGCGTCCGAGTCCTCCCGCAGCGCGAGCGGCGTGATGGGGTTCGGCGCCGCCGCCGCGAGCGCGGCGGTGTCTCGCGAGGAGAAGGGCCTCGCCGCGGCGCGCGCCGCGCTCCCCCCCGAGCTGTGGAACCGCCTCGACGAGCGCGTCTTCTTCGCGCCGCTCGGGCGCGACGAGGTGAAGCGCATCGCGCTCCTGCTGCTGGCGCAGTCGTCGGACCGGCTCTTCGCCGAGCGGAAGATCCGCTTCCAGGCCGGCGACGACGTGGCGGAGCACCTGCTCGACCACGGCGGCTTCGACCCGACGCTCGGCGCGCGTCCCATGCGCGGCGCCGTGCAGCGCCTGGTCGAGGCGCCGCTCGCCGACGCCATCCTGCAGGGCCGCATCGCGCCCGGCGAGGTGGTCAGGGTGCGCGTCGATGGCGGCGAGCTCAGCTTCGGGCGGTGAGGCCCGGCTCGAGCAGCGCGATGCGCCGCCAGGCGCCGCTCCGGAAGCGGAGCCAGAGCGCACCGGCGAGGAGCCCGAGGTAGAGCACCATCCAACCCACCGCCAGCTGCTCGGCGTGCGCCCCCGCCGCCTGGACGGTGAACCAGCTGCCCGGCGCGAAGACGGCCCAGGCGATGACCACCCGTGCCCAGAGCGCCCAGGCGGTGTCGCCGGCGGCCCGGAGCGCCTCCGAGAGCGTCGCGGCCGCCGCGTCGAAGAGCGCCCATGCCACCGAGAGCTGGAGCATGGGGACGGCCACCGCGAGGAGCGGCGCCGACGTGCCGGGATCGCGGGCGAAGGGCGCGAGCAGGAGGCCCGGGGCGGCGAGGTAGAGGACTCCGGCCAGCGACTGCCACCCGCCCGCCGCGAGGAAGGTCACCCGCACCATGCGCGGCACCTCGTCCTTCCGGCCTCCGCCGATCGACTGCCCGACCAGGATGGCTCCCGCGCTGGCGAGCGCGAAGGACGGCATGAAG
>WNGL01019001.1_pt1 | contig 10861 bp, 5 predicted proteins | sample 5400591 | NCBI WGS metagenome assembly WNGL01 (sample SAMN13153377, study PRJNA577476) | soil metagenome | isolation source: 80 cm soil or saprolite under Garry oak tree replicate 1 | place: USA:California | collected 2016-06-15
GGTTGCTGGACGGTTGAAGCGTTATGGGATCGAAATTGCGCTGGATGACCGAGTCTTGAAAACCAGCGGCCGTTTGAACCGAGTTGCGCAAACAAAACGTGAAGCGTTCCGGTTCCGCCAGGCCCAGATGTTCCACCAGCAGGAACATGGTTACGGACTTAAGATCAATCAAACCCTGGCTCGCGGCTTGGGAATTCACCCGGATCACTTGGGTCGGATAATCTGTTGGATCGAGTTGTGAAGCGGGCGGAAGACGGTTAAATACATCGATCGCGCGTTCCACTTCAGCCACGCCGTTCGACCCGAAATACTCCAGAAACGAGGCGTCGAAGCCGTAGGTTACAACCGGCACATTCCAGCGATAACCTTCATCGAGGTTCAGCGGTCCGCCAATATCCCGATCCGGCTGCCGGAAGCTCTTCGCCTCATCCATCCACGAAGCGTAGGGGCCGAGCAGCGAAAACGCTCGCGCACGCGGCGCCGCGATTGCCAAGCAGGCACCCAACAGACCCAGCGCCACTATCGAAGTAGAATAGGTGGTTGCTGGTCGTTCTTTTCCGCACTGACGAATGTTCATTTAATTTCCTTTCACGTGATTAATATTAGACTGCAAATTTCACTCCAAACCGCGTCTTCCACCTCGCCGTCCACAGACCGCCCCACAGCGCCTCGACCGGACTAACAGAACCGGCCTGCTTAAGGCGATGTGATAACGGCCTCGTGAGCGGAATCTTCAATGTCGGTAGTGTGAATTCGTCCCTTATAGGAGTTGCTTCAAGCGCGTCATTGTACGTAACCGACACCCGCTTGTCGTCCACGCGTGTCATCACAATGCCGCGCTGGTCAAGCAGTGCCTTCTCAATCACTGGAAGGAACTTGCCTCCACCCCAATCCCGACCATGACGCTCCGGAAGGACGATCACTAGCGAACCCATCTGTTTGACGGGCGACGCGACAATCAACTCTAAACCGGAAGAAATGGCATAGATGTCCAGTAATGCGGTGACCGGGGCTTCTCTCATTCCCGTCAACGTGCCTCCTGACGGAAAGATGCGAACATGAGCATTCGTCGCAACGACTTGGCTGCTGCCTGACCGAACGTCCGCCGCACTGCTTTGGGGAAAACTTCGGTAGAACCGCTGTTGATCCGTGGGCACCCACTGAAAAAAGTCAATAACGCTCCCGTCATTCGAGTTTGTTGCCAGTGATTTCCAGGTGATAAGATCCGTTGAGGCCTGGAGGACGAATAGCGCGCTCGCTTTGCCCGAGATCGGCCATTCAAAGATGTGCGAAGACTGGTTGGTCGGACTGCCGAACACCAGCCACAACCGCACGGTCGAGCGCACGGTCCCGGGCGCGTCGGGATAGGCGATGAGCGAGTGGGAGGGGCCGTCGAACGTGCCCCAGCGGGCCATTTGATCTTCAGGATGGCCGTCCGTCCCCGGGTCGATTGTCGCCCACACCGCGCTCAGCTTGTGGAACGTGGCCACGGGAAGGTCGATGTTTCGCGGACCTCCGGCAAACGAAAACCCTCGCGCACACGGCGCGGTGATTGCCAAGCAGGCACCCAACAGACCCAGGCCCATTATCGAAGCAATATCTCTTAGTGGTCTCATTCGGCACTGAGGAGTTTTCATTTTAGTTCCTTTCCATTGCTTAACATTAAACGGCCAGTTTCACTCCAAATCCGTCACCTCGACGTTCGTTTGATAGCCGGCCTGCAGCGAAACGTTGCGAAACTCGGCCCAGCGATAGGGTCGCACCTGAAACTGGAACTCTTTGATTTGCGTCAACGGGAGTTTGTAGAACCGCGCTGTCGTTAGGGCCAAGGGGGAGTGCGACTGGTAGAACCGAGGCGGCAGGTGTTGTATTCCCTCCAAATCCATCGCCACGATCCTTGTCTCCCAGCCTTTCACTGCGCTATGCGAGACGGTCATTACGGTCTGGGCACCACTCTCAGCAAGACCCGCTCGCAGCGTGACGCTGCGGAGGTCAGGAGGCAGGTGGGCGATGACGATTTCGTGATCCCGGAGGCCCCACGGCTTCTGATTGGGCCCGCGATGTTGCGAAGTCGTAATTGCAGAAGGCTCGAATTCGAAATCGGTAGAGCCGCCTGGCGGGAAGCCCTCGTACCTGATGACGAATTCCCAACACAACCCTTCCTCGTGCGAGAGTACTCGCCTCGAGGTCTCGAAATTGAGGTCAGCGGCCGGCAACCCGTTGGGCCGCCACCAACTCTGGTTGGTGGAAGGATGATCCGACAGGGCAACCAACTCCATGCTTCCTTGCGGCCACCGCGCGACGCATGCGTTGGTCCCTATTGGACGCGGAGCCTGTCCGGCAGCAGGTTTGCTGAAGCTCGATTCGTGGTGCAGCACGACGTCCTTCCATTCCATCGTGCGAATGGGCCGCGTCCCAACGCGGAGGTGCGCAATGTCTGACAGTGGAGCGTCAAACACGAAGCGTGCGATACTCATGCCCGTTCCATCACTGTAGCCACCGGTGGCCGATTGAATCGCCTCCAGCTCACGCCCGTCCTTGGTCACAGCAATGACACCGAACCGTCGCTCGGAAGTTCTCTTCGCATCAACGGCGATGGCGGCGAAAGCTTTTCCAGCGCGGTCCTGGCCGACGCCGTTGAGCTGGCTGCCGCCTTCCAATGCCTCCTCAGCGCTATTGTCAGGAGCAATCTGCTGTTGATGTTCCAACGGCCCGACGATGTAGCGGAGCTGAACGCTCACCGTCTCGGGGATTTGATCCCCCTCGCCTGGACTGGCGGTGTAATCAATCCAGCCCAGTTCGCCGTTGTATTGATTTGCCGCGCGAATCCCACTGGACGTCGCGCCGTTGCCTCCAAGCACAATTAGCTGACCCGTGCCATCGAGCAACGCGACTTTATCGAAGCTTTGGCGGTCGAAAAGCGGTTGGGAAAACCACAGGTGCAGGAAGCGTGGATTGCGCTTCGCGGTCTCCGTCGAGCTCACAGCGCATCGAATCGGCGGCACAGCGCGCAACAGGCGTAACTCTGTTTTATCAGTCACTCCGGATCCATCGGGATGCCACGCGCGTCCAGGTTGATCCTTCTTCCATTCATCGTGCTTCCATTCATCCTGCCACGCGAGGAAGCGGAGCCGTGGCGGCTCGGCCAACTCGGCCTCGGAAATGGCCGGAGGTGCGGCGGCCTGGTTCCCGCTGTTTTGCGCCAGCTTGTAGCGAATCTTCACGCCACGCGGGTTGTCGAGGAAGCCAGTGATTTGCAGGACCACCTGCCGACCGTTTCTTGTCTTCAAAAGCCAGGTCTGAGGTGGTTCTCCTGAGAGGACGCTGCAGACGCCTGATGCCGACGCTGGCAGTTGGTTGAAAATGTCACGAAGAGATTTGCCCCAGCCGCTCTGCATCGCATCCGGCGCGTCGGCTGCTTCCCATCCGCTTTGCCCGATCCCATGGACGGTGCAGTCCCAAGCGAACAGGCCTGGCGTCTTCGAATCCAAATTGCCGCCGATGTCGATCCCCTCACGACTCAAAGCGCCGACCACGTCAGGTTGCGTGAGGGCTATGGGAAAGCGACGGGTGCTTTGATTGGTGCCGAAAACCTCCGACCGCGTCAACGTGCGGCCTGTTTCCAGGTCAAGAAATCCCGGCTCCGCCGATTGGGCATCGCGCAATAGCCGTTCAACCGCAAGGCCGAAAAAGGCCGGAGCGGATTCGCGCCGAAGGCGTGCAATCAAGATGTAATCCCAACGGTCGCGATGTTTCACATGGGCGAACTCCAACGATGCACCCTCGGGCAGTTGCGGCCACCTTTTCGCGTTCCTTTCGACCTGTTTCGCAGCCGCCCGGACTTCGTCTGCGGTCAGTTCTTGCGGAAGTTTCCACTCCAGCACATTGCTGTCAGCCACGCCGACCCATTTCTTTTTGCGATGGTCAATAAATCCCGGCTGCGGCACTTCGTCATTTGGCCCGCGCAACAAATCCTGTGTCACCTCAAAACCGAGTCCGGGATTCGTGTCGCGTTCAAAATGCAGCCGGATGTAATGCGATTCCTTCGGGACTTCGACCTTGAGGAATTTGAAATCAATCTGCGTTGGTTGAGTTGGAAAGGTTCCTTGCCCCAGCTTGTAGCGAAACTTTACCGCGCGCGGATTGTCCGTGAACCCGGTGATTTGGAGGATGCCCGTGCCGCGTTCGCGGGTTTTGAACAGGAACGTGGCGGTTTCACCTCGCAAGAACATCTCAGGGAGTGGTTGAACAGACCTCAACTGGCTTGCGAACGACGCGGACGTGATATTGTCCCAATTGTCCTCCGGCACCGGAACAACCTGCATGTCGAATCCAATCAATCCTTGGATGTCTCCCGACTTTCGGGTCATGGCGACGGCATCAATGCCGTTTCGAGCTGCCGATTCCGGCTTTTGCGTATCGATGCGATTTGGACTCATCCGCGCCAACCGGCCGTCGCGTTCCGTCACCGGCGCGAACACCTTGTTGCGGTCGAGGTCAATCAGGCACCGGTCGGTCTCGGTGTTGTTTTGCATCACGCGCTCGATCACCGGACCGAAGGATCCATTGACGCTGGTTGCCGCATCCGCGGCAGCACCCGCTTTGACCTTAGGGCTCTGGTCTGCGGTTGACCGGGAAGGAGTAAGGTTCGGCACCACCAACCCCAAGGCGAAGAGCAAAACCACCGCTGCTGCGACCCCCGCGATTGCTGTCCGTCGACCAGCACCTGGACCTCGAAATGAAAAGATACGTGGATTTGAATCCCCGCCTGGCGTCTGGGCAATCGTCTCCACGTCTGTTTTCACCTGGCTGGCCTGCTGGTACCGCCGCTCCGGTTCTCGTTCCAATGCGCGCAGCACCACCTCGTCGAGCCGCACATCGAGCTGAACCTTCTTTGACGGCGGTTCAATCCGTTTGCCCGGCAGTTCGCCGGTGAGCATTTGGTAAAGCACCACACCCAGCGAATAGATGTCCGCGCGATGGTCCACTTCCGTCGGTTTCTCCGTTTGCTCGGGCGCCATGTATTGGGGCGTGCCCATGATCTTTCCAGCTTCAGTCAACGTCGCAGATGCCGAAATCGCCTGGTCGCCGCCCGGCGCAGACACTTCCGCTTCGAGGCCCATAAGCCGGGCCAGCCCAAAGTCGGCCACCTTCACGCGGCCTTTGCGATCGAGCAGAATATTTTCCGGTTTGATATCGCGGTGGACGATGCCCTGGTCATGGGCGTATTGGAGGGCATCACAGATTTGCGGCACGATGACGAGCGCCTCCCGGGCGGAAAGGCGTCCGGCGTTGAGCAGTTGGCGCAGATTGACGCCATCTACAAATTCCATGAGGAAAAAGAACAGTCCGTTTGCCCGCCCGAATTCGTAGAGTGTGACGACATTGGAATGGTTGAGCCTGGCCAGCGCCCTGGCCTCACGGGCAAAGCGATCCGCAAACGCACTGTCGCGACCGATGCCGGGCGGCAGAATCTTCAGCGCGACGATCCGATCGAGTTCCTTCTGACGTGCCTTGTAAACCGCGCCCATGCCGCCGCTGCCGATAAGTTGGATGATTTCGAGCTGCGGGAATTTCTCTGAAAGCTCGGCGACGGGCGGCGGGTTGAAGGGTGGCGCAGTGCCGCCAGTTTCAGTGCCTGTGGGAAAGGCGCCTTCAGGAGGCACTCCTGGCAAAGCCCCTTCGGCGCGCTGGCTGCCAGCGGTTTGCCACAGCTCGGACATAGAGGCGTCGTCTCCATATTGACCCGACACTTCCGTACTTCGGGAATCGCAAGCGAATGTTACAGATTAAATGGTCCGCACAAAGGGCGCACTCGAGTGAGCTCGTTGGCAGTATTCGCCTTATCCATCCGCTGAAATCTTGAACAGATAGCGCAATTCTTCGTTTACCTCCTCCGGCGAACTGACCGTATTGGCAATCTCGTCCCGCAACAACTCGCGATACCGCTTGCGCAGACGATGCACGGCCGCCCGGACTGCACCTTCATTCATACTCAAACGCTTGGCCAACACGGCATAGGGCTGGGACTCGCGTGTGCCCATAAGCGTCTGTTTCAATTCCATGAACAGACTCAGCTTGCCGTCGCGCCGATACGCGTCTTCCAGCCGGTTGAGCACCTCGTTCAGCAGTGCCGCAGCCCATTGTTTGTCGAAGGATTTATCAGGCGTGGCGTTATCCGCCGGCTCCAGATCGAACTTCTCCTCAGCCGCCATCAGGTCGAGCGATAGAATCTCATGGCCGCCGCCGCGTTTTTGCGTCTGCAACTTTGCCCTCTCGTCGGCGAGGAAGTGATTCATCGCGCCCAGAATAAAGGAACGAAACTTGCCTCGGTCGGGATCAGCGTTGGCAAGCGATTGGCGCTCCAGTAAGCGCACAAAAAACTCCTGCGTGAGATCTCTGGCATCCTCCGGTGAATGCCCGCGCCGTCGCACATAAGCGTAGAGCGGAAACCAATAAGTCTGACACAGGCTCTCGAGCGCGGCGCGAGCGCGGGTTGTGTCGCTGCGTCCGGCCCGCAGGACAACGGACCACCGCGTCGCGACGAAGACGGACTGCTGCACTACATCGCCACGCGGCGGCGTGGCGGAATTGTCGGCGTTCATGGCACCGGTCCTCACGATAACGAGCCTATCGAGCCGAGGCTTCAATCTTGATCGCTGACCAGTCTCTCCACGGCATGCTCGAGCGCCTGACCGCGCACGTTACGGTATCGGATGACCCCCTTCCGATCGAGCACATAGACGGTCGGCCAGCTATCCACATTCCACGCCTTGGAGATGGGGCCTTGCGCTCCGTCCCGAAAAGACGGCCAGGTCATCCTCTCCTTTTCCACCACCTGTTTCAGCTTGGCTTGGTCTTCATCCGAATTAACGCCGATCAAGGCGAAGGGCTTTCCGGCCATGCGTTCGACGAGTTTTCGTTCCTCCGGCACCATCGCCATGCACGAGCTGCACCAGACTCCCCAGAAGTTTAAGACCACCACTTTGCCCCGATAATCGCTCAGCTTCCTTTTCCGGCCATTCAGGTCTTCGCCTTCGATCTCCGGCGCCACCTTTCCCACGCCCAGACGGCGAAGTTCAAAGACCTCGCTTTCGGCCCGGTCCATCAGTTTTTTACCTCCCGAATCCAGGACTTGACCGAAGTCAGCAACGACGCGGTCGAACAACCGCGCGGCTTCAGCGGCGGCTTGATTGTCTCCCGCCTCGTTTGCCTCACCTTTGAGCATGGTGGCCAGTGCAAAACAAGCGTGCGCCTGCACTTCAGGATTCGGGTTGTCTTGCACAATCGACCGAAGCAACTGCATCGCGCTGTGGTGGCGCAAGCGCCCCAACCCGTCGCAGAGATTGATCAGATTGGTGTTTCGATTATGGTCGCGCCGGATAATATTCGCGGCCTTCTCGACTTGAGGCCCGTCGGGTGTGTTTAGAATAATCCACGCAGCCGACTCCAGGGCAAACAGAGATTGGGGATCCTGTTCCGCGAGCGCCAGCAATTTGTCCGGATTGGGCGGGCTTTGGGATTTGGCGGTCGGCTGCGCTGTTTTGGGCGGGAGGTCCTCGGAAAGACCGGTCCCGTTCCAATATCCAAGGGTGCGACGTGCGCGGTCGTCACTTACCACCGTGCCCACAGGCATGTTCAAACCCGCGAGCGTCCAGGATGCCGGATCAACCGGGACGTTGTATCGAGTCTTTCGGCGCAGGAACGATGTTTCAACGCGCCCTCTTTGGCTCCCGTAAAAGTTCACCGTTTTAACCTCAATCGGAATCGGGTCCTCGGGATTTGTCGCGTCGAATTTCGAAAAGGCGGTATTTCCATTGAACTGGCATTTCACGACATGAGACGGGTTGCTGGCATCAATCCAAAACTCATAGTTGACGCGGGCCTTGGGGAAAGGAACGCGCACGTGCCAGGTGGCGACTCCTTCCACGGATTCTTTGCCAATCATCTCGTCAGATTCCGCGTGCGTGTAAGCCAGACAACGCTCGATGGTGTCCGTCACGAATGGAAATGGTGTCAGTCCAAGAACGCGGGGATCGAATACGTAGGCACCGCCACTGCCCTTGGCGGGATCATGAATCGACGTTTGGAAAAGCTTTTTCTCTGTTGCGGAAATGTCCGACAAATCCAACAGGACCACGCCGTCGTAAGCAGTAACACGATTTCGCTCAACTCGTCTGAGCAGTCCCGCCTCAACAGCCGCCTCTCCCCTAACCAGTCCCAGTTCGCGCAGCTTGGCATCGGTGACTTCCCCGGCATCGGGTCCCATCAAAATGGAACGGTATTCACGAGCGAACGACTCGAAGCGGCGCTTTTCACCGTCGAACACGACTTTCAACATGGTGTGGTTGGTACCTTCAAGCGGATGGCCAAAGTCATATTGGACGAGCTCAAACTCCATTTCTCCGGAAGCGATCTTTTGCCGGGCTAGAGCCACCGTTTTCAAAGGGCCTAGGGGATCGGGCTGTTTCTCCGCTTGCGTCTGTTCGTCTCCGTTGACCGTCAGGACCATTTGTATAGCCAGGAGAAGTTGGGTGAGAACCCGGATTGTCCCGACCCCCGCCGTATTTCTCCTGTTTCCACTCATGACGATTTTCCTTTTTGTGCGCGTTTCACGCGTGACAGCGCTCTCAAAACCCGACTCCTGCGCAGCAGTAATTGCGCGTCAGCCACCATTCTCGGCTTTGACTAAACCCGCCAAAATTCAAAACCGGACAGAATTCTTAATGCCGGTGATGCTGCGAGGTCGTGCATGATTTTTCCGATCCGTGTTCGAGGTGAGAATAGCCCTTAGCGCCAGCATGACTATGGGGTGAAGACCCCACATTCCCTAACTTTCAGTACGCACGAAGCTGTGAACGAGGAGATTCAAGGGTGTTCCCACCGCATTCAGGCGATACCGCCCGCGGCATCGCCCGTACTGCGAATTTCTTGAAACTGTTTATGGAACCACGGTAATCGTCCTCGAGTTCAGAAAGATAACCCCTGTTTCAGCCGGGAAGCCCTTATCCGGTGGAATCAGAACGTAGGCCTGGGCGGAAACGGCGAAAGAGGCCAGCCATCCGGAGCGGTATGTGATGCAAGCCCTGGGCCGCAACAGCAAAGCTGTTCATCGCGCCTACGCCAAGAAAGCCCACGTCAAGCTCCCGCCGCATCGGTATAATAATCACCAACGCAAAGATGTTCTTGGCATCTCTCAGGTAACCACAATACTGAACAGAGACCGCCGACGCTCAATGCTAAACCATGGAAAGGAACCAAACATATGCAGAACAGAGAAGTAAGAATCTTGCGAATGTCATCGGGAGAGAACAATCAAATAACTTCGCGATTGGAGCCACAAGGGGACCAAGCTCCGATCATGATGAGGCGTGAATCTTCATTGCCCACGCCGCGTTCTTCACGGATACGTGAGGTAGACCAAGGGACGAGTCACGCCTCTGCGGAGGTTCGTCCCTATTGAGGCGAACCTCATCTAGCGACGTGGAGCTTAAGGGTGAGCTGTTGGAATTCGGTTGTCCGAATTGCGGCCTGGCTATCGCAATGAGTTGGGGAAGCTGCCGTGGCTGTGGCTTTTCTCGCAGGAAATCTTGCGACCAGCGAGACCTCCTCGTGAATGGCCGAGGTGCGTGATGGTTCGATGGTTCGACGCGCCTGGCATACCAGACTGACCTCCAGCAAAAGCTCCAGTAAAATGATACTGGAAGAATAGTTGGAGAATTTTGAAACTCTATTGGCAGGATAGTTCTTGATTTTCTCAAAAGCCTCTGGGACCCTGATTTAACTGGGGAACGAGCGTAGACGATTGAATTGCTTGGAGTTTGTGAGGATCGGAACGACAAGGTTTCCTAGTGCGAATCCGACAACTGGCTCCATTTAGAACCGGCGGCGGTTTGGGCTGGTTTTTCAGCGGGTTTCACATCCCTTTTCATTTTTCCCACGCGTCACGCGGGAATTTCAGATAGAGAGATCGCCGGTTGTGAGGTTGAATACAACCACCTGAAGATTCGACTCTGGCGCAATCGAGAGCGCCATTTCTTGGAGCGTCGAGAGAGCGAGTGTGCCGTGGAGCTTTTGCACCGAGGCAGCTTGTCGATCGTTGTAGTGACCGCAGTAGAGGACATCTTTGTACTGCGGCAGGACGTCTTTTCCGCGCTCAAGCACCTTGGCAGTATTGGGTCGGAACTCTACGAATTCATTTGCGGAGGCGAGGACACCGATCGCGTTTTTTTCTCTGTCTCCCACAAGATAGCCGTAGCCATTTGTCCTCTTCGCCGAGCGCATGATGCTCACGACTTCCGGCGCCGAGTTGCCGAAACGAAGCGATCGTTTCATGAGGAATACCATGGGTTCTCCGGCGAGTGTTTTGCCCTCGATGCTGTTATAGCGCATCTCGCTTATCGCAACACCCCGATTGTTTACACCTGTGACCATTCCCGCTAGTCCGACCCAACCGATGTTTACAATCGTATTGTCGAACGTGTTCACCGGATGATAGACCGTTATCATGGGTCGCTTATGGAGGCCGAGTTCCAGCCCGTAATCGAGGACCCGCATTTGCCAGACATCCCCGCGCGTCGCATCTCCGTATGCGATCACTCCCGAGCAGCCCATCTGGCTGAAATCAGGAATCGCATTGAGGTGATGGATTGTCGCTAGATCAATTCCCACAATTCCGGCGTCGCGAAGCCCAGCTGCGAGCCCTTCCATTTCTTCAAGCTCTTCGGCTGAGACAAATGGACGCATTTTTTTCCACGCTTCTCCAAGAACATGGTGTACAATTCGGCGTTTTCCTCCCGCAGAAAGTTTCTCCGCCGCTTTCCTCGGTATCTGTTTTTCGGCGCCGGCGAAAGCGTCTTCG
>WNGL01010196.1_pt1 | contig 10860 bp, 12 predicted proteins | sample 5400591 | NCBI WGS metagenome assembly WNGL01 (sample SAMN13153377, study PRJNA577476) | soil metagenome | isolation source: 80 cm soil or saprolite under Garry oak tree replicate 1 | place: USA:California | collected 2016-06-15
TACCTCTTTCTTCGAGTGCTATAGCTCGAAATCACACACTCTCAAACACTCCAAGATCAATCGGGGCAACAAGCTCGATTTGACACCTTTCTGGCTGTTCAAATCGTTGTATCATATACCCAGCCCTCTCAAACCGGGGATTCAACTCCAAAAAAGGGAGAAAGGAAAAACAAGAATGGATTCATCAGCAAAACGCAAAGTGGGCGCTATCGCCCTGATCGTCGCAGGAATCGGCGCTTTCCTCGTACCGTTCCTCCTACGCAGCCCTGCGTTACAGGCCTCAGCCAACAACGGCGGCAACACTGGGTGTACTTCCAACTGCAGCCCTTCATCAACGACGAGAACTCCCCCATGCACTAGCAACTGCACACCTCCTTCAACTGACACCAACCCGACAACATGCACTGCCGACCCCAAGACGACTGACCCCAGTAGTCATGATAACGAAGGCAAGCATCTTGCAAAGGGACACGACAAACAAGACAAACCAGACACGTCCCTGGTAGGCAAGGCGCAAGGTTTCATGGCGGCTCTAGGCAAACACAACCCGCAACACGATTCAACTCACTCCACCAAGACCGACAATGACACGGTCAAGAGTCACGGGCTTCACTCCGGCGACCAGAGCAACGACGCTAACGCTTGCGCAGACGACAAAGATAACGACGACTCCGACGACCAGAGCAACGACGACTAGTGGGCCTGGAAAACAATCCCAGGCTCCCAACTTTCTTTTGCAGGGGTCGCACGTCTTGTGATTATCTTCATCGGACAATGGGCAAATAGAGCTCTCGTTTTAGGCCCAAACCGCCTTTGGGTCAACTCGCACCGTAAGGCTCGTCCACTTGATCGAACCGTTTCCCTGATGGGTCGCTGACATTTTGAAAGAACTCATTAGAAATGGCTAACTAGCGGATTCAATAGAAGACCAGAACTGCAGCGGCCGAGTCGGAAGTTCGCCGTCAAGGAGCTTTATCCTCTAACATTCTTGAGGTAATATTGTACATGCCTCTTATATTGTAAGACCTGCTAATCGATTCCCAATGTTTTCATCTTCGACGAAGTGGGTCTGGATTAGTTGATCCCAGATTCCAAGAAAGATATTTCATGTTCACCGCGTGACGTACTTCATAGGCTTATGCCCCTAGTTGCGACACTGGTTGGAGGAGCTATGGTCTACGCGGTCTCACTAGCTCCTCGAGGGATTCTCGACTTGCTCACTCCCGTTGGCTGGGCTGGTGTTTTTCTGGTCGTCGTAGGAGCCCTCAAATTATGTTCGCGAAAGGTGACTGTCATTCGAGTTTTCGTAGGATTTGGCGTCATCTTCACAACAGGTGCAATTTTTCATCTGGTGGATTCGGTTTCTGTTCTTAGTGGACTCATTTTCGGGTTTTCTATGTTCGCAATTGCCTCTTTCGCGGCGATGATAGCGGCATTGAAGCGCTGGCTCGGAATAATTAGGACAAGGCCCTCGCCTCGATTGCGAAAAACTAGCTTGCTCATCATGCTGTCCGCCTCTCTCGCGTTTTTCATACCCTTCCAGCCTGTTCATGCATCAACAACTGCCACTTGGACAAATACATACTCCGGGCCATCCGAAAACGCTTGCTTATTGTCGGGTGGGCAAAGCACTGGGTTCACCGATTTGCAGCCCGTCTTTGATCCCATCTTTCACACGCTAATCGTGGGAAACTATCTAGGGGATGCTGCGACAGCGTCATCAAGTTGCACAGGCTATGGGTCTCTCCGTGCTTTCGCCTGGGCAGCATATTGGGGTGCGAGCGTCGACTCAACAGCTCAGCTCTGGTTCATCGATTCCATCACCATTCCAAATAACGGACAATCGTCGTCAATCCTTGACTTCACTGGTAATTTCTATCTCCTGGGCTGGCAGGGAGCATTCGCGTCTGGACTAGGTTCCTTTCACAGTTTTTCACAGGCGTATGTCCTCGACAAGGTCTTTAGAAGTGATGGTGTCATTGTCGAACCTGGATGGAACGAACAGCCCCAAGGAGTATCCAAGCCTGAGTGCGGGCCGTCCACAACCCTCACGCATTGGCCGCCCGGGTACTGCGATACGGGTGGTATAGCAGTAGTCGGCCAAAACTCATTCAGCCACGAGGCAGATAACCTTCAGCCTGGATACACCTACTACCTTATCATGAACTTCAATGTCACATCTCATGCAGATTCGAATGGCCCGGGTATCACCGATCAGGCGAGCACATGTTTTGCTTACTACCCTAACCCGACGCCTCCCGGTGATAATGGAGATTGCCTTGTATCAGGGGCTCCGCCGCCTACAACTAGCTGCCCCTCAGGGACCTCCCCTTACAATGGCAATTGTTTCTACTTTCAATGGATCTCGACAAAATATACTCGGACGGATTTCTTCTCCGGAGATCCTATGTACTCACTGTCAACAAACTCACCACTCTCTTACTCAATTACGTCGGGCGGTTCTTGGTCCTTCGGCTACGTTAAATTCGGACTGACACTAACCGCGTACGGCGGCTGGACCGGAACAGTATTCGTGTCAGCCAGGAGTCAAACAGGCCAAACCGCATACAGCTTTCAGCTTCAGGGAAACAACGCCAATTATTCGGGCGTCTCAGCAAGCTTCTCCTGTTCAAACCCTCCCTGCAATACGAATCCCAACGTTGACAGCGGAATCAGCATATGGCTTGAAGCAAGTCCTTGTAGCGCATACAAGGATGTCATTACAATCTTTGCAAATTCCGGTTCTCAGTCAGACACAACGACCATACCCGTCACAGTTGCCAATGGCTGTGCCGCTCTTCTCTCTGCAAATCCGACATATCTTTCGATGCTCTCTGCGACGTCATCGTCTGCTGTTTCGAATATTGCCCTCTCCAATAATGCGATAAGCTGGCCACAAGGAGCTCAAATGACGGCAAGCTTCGTCAATTATTCATATATTCAGAATGGCCAGACGATGTCGGCAAAATGCAATTCGGGGACAACGTGCCCATGGGTAGCATTTAACGCCACGAGTTGTGGGAACTCTTGTTGGAGCGGGTTTGACCCTATGACCAAGACACTGCCTCCACCTGGTGGGATGTACACTCTTCCGTTGCGAACCACACCGAGACAGGGTACGGTGCCAGGTAGCTATCTTTTGAACGTGAACAGTGCGATTAACTTCACAAATACAATCAATTATTCCGACTGTTCGGCATCCACGATATCATGGAATTGTACCAATTACACAGTCCAAAAATTCTACGGATATACGTGGGACGCATACCTTTCGGTGATTGTGGGGTTAGACTTCAGCGTTTCTGCCAGTCCGAGTTCCGTGTCTCTTCAGCAGGGCTACGGTGTCGTTACCCAGATCACAGTGACTAGCCTTAACGGGTTCAGTGGTTCTGTGAGCCTTACCGCAACTCCAAGTGTTAGTGTATGTGGATTCACCGCTCTTTTCCCCAACAATCCCTACGGTTGTAACGTACAAGGTTCAACAACCGTTACGGTGGCGTCGGGAGGATCGTCTTCTGCAATACTAAATATTAGCACTTGTTTGAGCACTCCCCCTGGACCGTACACTGTAAGTGTCACAGGAACCAGCGGCGGCCTTTCCCACACTACTACCATTCAGGTGCAAGTGCTTTCTGGGCCCGGTTGTGATAGCGGGAGCGTAGCAGCTGGAACGCTAATCACCCTCGCGAACGGCGACAAACGTCCCGTTCAGAACCTTCAGGCTGGAATGCAGCTTCTCTCTTACAATGTCGTCACGAACCAGTTCGTAACATCGACAATCACGAGCATGGAGATTGTTCACACAAATGACATGCTGGTAATACATACTGCAGACGGTCAGCCACTGGTGACAGATAACGCGACGATCCAGAAGCTATGGGTAAGACAGAGCAATGGAAACACCGGTTGGCTGTCGGTTACACAATTAAGAGTCGGAGACTATCTCTACAGGCCGTTGGAACATGAATGGACCATCGTGATTCAGATAGACCTCATTCCTGGCTCCTTCACCATGTACGACATATACACGACCGCCCCTCGAAACTACGTCGCGAACGGGTATTTGGATCCAGTCAAGTAGGCGGGCTGAAGCTAACAAACTGAAGCTAACAAACAAGTTACGGAAACTATTGGCCTCCATCCCTCGCATGGCGGCGGGTTGTCTAGGTGCCGTCAAACTTTACTGGACTTCTTCAAGGTTCGAAACAGCGATATCGCGAGACTGAATTTAGAGCCGAAGAGTGTTCAGTTGACAAGCGCCTCTGGGCTCATTATTCGAACTTCACTTTCACAGAAAGCAGGCTAGATGAATCCAGTGGTTTGTTTCGCGCTGCAAAGTTTAGAAGCGTCCATCGAATGAGTTCATCTCGATCAACAATGGTGAATCAGGGAGAAAGGGCCCCTAGCTTCACGCTTCCGGATACTGATCGAAAGTCTCGGATCCTTCAAGAGTTTCTGAAACCTAACAGCGCAACAATACTTGCGTTCTTCCCCGGCGCATTCACCACCGTCTGCACCCGTGAGATGTGCACCTTGCGCGACAATATGCAGGAGCTGAACAAGGTCAACGCCCAAGTTGTGGGAATAAGCGTCAATGATCCATTCACGAACAAAGCGTTCGCGCAGAACAACAATCTCAACTTCCCAATTCTCAGCGACTACAACAGAGAAGTTGTGAAACAGTATAACGTATATCACGAAAACTTTGGCAACCTTGGGGGTTACACGGTCGCAAAGAGAGCCGTCTTCATACTTGATCGCAATGGAGTTGTGGTCTACAAATGGGTCAGTGACGACCCAACGAAGGAACCGAACTACGACGAGCTAAAGAAAGCCGCATCAAAAACGATTTAGGGCAACCCTCCACGACAACTGATTCGACCTGGTTTTTTTTCTCAAACTAACGATTCTAGAATCTTCGACGCCCTAGTGGCATTCTCTCCGTTTTCGTCGTGGCGCAGATAAACGTAGAGCGACTCGCTCCCTTTACTCGTTTCCTTGATCTTACCAGTCCAGTCATCCATCATTTTCGCATCGTATGATTCTCTTCGCAGTCTGAAATATGGCGTCTTTCCCGTGACTTTGAAGACTGGTTTCATATCCTCGGTCTCTGCGATGCAAAAGTTGGCATCATGTTTCTCCAGGGTCCTATACGTGAGATCATTCAGCCAGGATTCATGTCTGAATTCGAATACTCTCTCTCCGATCTTGGACGTGTCCGCAAGAAACTCTTCCAAAAGCTTCAAGTCCTGTTTGGAGTAAGGTGGAAGCTGAAAGAGAACTGGACCATTTTTCTCTCTAAGAAATCTCAACGTCACTCCAAGTCTTTCGGTCGCTTCAACCGATCCCTTTCCAAGTTTCAGGATATGTGTGATCTGTCTTGGCGCTTTGAATGAGAACTTGAAATTGTCGCCGGTCTTGCCAGCCCATGACTTTACCATTGCAAGGCTCGGAGGGGCGTAGAAGGAACTGTTGATTTCCACACTGTTGAGCTTTTGAGAATAGTAGGAGAGGAATTCTTCGCTCTTCAGGTTCTCCGGGTAGAAGTGTCCTTTCCAGCCAGCATAGCTGAAGCCTGAAACGCCCACCATTGCTTTTGTCTTCAATCCGAACGGTCCTCGGGGAGTCGGAGCTGGAAAGGTTTCTAAGGCCTTCCTCAACTCAGTTGGACCATGCCTACATCACCGACAACTCTCGACTCGGTTGGACTCCCGCTCGGGTCCTCCGCCGTCGATTTTGAGCTGAAAGGAGTGGATGGCAAGACCCACAACCTGAACAGCTTTTCAAACAAGAATGCGTTGGTAGTCGTTTTCAGTTGCAATCACTGCCCTTACGTGCAAGCCTACGAAGACCGGATGGTCCAGCTCCAGAAGGACTACTCAGCGAAAGGGGTTACGTTAGTGGCGATAAACAGCAACGACGACACGGGTTACCCGGAGGACAGCTATCCAAACATGATCAAGAGGGCTAAGGACCGCGGGTTCAACTTTCCATACCTAAGAGATGATACTCAGGAAATCGCCAGAAGATATGGCGCAATTTGCACGCCACACGTTTTTGCGTTCGATCAACAGCGCCAACTCCAGTACAAGGGTCGAATCGACGACAACCGAAACTCGGAATCAGTGAAAATCAAAGATCTCAGAAACGCATTGGATGCGATTCTCGTAGGTCAGAAGCCATCTGTCCAAGAGACGAGGCCTTTCGGCTGCTCTGTCAAGTGGAAAAACTAGGGCATCGCCGGATTATTGGTGGGAATTTTGGCCTTTAATATTACCACTACGCTCTAGTGTGTTGATAGTATGGGTAAGCGAAAGGTCCTCAGCGAGGCCAACCTCAGCGAGATGCTCACACCTGGTCCAGGTCAGCTCTACGGGACCGTGAAGAACCTCCTCGGCTACGACAGAGTACTGGTCGAATGCGCGGACGGCGTAACCCGGGTTTGTCGAATTCGAGGAAAAATGAAACGCCGCGTCTGGATCAAGATGGGCGATACAGTTCTAGTCGCTCCTTGGGACTTCCAGCCAGAGCGCGGGGACATCATGTTCCGGTACACCCAGGGACAAGTTGAATCTCTCCGTAGATCAGGCCAACTCAAGGTCTAACTCTTAGACTAGAGAACACGAATCCCTTTTTCCTCTGAGATTTACGGCCGGCATTCTATGAATACTGGAGTACTAAGACTCTAAGAAAATGGAATTTTCGGGGAAAAATACGACTCGGAAGTCGTGGAGCGATTGAATGTTCTGAAGAAAGGGTTGAGCGAACTACATTCCGTGCTTGTCTTTGGTATGCTGGTTTAGAGCGGCTTCAGAGCCGAACTTGGCACCGCATTTTGCGCAGGTAAACTGTCCCGTCGTGGTGGTCCCTACGCTTGTTGTCTTCGTCATTACACCTAAGGCTGCGATGATGATGCCGACGACTGCGACGCCTATGGCACCGTATACTCGAGTTCTTGGTACGAATCCGTAGTATGCGGCTCCGGCTATTCCTGCTATCAGCAGTATTACGCCGAGTATCACTATGTACATTTTCATTTTTCTATCAGACGAGATTCGGGGTATTGGACCGCATTTAAGCCATACCAAGAGCGCTATGACATGGGCCTATCCATTCGTGAAGGCTTAACTAAGATCAGAGCCGTGTTCAAAAGACCGTCGCGATGACCCATGCCCCTTGAAAAAAAGCAGCTTTCAATCAAAGACATCCAGAAGTTCGATCCAACCCCCCTCTATCTCTACACCGCGAAGGACGCACTGAACCGTGTCACGGTTCTGAAAGAAGCGAACAAGGACGCCTATCTCATAGCCGGCCGATACTCAAGCTCCACCGGCGACCACCGGCTCTACACTCCACTCAACGACGAGGAGAGTAAGGAGATTGAAAAACTGGTCAGGATCGGTAGGAAGGACGCGACGATCACCTTCCTCTGAGCGCGTGCAGCATAGATATTTCTACATGACCACGGAGTTCCGACCAGCATGACACCCCTCGAAGAACTGTCACACCTCATCTCCCAAAAAGGACGACGAATACTCGTCGCACAAAACCCCGTCGACCTAAAGACACTACAAGGAGAAAACTCCGTTTACATCCTCCAACTGCCTGAAGAAGGCCATGCCGCCGGAGGGAGAGCTGGCGGATTTGGAGAGAGACGCGTCGAAAAAATCTACTGTTTCCATTACCAGAACGGAGCCTGCCGCAAACTCTTCGAAGTAGAAGCCCCCGAGAAGCTGGAGAAATTCGAGCTCCCATACCACGCCGCAGGCACGCCGGTAATACTTCCTGACGGCTCTGAGAAAGTCATCTCAGGAGTAATCGATCCAGAATTCATCGAATCCTATCGGCAAATCGTCTAGGATTTCTCCCGTAGGACAACATCGCTAGAGCATGGGTAATTCTTCGGCTTTCGACAACATAATGTAGATTGTAGATTGGGTTGACGGACGGGTCAGTCTTTTCTCCAAGGCCTCTTTCTCCTCAACATGCAAGTCCTTTGCAACGTAGATCTCGATCGTCTCGTGCGCTGCTTCGGCAAGTTGTTTCAGGCGGGTTTCAAGGTATCCGATGGCAGAGCGAAAGAAGTTGTCAGGAAGCTCGGGGAGCTCGACGTCGACCAGAGTCGTCGGGTCAGCTCTAGCACGGAGCATTTCATAGAGCTCAGAAATATCAGGTATTTCGATCCTCAAATGTTCGTGGCCAAATTCGTCGAGGTTGAAGCTCATGCGTCCCCACTTCCCCTTCTTCCATAGCCTCTGATGATCACTAGGCGAGATGCCGCTGCCAAAATCTGCATACTCTAGTGTCACGTTCGCGTTCTCGAAGTACTCTGAGCGAACCACCCTTCCCCCGTGAACATACCTGGCTGTCCCGGCAACTTCAGAGGGTTTCCCCACGTCATCCGTTGGCGAGATATCGCTTGTTATCTGATACAGGCTTGCGGTTTTGCCGCCAATAGTTTTCGGGAGGAGGTATCGTCGAGCGGCGTTCCTCTGGTCCTCGAAGATTGAGGGGTCGGCGAAAAGGCGCTTGAATCGAAGACGGACCTTGTAGAAATCGGCTTCAATCACCATAATGCGATCGACCCAACTATCTCCGCTTACAGAGCGGGCATACGGCTGCGCATTCTTTAACTGATTCCAACATCATCATCTAGTAATCATGTCGCGCCGGGTGAAGGAATACTTCAACCAAGTCTCATCCCAGTGGGACAATATGAGAAAGAGCTTCTACGGCGAGGAGGTTCGGGACGCCGTCTTGAACGCCGCCCAGATTAGTCCCGACGACACCGTCCTGGACGTGGGTGCTGGAACAGGGTTTCTGACTCAAGGGGCTGCTATGATGGCCCGTAAAGTCATCGCGCTCGACTTCTCCAGAGGTATGAGCGATGAATCAATTGCGAAACTGGGAAAGGGGAAGGTCGAGTTCCGAATTGGAAACGTCGAACACATGCAATTGCCAGATTCCTCTGTGAATGTTGTAATCGGCAACATGGTACTGCACCACTGCCCCCATCCAGACATGGCGATTGCAGAGATGGCTAGAGTGCTCAAGCCTGGGGGAAGAATCGCAATCTCCGACCTGCAAGAACACAGCTACGAATGGTTGCGGAAGGAACACGCGGATCTGTGGCTTGGGTTCAAGATGGAGGATGTTCTTGGGATGATGAAAAAGAACCGGTTAGAAGACGTGAAGGTTGACGAGCTATCTTCTTGCTGCACGAGCACGCAAGAGGAGCAACAGGTGAAGATCCCGATGTTCCTAGCGTCTGCTCGGAAACAAGTTTGAGGGAGCGAGAGTTTTCGATGGTCTGCTAGACGATCTTAGTGCGCTAGTTTTCGTGGGTGGGCTAGCGCTCTTGGAGCATGGGTAAGAGGTTTGAACCGGTTCTTCTCGTCGACAAAGACGATCTTCGGATTCCATTGCTCAGCTTCCTTCTCGCTCATAGATACGAAGGCTGTGATGATGATCTCGTCCCCCGGTTGTACTTTCCGAGCAGCCGCTCCGTTGAGCGCGATTATTCCGCTTCGCGGGTCCGCGGGGAGTGCGTATGTGGAGAACCTTTCGCCGGTCGTAATACTCCAAATACCGACTTCCTCGAAGGGTAGGATGCCCGCCGCCTCCATTAGAGACGAGTCTATCTCGATGCTTCCTTCATAGTTGAGATCAGAACCTGTCACTCGCGCTCTGTGAATCTTGCCTTTGAGCATTCTCAGCTGCAATCTTCCCGTTTCCCCGTTCCTTTCCTACCAAGAACCATATGACTCGCTAGATTTGAACCGGGGCTACTGTCTCTCTAGAGAACTAGGTAGGCACCGGATATACCTTTAGCAGGCGGATGCACTTCCATGATTAAGCGGCATGTCTGAAGAAAAAGATAAGAAAATCAAGGTTGTACCGGAAGGATTCAAAGGGATAGTACCCGAAGGACGTAGCGCGGTCAGGCACATTCTAGCTGATGTCCACGGGGTCGAGGGAACCCTCTATCGGCCAATTGAAACGTATGAAGAGGCGAGGGCGATTGACGATGCATACGCGGTTCTAGAAGGAGATTGGGGAGGGCAGGTGTACTTGGTTGCTCCAATGCGGCTTGTTCTCTGCAAAGAAGAAACCCTTCGTCATCTCCTCGAAGATCTAGATGAAATCGCTTGGCCCGGTCAACCTGACGGACAAGGTCTGTATTACGAACGATATCACTATGGGCAAATTGTCCCGGGCGGTATGGGAGGTGGCGCGGCTCTTAACGATGTGTGGATACACGATGAATTTGTCGAATACGCGATCAATGAAACAATCCTCAACGTTCTCAAAGGGGAATTATCTCGTTTGGGGCTATCGCCAGAAGAGGTCAAGACCATTCGTGAAATCGACAAGGCCCGCCAGAACCGGCGACTGAAAGAGCTTGGGTCGAAAAAGAGAAGGTCCCTTTTCAATAGGTTGCGAAAAACCTAGCCGGTCTTTCCGTAAGCGATAATCAATCGGGGTTTCCGCTTCTTTCTCAGTTGGCTTGAAGGATAACTAGCTCGTTCGTCTCCGGATCGACTCTGACCCTGAGGATTTGCTTCCGCTTCTTAGCCACGAAAGAGGTGGCCGTCTGTTCTCTTAAGAACACTGGACACGTGTGAAACTAATCGGTTCCTGCATCGGGTTACTGAATGTTGAAGTCCTCCATTCTTCTAAAGACGTGGCTATGCCCAAGGCCCGCTTCGACAAAGACGAAATCGCGAAGCTAATTGAAGAGAAAGCGAAGGAACGAGAGGTGGACCTCTTCATACGGGAAATTCTAGAAGTAGAGCAAGAGATGTTCGAGATAGAGCATCCCGGTGATTCTGTTCCCGGTAAGTCAGCCTTCGACAAATT
>WNGL01019546.1_pt1 | contig 10860 bp, 12 predicted proteins | sample 5400591 | NCBI WGS metagenome assembly WNGL01 (sample SAMN13153377, study PRJNA577476) | soil metagenome | isolation source: 80 cm soil or saprolite under Garry oak tree replicate 1 | place: USA:California | collected 2016-06-15
CGGCGGGCGACCGCGACCGCCTCAGCGCGGAGAGCCGGGACGGGTCCGGCCGGCCGGGCCGGAAGGCGCCGGCGTTCCCGCCGCCGCGATTGCTCGGGTCCTACGACCCGCTCCTGCATGGCTGGGTGGCCAGGGAACCCGTGCTCGGCGGGGCGCAGGGCGTCGTCACCGTCAACGGGCTGTTCCGCCCGTTCGCTCTCGCCGACGGTCGCGCGGTGGCGACGTGGCGCCTGGCCGGCGGCAGGGTGACGCTGGCGCCGTTCTCCCCGCTGCCAGGGCCGGTCGCTGCCGCGCTCGAGGCCGACGCGGCGGACGTACTGCGTTTCCTCGGCACGGAGCCGCGTGCTCAGAGCTGAGCCGCGAGCGCGGTCATGTCCCCGGCCACGAGGTCGACTCCGGCCGGCGGAGGCGGAGCCGCGCCCGCCGGTCCCCACTCCCGCGGCCGGGGCACGAATGCGGTGCGCAGGCCGGCCCGCTGCGCGGCCTGCAGGTCGGCCGGGTGGCAGGCCACCATCAGCACCCGGCCGGCCGGGACCTCGAAGTACGCGGGGACCAGCGCGTACACGCGCGGGTCCGGCTTGTAGGTCGCGGCTAGCTCGGCGGACAGTACGCAGTCGAACGGCAGGCCCGCGGTCTTGGCCAGCCTGGTCAGCAGGCCGATGCCGCCGTTGGACAGCGGGGTGAGGATGTGCCGCGCCCGCAGCGCGGTCAGCCCGGGAACGGCGTCTGGCCAGGGGGCCAGCCGGTGCCAGGAGCGGACAAGCTCCCGGCGCTCCGTGTTGCCAAGCGCCTGCAGGCGGTGCTCGGCGATGACCTCCTCGAGCATCTCGGCGTGCAGGACGTCGAGCGACTGGAACGGCCGCTCTCCGCGCACCACCCGCGCCAGGGCCGGCTGGTACCTGGACCGCCAGGCGTCCGCGACCGCCGGCCAGTCGGCCTCGAGCCCGGCACGGCCGCCGACCCCGGCCAGGGCGGCGGCGATGCTCGACCGCCAGTCGACCAGGGTGCCGAACACGTCGAAGGCGATGATCTCAGCGTCCACGGCCGCCACGCTATCCGAGCCGCGCGCCGTGACCGCCGCCGTACCCGGTCGCGGCGCGCGGCGGCCCTAGCTGCCCGCGTACATCAGCGAGCCCGGCGTGGTCAGGAGCTGGCCGGTCTCCAGCCAGGTCTTCAGGCCGGACAGGATCATCGGCCAGCCGCCGTAGATCTGGTCGTTCGCTCCCTCGCGGAGCTGGTCGTGGGTCAGGGTCAGCCGGCAGGAGTCCTGGACCGGCTCGATCTCCCAGGTGACGCGGGACGCGCCCTCCTGCCTGACCTCGTCGCTCCACAGCGCGGTCAGCGTGTGCACGAGCCGCCGCGGCGGGTCGGCCTCGATGACTTCGCCCTCGCCGAGCGGGCGGCCGGCGCCGGGGGAGTCCATCTCCAGCCTGGAGCCTGGCTTCCAGTCCGAGTTGACCCCGGCGCCGAAGTTGTACTTGGCCCTGATCTGCGGGTCCGTGATCGCCTCCCAGAGACGCTCGGGAGTGGTGCGGATGTAGATCTCGAACACTTTTTCCATCTGCTTCTCCAGTTCTTGCTTGATCTCGCTCAGGCCGGCCGCCCATGGCTCGGCGTACTTGCTCACCCACCGGTCGTGGATCAGCCGGATCGGCACCGGGTTGAGGAAGTGCAGTTTTTCCCGGCCCCGCCGCCTGGTGACGACCAGTCCGGCCGCTTCGAGCTGCTTCAGGTGCTTCATCACGCCGAAGCGCGTGATCGGGAAGCGCGCCTCGAGCGCGTTCAGCGTCTGGCCGTCCGCGCGGAACAGCTCGTCGAGCAGGCTCCGCCGGGTCGGGTCGGCCAGAGCGCGGAACACGTCATCCATGGCTCCGACAATAGGTGACCAATTAGTCACATGTCAAGCCGGGCTCGGACTCCAAGCACCCTGGACAACATCGCCGCCAGCGCCGACCCGGGATCAGGCGCGGTTCTGGTGACGAGCTGGTACGCGTCCATCGTGTCCATGCCGTACTGGCCGGCCAGCCAGAGCACGAGTTCGGTCTGGGCGATTCGGAACGCGTCCTCGAGCGGCCTGGCCGACCCGGCCGTCATGACGTAGCCGTCGTTCTCCAGCCGCGGCCACGGGCACGGGGTGCCCTTGATCAGGTCGACGACCATGACCGTGTTCATCGCGGTCTCCACCGCCACGCCGCACGTCTCTCCCTCACCCTGGCGGGCATGCCCGTCACCCAGCGAGAGCAGCGCGCCGGCCACGTTCACGCCGAGGTAGCAGGTCGTTCCCGCGCGCATTTCCGGGGTGTCCATGTTGCCGCCGAAAGCATCGGGCACCAGGGAGCTGCGGGCCTCCAGGTTGGCCGGGGCAACCCCGACGGTGCCGTGCATCGGGTTCATCGGCAGGTCGACCGTGAAATCGCCGTGCCGCGCGGTGAACCGGCAGGTCTGCCCGGCCCGGTCAAGCTGGTACATCCAGACCAGCTCGGGCAGCGGCTCGTTGAGCAGCGCGGTGAGGTGCGTGTTCGTCAGCGCGCCGAACAGAGGGATCGTGGTCGACGCGCCCCAGTCCCTGGCCGGCGTGATCGAGACGAAGTGGACGGCGAGCGTGTCACCCGGCTCGGCGTCGGGCCGGTCTGCGGGTTCACGAACGGGAATTCGCAGACCTCGGAGACCAGATCGTCCTCGCTGCGTACCCGGCCGAAGAACGCATCCTCGGTGAAGACCTCCAGCACCACCGGCGGCTTGATCCTCGCCACCGGCGGCACGCCGCCGAACGTCCACGCGTACTGCTCGGCCTCAGGCTTGAACGTGACGACCTGGAGATCACTCATGGAGCCACCCTAGGCTCCGCCGTGACGGCCTGATCGTCGTCGAGATGGATCAGCGCGACGTCCAGGACGCGCTGACGGCGGCGCATGTACAGGAACACCAGGTAGATGACGCCGATGACCATCCAGATGGCCGCGGCCGGCCCCATGTAGGAGAGCGGCGCGGTCAGCGGCGTGATGAAGCTCAGGCCCGGCGCCTTGATGCCGGCGCCGGCCAGCCACGCCGGGATGAAGGCGGCGATCCCGAGCAGCGGGACGATCAGGTGCGACACCAGGTTGAAGCCGTGGGATCTGCGGGCGAAGTAGCCGATGCAGGCCACGTTCATCACGATGTAGATGCCGACAAGCAAGATCACCAGCGCTGTGGCGATCATGAAGAACGCTGTCAACGGGTCGTAGCCGAAGCCGAGCCCCAGCATCGCCGCCAGGCCGATGACGGTGCCCGCCACGATCGCGGGCACTGGCGACCGGTGCCGATCGCTGACCTGCGCGAACAGCCGCGGGAACGCGCGGACCTGCCCATCGCGAACGCGGTTCGGCTGGCGACGTTCACGCCCGCGTTCGAGTTGGCGAGCGTCGAGTTGATGATCGCGAAGAAGACCAGCACCCAGAACAAGCCGTACAGGGCCCTCGCCACGCCTTCCCAGGACGCGGCGCCGGTGCCGGCCGTGAAGCTCCCGAACTTGCCCGGCCCGAACCCGACGTCGATCGCATAGGTGGTGAACACGTACAGCGCGCCGATGAGCAGCGTCGACAGCAGCACCGCGAGCTGAACGGTGCGCCGCGGGTTCCGTGCCTCCTCGGCGAGCGGCGCCGCGCTCTCGAACCCGAGGAACGCCAGCGTCGTGAAGACCGAGCCCGCGATGACACCGGAGAGCCCGTGGTACTGGCCGGCCGGGGTGTACTTGAACGTAAAGACCGACAGGGTATTGTGCCCGCCCGCGTGAATCACGAGGAGCACGCCCATGATCAGGAACACGGCGATCTCGAAGATGCCGAGGATCGTGCCGAGCCGCGCGGACGCGCGGATGCCGAAGTAGCCGACAGCGAACACGATCAGCATTCCGAGAATCGACCACGGCCACCATAGGTTGGCCGACCAGCCGAACTCGGTGTTCATGGTGGCGGCCGTCGTGAAGCCGAGCTGCAGCAGCACCAGCGGGGCGACCAGCCAGCCGACCATGACGTAGGCCCACGCGACCAGGAAGCCAGCGCCGGGGTGGATGCCGCGGGCGGCGTAGGTCGCCAGCGATCCCGCGGCGGGTATTTCCTTGGCGAGCTGGCTGATCGTCCAGGCCGTGAACAAGGACGCGATGAGGGCGAACACAACCGCCAGCGGAAGCGCGCCGCCAGCGAACGCGACGCCGGCCGGGATCGAGGCGGCTATAGCCGCTCCCGGAGCCATGTCAGTAATGCTCTGGAACAGGACTTCGCGCAGTCCGATCGCGTCGCGCCTCAGTCTCGGTCCGCCCGCTGCTGTGCTAAATCCGGTCTCGGCCACCGTCGCCTCCGGGGCTAAATGGGGGAGCTTGCGCCGATCATGTCACGGACATGCGGTCCGACAACAGACCAATCACGGGTTAACTCGTGCAACTCGCACCTTATGGGCAACGGCATATCGGCGGAACCGCGCGGGCTCGGCGCTAGCGAAGAGCACAATCGGGGCATGCGCCCGATGGACAGGCCGCCGCGCCGCCCGTTAGCGCCGGACCGAGACTCGGCCGGCGGCCCGGCGCAGCGGCCCGGCGAGCCGGACGGCCGGGCGCGGCATCCGTCGGAGCTGTTCGACAACCTGCGCCTGCGGCTGAGCCAGTTGCCAGGCAATCACCCCTCGGCGCCCGGCGAGGCCGGCCGGGGGGAGCCCGCCGAGCGGGCAGAGTCTGGTGACCGGGCAGAGCCGGGTGAGCGGGCGCAGCCGGGAGAGCGGGTGCAGCCGGGCCGGCCAGGCGCGCCGCGGGGCGGGGCCGAGCGCTCAGCCGGGACCGGAGACCGCCGCAGGGACCGAGGGGAGGCTGGGGACCGGGCCGGGGCGGAGGACCGGGCCGGGGCGGGCGACTGGGCCGGGGCCGGTGTGCCCGGCGGCGCCGAGGACGGCGGCGGGGAGGGCACGATGAGCCTGCCGGATCGGACCGGCGGGGCGGAGGCGTACCGGCCGTGGTTCATGTCCGGCGAGCCGGGAAGCCCGTGGTGGGCGACCGGGGACGACCTCGGGGACTGAGCCCGGTGGCGAAGCCGGCTTCGCCGCCGGGCTTTACTGCAGGACGCTCACCTTGCCGGTGATGTCAGCGGCCAGCCTGACCGTGTCGCCGTCGACCAGTCTGACCTCCGTGCCGGGCAGCAGCCGGTCATTGTTGACGAACGTGCCGTTCGTCGAGTGCTCGTCCCTGATCGTGGCACGGCCCGCGTCGTCGACGGTGACCAGCGCGTGCCGCCGCGACACGTTCTCGCACTGCTCGAAGGCGGCGGCGACGAGCGACTCGGCCGGATCCCGGCCGAGCATCACCGACGTGCCCGCCGGCACCTCGACGTTTCCGGCCGGGAAACTGATCCGGAGCACGGCCGAGGAGATCCCGCTGCCAGCCTTCTGGCCCGACACCGCCTTCTGCGCGACCGTGATGGGCAGCGGCGGCTCGGCGGCCGACCTGACCATGGGCAGGTTGGCTCCGCAGGTGAAGCAGATGAGGTCGTCATAGCCGACCTCGGTCGCGCAGTCCGGGCAGGTCCGCGTCACCATCACAACGTGCTCCTTCATCGACGATCCGACCACAGGCCCGGCGCCCACCGTGTCCGTGCCTGCCGCGGCGCGCACTCCGTCACATCCGACCGAAGCGCCATGATTACAGCCTAGCGCTGGCGCCGATGACGGCAGGTAGCATCGCTGCGTGATCAGCTTCAGCCTCGACGACGAGCATGAGGCCCTGCGCAGCACCGTCATGGATTTCGCCCGCGAGGTGGTGGCTCCGGTCATCGGCGGCTTCTACGAGCGTAGCGAGTTCCCTTATGATCTGGTTGCCCGGATGGGCAAACTAGGGCTTTTCGGGCTCCCCTTCCCCGAGCGATACGGCGGCATGGGCGGCGACTACTTCGCGCTGTGCCTCGCGCTGCACGAGCTGGCCAGGGTCGACTCCTCGGTGGCGATCACCCTGGAGGCGGGCGTGGCGCTCGGCGCGATGCCGATCTACCGCTACGGCACCGAAGCGCAGCGCAGCCAATGGCTGCCCGAACTCTGCCGTGGCGAGCGACTCGCGGCGTTCGGCCTGACCGAGCCGGGCGGCGGATCCGACATCCCGGGCGGCATGCGCACCAACGCCGGTCGTGACGGCGACGTCTGGGTGATCAACGGCAGCAAGGCCTTCATCACGAACTCGGGCACGTCGATCACGTCGGCGATCACGGTGCTCGCGATTACCGGCCGGTCCGGCGGCAGGCCGCAGATCTCTTCGATCATCGTGCCGGCCGGGACGCCCGGCCTGACCGTCGGCGCGAAGTACTCCAAGGTCGGCTGGTGCGCCTCGGACACGCGGGAACTTTCGCTGAGCGACTGCCGCGTGCCGGCCGGCAACGTGCTCGGGGAGCCTGGCCGCGGCTATGCCCAGTTCCTGCAGATTCTCGACGAGGGCAGGGTCGCGATCGCGGCGCTGGCGGCGGGGCTGGCGCAGGGCTGCGTGGACGAGTGCCTGCGGTACGTCGGGGAACGGTCGGCGTTCGGCCACAACCTTGGTCACTACCAGTCCGTCCAGTTCAAGATCGCTGATATGCAGGCCCGGGCGGCCACGGCCAAGCTGGCCTGGTACGACGCTGCCGCCAGGCTAGTGGCCGGCCAGCCGGTCAAGGCATCGGCCGCGATCGCCAAGCTGACCACGTCCAACGCGGCGATGGACAACGCGCGCGACGCCACCCAGATTTTCGGCGGCTACGGCTTCATGAACGAGTTCCCGGTGGCCAGGTTCTACCGCGACGCCAAGGTGCTCGAGATCGGCGAGGGCACCTCGGAGGTGCAGCGGATGGTCATCGCGCGGGAGCTGGGGCTGACGTCCGATGCGTGAGGTCGGCGCGTTACATGGGCAGCACCGCCTGGACCGGTCCTGGCATGGACGCCTCGGCGTCCGCCTGCGCTAGCCCAGCGCGGAACGCCGCTACCGCCTTGGTGTTCTCGCTGGACCACGACGTGCTGCTGAAGTAGCCAGACAGCGGGATGCCGGCGCTGCTCCGCTGCAGGCGTCGACCAGTCGTACCCGCCCGCCTGCCGCGCAAGGCAGACCTGCGGCTCGGTGAGCAGGGCGGTGGCCAGCGGCGACCGCACTATTTCCGGTTGAAGCGCTTATCGCTGCATGTCGTCCAGTTCAAGGATAGAGTCGCCCATAGCTCTGTAAGTTGCGTCGCCACCGTAGTAAGTTGCGTCGCCACCGTAGGTCCGTCTCCGGGAGGGATCCTAGATGCCGGTTCCGGTGCTCCGGAGCATAGGTCGCCTCCTGCTAACCAGGTGAGAGGTACATCGACTGTGCCGTCCCGAAGCAAGATGTCGCGCGATGCCGCGCCCGGTCCAGCCGGGCGGTCCGACGCCGACGCGCAGGAGGCCTACGGCCCGTCGGTCGGCGGTTCTGTGACCGATCTGCTAGACCCGGCGGCCGAACCACCGCAGGCCGGGCGGCCGTCAGGCCGGACGCGCGGTCGCGTGATGAGAAACTGGCGGGTGCGATCGCGGCTAGTGCTGCTGATCACCATTCCGACGGCGACAGCCGTCGCGATCGGCGGTTCGAGCATTGCCTCCTCCTGGAGGAGCGCGGTCGCCGATCAGCGGATCGCCCAGCTCGCGAGCTTGGTCTCCAAGGTCACGACGCTGTCGTACCAGCTGCAGTACGAGCGCTTCGACACCGTCCAGTTCATTGGGACGAAGACCGACCTCCAGACCGGGAACCTGGAGAGCACCCTGAGCGCATCGGCCAAGGACAGGCTGCGGGCCGTCCGGCAGCAGTACAAGTACACTGACAAGTGGGTCGGACTAGTTACGGCCAGCGCCGCCGCGATCGGCTCGGGCCTTCCGCCCGGCGTTGCCGACGACGTGCAGTCCGTGAAGTCCCAGCTCGCGCTCATCAGCAGCGTGCGCCATTCGGCATTGTCGGCGGCTATGTCGTCCGGGCCGGCGGCGTCCGGGCCGGCGGCGTCCGGGCCGGCGGCGTCCGGGCCGGCGGCGGCTATCGACGTGCTCGACCGGTACTCGGCCGTCATCAGCGTCCTGCTGGCATTCGAGGACGAGGTTCTCGTGACCAGCAACGATCCGCAGCTTACAGCGACCTTCAACGCGCTGAGCCAGATTTCGGCGCTGGAGAACGAGTACTCGGTCCAGCGCAGCATCGTGGTATATGCCGTGACCGCAGGTATCTTCGCTCCGAATATGTTCGATATGCTGAACGCATCGATAGCGAGTCAGAAATCCGATAACGCGCGGTTCCTGAACTTCGCGTCCGAGCAGCAAAAAGAGCTTTACAAGGTTGCCCTTGCCACCGGGGAGTGGTTCGGCAACGTGCGGCAGACGATCGGCAAGATTCGCGGCGTGGAACTGACTCTGGTCGCGCAGGCGACCGACCGTGCCCAGCAGCTGCGCAAGAAGTCGATCATCTTGTCGGTCGCCCTCGGCGGCGCCGTCCTGCTCGTGTTGATTATTAGTTTGATGTTCACCGTCCTCGTAGGCCGCTCGATGGTCCGCCCGCTGCGGCGGCTGCGGGCCGGAGCGCTCGAAGTGGCCGGCCTACGGCTGCCGGAGACCGTCCGCAGGATGAGCGAGGCGGACAGCGAGAACATCCCGATCGACGTCGAACCGATCGACGTGGACTCCTTCGACGAGATCGGTGAGGTCGCCAGGGCGTTCGACCAGGTTCACCGTGAGGCACTGCGGCTGGCCGCGAACGAGGCCGCGCTGCGCGGCAACGTCAACGCCATGTTCGTGAACCTGTCCCGCCGCAGCCAGTCGCTGGTCGAGCGGCAGATCAGGCTGATCGACGAGCTCGAGCAGGGCGAGCAGGACCCGGAGCGGCTGGGCAGCCTGTTCCAGATGGACCACCTCGCCACTCGCATGCGCCGCAACTCGGAGAACCTGCTGGTCCTGGCCGGCCACGACTCCACCAGGCGGTGGAACCAGCCGGTCGCGCTAGTCGACGTGCTCAGGGCAGCGATCTCGGAGATCGAGCAGTACGAGCGGGTAACGCTGAACGTCCAGCCCGGTATCGCCGTTCGCGGCCTGGCCGTCAACGACGTCGTGCACCTGATCGCCGAGCTTGCCGAGAACGCGACGTCATACTCCTCGGCCGATACTCCGGTGAGCGTCTCGGGGCACCTGCTGAGCAGCGGGGGAGTGCTGCTCGACATCACCGACCTCGGTGTCGGCATGGGCAGCGAGGAGATGGCGCACGCCAACTGGCGGCTCGACAATCCGCCGGTGGTCGACGTGGCCGTGTCCCGCCGGATGGGCTTGTTCGTGGTCGCCAGGCTGGCGGCCAGGCACGGCATCAGGGTCCGGTTGCGCCCGGCGAGCGGGGCCGGCCTGACCGCCCTGGTCTGGCTGCCAGACGAGGTCGTCGCCCGCGACGGTGCGGCCAGGCAGGGTGGGCTTGGCCGGTTCCCCGAGCCGCTGGCCAGGTTCGCCATCGGGTCCGGGCCTGCGGGCATCGCCGGTCCCGGCGGCCAGGTGGGCTCTGGCGAGTGGCCGACGGTGGGCACGACCGCGGAGCAAGAAGTGGCGGCCGCGCGCGCCCCACGGTTCGCGCCTCCCCCGCAGGATGACCTTGGCACGCGGCTCGGACCGCAGCGGGTTCCGGGCGTCGGGCCGCATCCTGGCCAGTTCGAGCCGACATCGACAACCCCGATCCCGGCCGTCGGGGCCGACTCGGCGTCCGAGCCTGCCGCCTACGGCGGTGAGTTCAGTCAGCAGCATCCGGGCGTGGCCGAGTCCGATGTCGCGGGCGAAGCGTTCGGCACCGTGCCGACTCCCGCGTTCGGTACCGATTACCCGTCGTCGCCTTCTCAGCCGGTCGTGAACGAGTGGCCGGCTCCCTCCGGGGTCGCGGGCACGGACGAGAATCTTGCCAAGCCGGCCGCGGCCGCTGGTGCCTCGGGCGGTGCTGGTGCCGCCCTGGGTGACCAGCCGGGGTCAGATGGCTCCTGGTCAGGCGGCTCCGGGACAGACGCTGTCTGGTCAGTTGGGTCAGTCTGTTGCTGGTCAGTCTGTTGCTGGTCAGGGAGTACCGGCGTGGTCGAGCGAGCAGCGCGAGCAGGCGGAGCATAGCGTTCTCGGCGCGCCGGTCACTGGCTTGCGCGGATCCGGCGGCGGCTTCCTGGGCCAGGACTCGGGGCAGGGGTCGACGAACGGCGGCGTCATCGTGCCGCCGGCCGGGGCCCTGGGCGAGCAAAACAGGCTGCCGATCTTCGAGGCCGTCGAGTCGGACTGGTTCCGCCGCGGGCGTCCTACCGTCGACGTCCCCGGCGGCAGGGCCGAGCGCTCGGTGGCCAGGACCTGGACCTCGCCGGCCGACGAGGGCTGGAAGGCGGCAGAGGCCGCGGTGGTTCCGACCTCGGGCGGAACCACCCTGGCGGGCTTGCCGAGGCGAGTTCCGAAGGCGAACCTGATCCCGGGAACCGCGACGGAGACCACGTCGCCCGGGCCGGTCCGGTCCGCCGCCGCTACCAGAGACCGGTTCGCTAGTCTCCAGCGAGGTATGCGAGAGGGACGCGCCGCCAGCGGCGCCGACAAAGACGACGGGACGAGTGACGATTCCAGTGATGGGTGACATGGGAGCACTGGCACAGTCATGCTAGTTATGCGAACTCCGCAAGTAGGGTCAGGGAAGGCGCGGATGCCCGGTTCGATCGGTGCGCCCACCCGTTATCACAGGAAGGAGAGCCGGTGAGTCCGCTTACCCGTCCGGCACAGGATCTCAACTGGCTGGTTACCAACTTCGTTGAGCGAGTGCCCTCGGTTGCGCATGCCATCGTCGTCTCCTCTGATGGCCTGCCAATGGCGTACTCGCAGGGCTTTCCC
>WNGL01010200.1_pt1 | contig 10857 bp, 11 predicted proteins | sample 5400591 | NCBI WGS metagenome assembly WNGL01 (sample SAMN13153377, study PRJNA577476) | soil metagenome | isolation source: 80 cm soil or saprolite under Garry oak tree replicate 1 | place: USA:California | collected 2016-06-15
TCAGCATCCTCATCGATCACCGGCACCGGAAACACATGATCCAGCACACACCGCTACAACAGCGACGTCACGCACCAAACCCGGCGTGTCGCGACCCAGCCGCGCCCCCGCCCCACGGGATCACCGATTACTTACGGCGCGACGCTTCACGCCGTCGAGTGCCGCAGCACCTCCGCGCTCCAAGCAACCATCCAGTCGTGCCGCGATGAGAGTTGCCGGAATTACCACTGGGCGGCGTCCGGCAGCGCGCCACTAGGCAGACTGGCATTTAAGCGGGGATATGGGAGATGCTCACCCGGCCCGCTAGGATGCCGGGCATGCTTGATCGGCCCCGATTCTGGTGGCGTGCCGTGAGCCGGGGGACCACCAGCCTGAACACTTGGGTCAGCTGGTTCGGCCTTATCGTCTTGGTGCTAGGTGTCGCTGCCAGGATCACAGTGCCACTGGTGTTCAATGTCTCGCACTGGGTGACGGCGGTCATCATCACCGGCGCCGGTCTCCTGGTCGTGGCGGAGGGCTCCTATCTGGAATGGAAGGACGCCGACGAATCACGGCGGAAGACAAAGGCCGTCCTGGAAGGCGTGCAGGCCGAACTGGAGGCGGCGCGCCGCCCGGCGGTCAGCCCACCACCTGCCGTCAACCCAGACGAGTTCAGGCCGCGCCACGCCGAGTCCGGCGAGTTCCCTGACAGCAAAGCGCTAACCTTCGGTTTCGACGGCGGGGCGCTGGCCGCCTGGCAGGTGGGCTCGCTGGCCGAGGCCCGGGCCGCGGCCGAGGTCGGCTGCGACTTCATCGTCGTCCAAGGGGCCGAGGTCGGCGGCCACGTTCGGGGCCAGGTGAGCCTGCTGCCGCTGCTGGACTCGGTGCTCGACGCGGTCGACGTCCCCGTGGTGGCGGCCGGGGGCATCGCCACCGCCCGGGGAGTGGCCGCGGTCCTGGCCGCCGGCGCCGCCGGGGCGCGGCTCGGCACCCACTTCGTGGCCACCCGCGAGGCGGGCGCTCATCCCGCCTACGTCGAGGCCCTGCTCCGGGCCTCAGCCGCCGACACGGTCCTGACCACGGCCTTCTCCGGCATGTGGCCCGACGCCCCGCACCGGCTGCTCCGGTCGTGCGTCGAGGCGGCCGAGGCCGCGCCCCCGACGGCACCGTGGCACAGATGACCTTCGGGACGACCCAGGTGCCGGTCCTGCGGTTCGTGGTGCCCTGCCCGACCCGGGACACCCCCGGTGCCATCGAGGCCATGGCCCTGTACGCGGGCGAGTCAGCGGGCACGGTGACGCAGGTCATGCCCGCCGCCGACGTGGTCAGGGAACTGGCCGACAGCGTCGAGCGCCTCCGGCGGGCCGCGCGGCCCTGAAACGCACTACCCTGAAGCGCCTTCCAGCCGCCCATTTTCACGAGTTCGGGCGGGAGGGTTGGTCTTATCGCTGATCGCTACGCGCAGCTCTGCTCGATCGTGAAGAAATCGTTTCGCGGGCCCGCGGAACCACCCGATCGGCCGGATTGCTTCTTTTGTGCCGTAAGCGTGCTCAGGAAGATATTTATACCCTTCAGCGCACTCTCCAGTCTAGCCCAGGCCTCCAGCCAGCCCGGCATTATGTTCAGCTGATTGTCATAAGGGATACTCGTATGTATAATAATCGCGCTGAAGGCCATCTTGACCTCCTTTACGCACGCGTCGAACTCCGCCTGCTCAGCCGGAGCTAGGACCATGCGAAGATTCTTCATTTTTTTATCAAGGCTTCGATAGTCAAGATCGATCCGGCCTTTCTCTTGCATCTCCCGAGCGAAGACGTCGTGTGCAGTTTCGCTCCAGGATGCTATGTCCTTCAATTCAGAATTGAGCGCAGTCAGCGCTTGTTCGAATTGCTTTAGGCTCGCCATGTCTAGGCCGTCTGATCATGATCTCAGCAGGGTCAGCAGCCGCTCGCGAAGATCCTCAGCGCGGCGCGCGGCGGCGGCTACCTGCGCCGGCGGGGCGACTGATTTCGTCGCACCGCTCAGAACCCTCCGCAGTTCCGCGATCAGTCCCCTGATCCGGCCGGCTGAGTCACCTTTGAGTTCGTAGGTCTCGCTGAGCATTTCCCGCAGGTCGCGCGTGCCGAGTTCCAGTTGTGTCCAGTGCTCCTGGCTGAACGCGGCGCGGTCGAGTTGCTCGATCAGGGCGGATACCGAGCCCGGCCGCGCCTGTGGATCCGTTACCGGCGGTCTCGGCGGGGGCAACCTGAGCGGCGAAGGTATGGACTCCTTCTCGTATTTGCTGCAATATTCAGTAGCGGCCACCGCGGCCAGATCAAACAGCCAGTCATCTGTCTCGGCTATCTCCAGGGAATCGATCCTCCTCCCGATGAAGGTCAGCGCGCATCCGATGACTGACAGCTGACTCTGCGGGAACCAGTGATGCCCCCGCTCCTTGGACCTCGCCCACTCGTAACCGGTTTTCACGGTCCCATCGAATACCCTTTTGTAGCCTGCTATGTCGAAAGAGTCGACGCTATCCCGGCTGAAGGCAAGGAGCTTAATGAGGGATCGGCCGAATTCGGAGGAGGTTCTAATTCTCTTGAGGTGCCGGGTGGCAAGCGACAGTAGCAGGTACATCGGATCTCTGGCGAGAGGATATTCTGAACTCGAGGCGCCGTAGTCAATGAGCCAGTACTGCGCCGGCTGGATATCCTGAAACCCGGGAAGCTGCACGGGAATGAGGACATTGAATACACTCAGGTCGCCATGGCCGATCCCGACCACGGCACTCAGCTTCTCACCGTAACCTTCCGCTAGCATGCCGAATGGGTTCCTGAGAGGACGATCCCAGCCGGCCCGCTCGACCCACGGGGCATCCCAGTCGATGCCCGACCGGCTGGCAAAACTATGAAGGCTGCCATCGGGCTCGATCTTCTGCGGGCCCACTACCCGCCGCAAGAACTGCCCGGTATTAAGCTCCGCCTTCAGTTCCCGGTCGCCTTCGTTCCAATCGGCGAGCAGCGACTCGATGAGGGTCGCGCATATTTCCGGGAGTCGCTCATCGGTGACGTACTCGTCGAGCGACGGAGATGAAAGATCGCCTCCGGCGATTTCCATCAGCATGCCGCGCCAGTCCTGCAGCGGGAAATCGCGGTGTTTCCTGACCAGGTGCCTAGCCTTGAAAGCATCCGGCGCCAGCTCGTAGGCCCGGTCGATCCCCTGAACCTCGGATTGGCCCTGGCTACAGAACTTGAGAATTCTCTCCTTGCTGGAACGTCCGCTTAGCTTATCGTCTATCAACGCCACCGGCGAACCGCTGTAGCCACCGTCAAGCCATTTGACGAAGGTGATCTCTCGCGATTCCTGGTTTTCGATGAATGAACGAAGCGCATCCAGTTCGGCACGCGGAATTTTTCGCCACTCCGGGCTTTCATGGAGTGTGCCCATCTAATCTCCAGTGTGGTAGCTCTCGAGTGCCTGCGGTCCCGTGGTGGGCGATATGGCGTTTGCTGCGACTGCTCTTATTGAAGCAGTCTGCGCGCGGAAATCAAGCGATAGTATGTTCGACTTCGGCGTGCCAGGGGAGTTGTGGCATTAACCTGAGCGGGATGCCTCCACCGCCCCGTGCCTTAAGGAAGTGAATGTCCGGAGCGGGCAACCGGTAGGGAAATCGCCCTCCACGGCCAAAAGGCAATGAAGTGGAATAAAACACGCGATTGGGCGCCTAGCGATCTCAGTGTCATCCTTGTGGCGCCTGCTGCTAGTGGTAGGCGTGGGCTGCCGGTGACTCACTGACGATCTGCCCGTTCGTGGTGGCTTGTTGCAGACTTGTCCGTGGCGGCCCGGTGTGCCCGGGTCCCGGGGCGGCGTGGCTTGATAGGAGCCTGGACGCTTCCCTCAGCTGAGATATGCCCGCCGTGCCGGGACCCGGGTGCCTCCGCGTCGGTCTGGGACTGGAGATGCTGATGATGGTAATCGGGGTTGACCCGCACAAGCAGGCTCACACCGCGGTCGCGGCTGATGAACTGGGCCGTAAGAAGGCGCAGAAGACGGTGCGGGCGCGGCGGGACGGGCACCGGGAGCTGATCAGCTGGGCCCGGGAGCTGGCCCCGGCGGGACGGCTGCGGGCGGTCGAGGACGTGCGGCACGTGGCCGGCGGGCTGATCCGGTTACTGCTGGGAGCCGGGGAGCAGGTCGTGTTCGTCCCGCCGAAGCTGATGGCCGGGAGCGGCGCGGCGGCCGGGAGCGGGGCAAGTCCGACCCGGTCGACGCGCAGGCCATCGCCCGGCTCGCGCTGCGCGAGGAGGGCCGGCTGGCCGCCGCCCGTCTCGATGAGCAGGTTCTGGAGGTGCGGCGGCTGACTGACTACCGCGACGGGCTGGTCGCCGAGCGGACGCGGGTCGTGAACAGGCTGCGCTGGATGGTACACGACCTAGATCCCGCCCTGGCCCCGGCGCCGCGGTCGCTGGGTTCCGGCCGGGCCCGCGCGCAGCTGGAGGCCGGGCTGGCCGCTCTGCCCGCCAGCGCCGGACGGGCGGTCGCGCTGTCCCAGCTGGCCCGCATCACGGCCCTGTCCGCCGAGATCACAGACCTGGAGAAGGCCCTGGCCGCCCTGGTCACCGTCCTGGTCCCGGACCTGCTGGCCACCCCGGGAGTCGCCGTGATCACCGCCGCCAAGATCGTAGGCGAGACCGGCGATATCCGCCGGTTCCGCAGCCGGGCCGCCTTTGCCCGGCACAACGGCACCGCCCCCGTCCCCGCCTCCAGCGGCACCGGCGCAGACGGCCCGCAGCGCCTCAACCGCGGCGGGAACCGCCAGCTCAACGCCGCCCTCCACCGCATCGCCGTCGTCCAGGCCCGCTGCCACCCCGGAGCCGCCGCCTTGCTGGAGCGCCGCGGCCAGGACAAGCACGAGACCCGCAAAGCCAGCCTCCGCGTCCTCAAGCGCCACCTATCCGACGTCATCTACCGCGCCCTCAACGCCGACGCCTGGAGCCTCGACCAGCCTGCCCCGCACGCGGCTTGACATAGGAGCGTCTTCAATTTTGAGGGTTACAGGAATGGCGTGAGGTCCAGATGGGGCTTGGCGAGGAAGCCCTCCAGTAGGCCGGACCGGTACTGCATCCGCCGGATCCGGGTCTTGACCAGGCTGACCTTCCGTTATTCCCCTTGGCGCAACAAACTGTTACTAGGATTCCGCGTTACAAGATCCATGTTGCGGGTTCGCCAATGGTGATCTCCTGGGGCTTACCTGGCACTGCGCCAAGTCGTCGTATCTGATCTTGCGTTGCCCAGAAAATTTCTGGGCTACCGGCCTGCTTGAGTTCCTTGAGAACCTCATACTGCTCGGGCGTCGGGAGCAACTCATGGATATCAGCAATTCTAAGCTCCATTGACTGTGCCTGTTCACTGTACTTAAGGGGCCGGATATCCCGGCGAACGAAATCGTGAAAAATATAGGGAAACTGCGCTGCCGAAAGCATCCCTGGCTTAATTAGTTCCTCGCTAAACTCTCGCCACGGTGAGGTCTCTCTGGAGTGTCCTGATTCAAACCATTTCACAAAGGTAATCAATCTCCTGCCGCGAATGTGAATCCTGAGGTCATGACGACTTACTTCGTCTATTGGGATCAGGCTGTCATCTAGTGCGTGTATCTCGTCTAGAATCTCCTTGGCTCCTGGCGAGACCTTATACACACCACCTACAGGGCCATAAGTCGGTCGCCGGCGTGATCGCACCAGCAGGTATGTGTCATCTACCTTTATGCGGAAGAGGTAAGAGACTGATAGCCTAATTGAACGTCTCCAGTATCGGACAGAATACCACCCTAGCCTCAGGTAATGCACATTGGAGGCCACTGCATCCAGCAATGGGATTGTAATTGCTATCATCCCGCCTGTTATAAGAAGAAAAGGCACCGACGAAGGACTTATGAAAGGCAACGCTGCGGCGCCAATCGCAAGTACAAGGAGATAGATTAGAGCTCTTGCCAATTCAGCCCACCTTCAGGATGAGTACTCATAGCGCGTTGACCCCTCAAGGATGACACGATGCTGGATCATGTGCAGCAGTCAGCGCGGCAGAGAGCCACTTTGTCCCGCCGCGTCGGGCTTGTCGGCTGCGCGGGACCGGCCGACGAGTGCGGTCAAGTTGTACTGTGGAGCCTGTGCTGACCCGAAAATAGAACCTGATCTGGGCGGACGCACCTGGGGCCGCCGCGGCCATACCCCGGTGGTGACGGTGACCGGCGGGCACGACACGCGGGTGTCGCTGGCCGCGCTGCTCGCGGTCCGGCCCGGGCAGCGGCCCCGGCTGATCTACCGCACGCACCACGCGCGCCGCGGAGACAAGCGCAAGGGGTTCACCGAGCACGAGTACGCCCGCCTCCTGGACGCCGCGCACCAGCAACTCGGCGGCCCGGTCGTCCTGGTCTGGGATAACTTGAACACCCATACCAGCGGTGCTATGCGGGAGCTGATCGCGGCCCGGGACTGGCTGACCGTCTTCCAGCTCCCGCCATATGCCAGCGAGCTGAACCCGGTCGAGCCGGTCTGGTCAAACCTCAAAAGATCGCTGGCCAACCTCACCAAGCACAACATCAGCCAGCTGACCGCGCTGGTCAAGACGCGGCTCCGGCGGATGCAGTACCGGCCTGGCCTGCTCGAGGGCTTCCTCGCCAAGCCCGGGCTCGACCTCGCACCTCTTTGGTAACTCTCACAATTGAAGATCGTTAGCAGAGTGGATGTAGTCAGGGCTGGATCTGCCCCAGTGCCTCCTACAGCCGCTATGAGATCACTGGTGCGATCAACCCTGAAACCGTCAACGGGTATGTCACGCGCAGCTCGGTGACCTGTCTGCTGTATATATGGCAACGTCGTCCGATACCTCATCTCGCGCAGGCGAGGACCGCGGCGACGCTGACTCGCGATCTCAAAAGGCTGACCCGCCTGCAAAAGAGGCACCACTAGCAGGTTGAGAGCAGCAAGGAGACCAAATCTGGGGTCTTGCGCTGACCGCCTCAGCGCCCGTGACGCATTGCCGAAAGTCCACGCGACCCATCTCACCGATCCGCTATCCACAGCTGTAGACACCGCACAGAACACGGTGGCTCCGAGTGATTCATGGGTTGATCCGAAACTCACGAGACCAAGCGCGTCCTTGATGAACTGCTGCCAGCCGGGTGGGGAACTTAGACGCCGAAGGAGCGCCACGATGACATCTCCAGCAACCGCTGCCTCAAGGATCTCAGCTTCATCCAAGCTTAAGGGCTCTATCCGTCCACGCGCCCAGTAAAACAGCTCTACCTCTGCGCTCGCCGCATCAGTCCATGCATTGGCTGGCGTAGCACTCGGTCGCAGCAGAAAACCATTAAGCGATAGCATCTCACAGCCCTTATCGAGGGGCCCCTCATCGCCCCGTCACCGAATTATGCACCCCTGCCTGTCCTCTCGACTTTCGCAGTTTTACCGTGTCGAGCTTGGCGCTTGGTTAGTTCCCGGTTCGAGGGCCGGCGTAGAGAATGAAGGTCTCGTCGATCCCTTGTTCTGGGGTGCCGGTCGCGCCGCCGAAGGCGGCGGGGAGTTCGGTTTCGCTGTACTGGCCGGTGCTGGCCTTGTAGATCCCGATAGCCCATTCGTCGGGTGAGCCCTGGTAGCGCAGGCGGAGGATGGGCATGGCCTCGCGGTGCCCTGGCAGGAGCGCGTACACGTAACAGTACTGGCCGCGGTAGCGGACGAGGGGCTCGCCGAGGCGGGGCCAGCCTGCGGTGACGTGGGCGATGATCCGCTGGGTGACGGCATTCCGGGTCTGCGGGTCGGGTCTCTGCGGCACGATGTCCATCATGGCCGGCGTGCTGGCCCTTCCTGCTGCCTCCCCATGAGATGAAACGGGGTTCCCGCTGATGCTTCCGGATGCCGCGGCACCGGTGCCGGCGTCGCTGATGACGATGCTGGCCGCGTTCGCGCCGTTGTTCACCGCCCCGTCGTTCCGTACCTTCACGGCCCTGGCCTGCGGTTTCCTCGCGCAGTCCGGGAAGCGGACGGTGTGCGGCATGCTGACGGGGGCGGGCCTGTCGCGGCTGTGGCCGCACGACCGGGCACACTATTTCTTCGCCCGTGCCCGGTGGAACCCCGATGGCCTGGGGATATGCGCCGCGAAGCTGGTCATCTCCCTGCTCGTGCCGGACGGGGAGCCCGTGGAGGTCCTCGTCGACGACACCCTGTTCAGGAGACGGGGCAAGCGCGTGTGGGCAGCATCGTGGTTTCATGACGGGAGCGTGCAGGGACCAGCGAAAACAGGCTTCGGGAACAACTGGGTGGTCTTGGCGGTCCGGGTCCGGCTGCCCATGATCCGCCGTCCCGTGGCGGTGCCGGTGATGGCGAAGCTGGTGATCAAGGGCACCACGTCCGCCTCCCGGCTGTGGCTGGCCTGCCGCATGGTCACCCGGCTCGCGGCGGAACTGCCCGGCCGCCGGGTCAGCGTCACCGCCGATTCCGCCTACGCCGGTGAGGAGCTGAAGCACCTGCCGGACGGCGTGACCTGGACGACCAGGCTCCGCAGTAACGCCGCCCTCCATGACCTGGCACCGGAGCGCACCGGGAAGAAGGGCCGGCCGCGGAAGAAGGGAGACCGGCTGCCGTCCCTGAAGGCGATCGCCGGCAAAGCGAAGTTCTCGCAGGTCACGGTCACCCGCTACGGCAAGGCCGAGAGCATCGCCGTGGCCGCGGTCACCTGCCTGTGGTACTCCGTCACCGGCGCGGCACCCGTCACCGTCATCCTCATCCGCGACCGATCAAAAGCCGGCTTCGACCTCGCGCTCGTCACCACGGAGAAGAACCCGGGAATCGCGGAAGTAATCGAAAGATATGCTGCCAGGTGGGCAATTGAAGTCGCGATAGAAGACGCAAAGCAGCTGTTCGGCACCGGGCAGGCCCGCAACCGCACCGCCCGTGCCGTCGAGCGGACCGTCCCGTTCATGCTCGCCTGCCAGGCGATCGCTGTCTGCTGGTACGCCACCGTCGGCCACCACCCGGCCGACACCGAGGCCCGCCGCCTCGACGCCCCCTGGTACACGACGAAGACCGAACCGTCGACCGCCGACATGACCGCCAAGCTCCGCCGCGTCATCATCGCCGCCAAATTTAAGCGACTTCACCCTGACCAGCCAGAACCCGCAGAAATCCATGCCATCCGCCTGGCCTGGGAAGACGCCGAAGGCCTCGCCGCCTAAACCGCGAAAGCCGAGTGTCCTGGCGCAGGCCGAAATGCGCTGCTCCTTCGCGAAGAATGCGGGCGCCAGACTGCGTGGTCCAGTCGCTCTGATAGGACAGGAGCGGCGAAGAGCTATGGGTGCCAGTCCACGTCCTCATACCAGGTCACCTGCACAGCCTGCTCACCCGCGACCGCCTCGATCATCGCCAGCGTCTCGGCGCTGGCGGGGCGGCCAGGGTAGAGCAGTGCACCCACGATGCCCTCCCACCGTCCTGCTTCCATCTCTTCGATGGCGGTATCGAGATAGGCCTGCAGCTGACGCAGATGGCGGCGCAGGTTCCTCATCACGCGATCCGCCGGGATCGCGTCCCAGTCGGTCCCCTTGATTTCGATGATGACAAGCATCTGCTCATCACCGTCCACCTCCACGGCCAGATCGACGCACCCCCGGCCACCCCGGATGAGCCGCCAGTGCCGTTCCCTGAATCCCGATGCCCCGCGAGCCCGGCCAGGAAGGCTGACTGGACAGTCCGGTGGAAAGCCTGGCCCGCCGCCAGCCGCTCCACCCTCACAAGATCCTCCGCGCAGTGCCCTGTTCGCCCGTGGTTCAGCATCTCAGCTGATGAGCACACGGGCGACGGCAGTTAGCGCGCGTTCTGTCGGCGGCATGAGAGTGCCTTACGACGTTCGCTAGGTTCGGTGCTCGGGTTCCCAGACGGCGACGTACTCACCACCAGGCGAGCAGACGATCACCAGCCCACCGGGTCCTCGTACCTGCCACGCCTCATACATCGGGTGAGGCGGCACCGTCAGAGTCGCTGAGCCAAGACCAAGGACAAGCGTGCCGGTCGTCGCGATGTGACCAGACATGACCTCGCGATGGTTCAACGGCAATACGGAGCCTGTCAAACTGAATGAGACATCAGGCGGCTGGTTTTATCTGACGGGTCTCCTGGGTCTCAATGGTGGTGCGGGGCTTGTTGATCCACACTTTGGCGGGCAGGGCTGGGGCTGCCGGGCGCCGGCCGCGGAACCGGTCCGGGCGGGCGGCGAAGGCGTCGTCTAGCACCTGCTGGCGGCGAGCCTGGATGGCCCAGGCGGTGCCGTCATGGACTGAGGCCGGGGTGTGCAAGCCGATCCCGGAATGGCGGTGCTCATTGTTGTAGTAGGTGAAGAAGGCGTCGCAGAATTCGCGTGCTCCTTCCAGGGATGCGAAGCTGCCAGGAAAGACGGGGCAGTACTTGAGGGTCTTGAACGCCGCTTCCGAATAGGGGTTGTCGTTGGACACGTGCGGGCGGGAATGGCTGCGGGTTATCCTCAGGCCGGTCAGCAGGTCGCTGACGTTCTTCGAGGTCATCGAGGTGCCGTTACCGGCGTGGATGTACCGCGGTCTCGCGCCGCCGTCAGCGATGATCGCGTTGCGCATGAATTCTTCCGCGAGCATGCCAGTCTCGGTGATGTGCACCTCCTGGCGGATGACCTTGCGGGAGAAGATGCCGAGCATCACGTACAAGTCGAAATAGGTGCCGCGCCAGGGCCCTTTCAGCTTGGTGATGTCCCAGGACCAGACCTGGTCCGGGCCGTCGGCGACGAGCTCGGGTCGGACCCGCGGCGGGTGCTGCGCCTGGGCGCGGCGCTCGCGGACCTGGTCCGCGAGCGTAATCACCCGGTACCTGGTGCGGATGG
>WNGL01013965.1_pt1 | contig 10857 bp, 8 predicted proteins | sample 5400591 | NCBI WGS metagenome assembly WNGL01 (sample SAMN13153377, study PRJNA577476) | soil metagenome | isolation source: 80 cm soil or saprolite under Garry oak tree replicate 1 | place: USA:California | collected 2016-06-15
TCTTGGCATAATCCGGATCCAGCGCGTGCTCGGCATCGATGAACGCAGCAATTCCGCCTGCCTTCTGGGCATTCGCCACGGCGTGCAGCGCCAGGGAGGTCTTGCCGCTGCTTTCCGGGCCGTATATCTCGACGATGCGACCGCGCGGCAGGCCGCCGAGGCCCAGCGCCACGTCCAGCGCGATCGAACCGGTGGGGATCACCTCGACCGGGACCCGCGTCTCATCGCCGAGGCGCATGACCGAGCCCTTGCCGAACTGCCGCTCGATCTGGAGCAGCGCGGTCTCCAGGGACTTCTCCCTGTCGCCCGCCCGCTCCGGGCTCGGCTTGCTGTTTGCTGCCATGGGGGACTCCCTGCCGGGTTAAGGGGCCTGCGGGGACCTCCCGCACCGCCCAGGTCGTCTGAGTTTCGGTCCCGCCGGACATCCCCCCGGCGGTTATCGGTAGACACGGTATGCGCCGCCACTGACATTTCCGCCCGGCACCGCATAGTGCCTGGCCCAGGGGATCTTCACGGCCGTTTCACTGGTTTCCGGGGGACCCAGTGATCACCGTCACCTGACCACTATAGAACGAACGTGTATTCGATCATGAGCGACACGCCGAAAGCGGCGCAGAAATCCAGGAACTACCGGCCTCCCGGGCGGTCGGCCCGCACGGCCGGGTGATCCTCAAGGTCACACCGGACAAGGCCAACACTCCGCGCCTGCTCGGGCGCTAGCGGCCGACGCGCCTCAGCGCAGGTTCTGCGGCACCTTGAAGGTGTCGCCAACGGCCCGCCAGACCACCTTGGGGTCTACGCCGTCCGCCAGGGCGCGCTCGACCGTGAGCCCGTCGAGCTGGCCGAACACGAAGTCCTTGGCCACGCTCTGCGCATATGCCTCACCGAACTGCGCGTTCATCCGATCCCAGAATTCCGTCAGCCGCACGCGCCTAGGTTACTGCCGCCACGGAGTCGAACCGGCGCGGCGGCAGGGAGTGGGCCGGTGCTGGCCAGCCGGGACGGATAGGGGCATCCCTGGCGACTTTTCGCCCGATGTGTCGTTATTAAATACATGGGAAGTAGACGGGCTAGGCGCACTTCGTGATCTTGGTCGTGCGCCGTCCGACCAGAGTGCCGGCATAGCGGGGGCCGGCCGTGGCGGACACTGCGCGTGATGGAGGGCGGATGGTTGCGCCGACGGGGGTAAACGAGGGGCTTCCCGGCGAACCGGCGAAGGCCGGGCGGGCCGGGGCGGAGCTCGCGGAGCCGCAGGCAGCCGAGGCGGAAACGTCCGGGACCGAGACGTCAGAGACGGAGACGGCCGGAGCGGAGATGTCCGGGACGGAGACGGCCGGAGCGGCACCGGTCCAGGCGGCTGACGAGACTGAAGGGAAGGCTGCTCCGGCCGGGGTCATACCAGCCGAGGTAGTTCCCCCGCAGGCCGGGCCGGCGGAGGAAGAAAGAGTGCCGGCCGGGCCGGCGGATGCCGCGTCAGCCGGGGCCGCCCCGGCCGGGACGGGGTCAGCCGAGGAAACCGGGGACTGGGACGCCGAGGAGGTCAGCCGGGATGTCAGCCCGCTTGCGGTGGTCGGCATCATCCTCGGCGTCATCGCCCTGGTCGGGGTGGCCGCGGGGGTGCTGGCCGTGGTCACGCACGGGTTCCGGCCCAAGACGGTGGTCACCTACCGGCCAGCCGCCGTGTTCGGGCTGCGGCCCGGCCAGTGCGTCAACATCGGGTCGGACGCCCTCAAGCCCACCGTTCTGTCGTGCGCGCGCCCGCACGACGCCGAGGTGTTCGCCGTCTTCACCCTGCCGGCCGCGCCGTGGCCCGGCACGTCGGCGGTGCGGGTGGACGCGGACAACGGCTGCGCCAGCCGGTTCGGCAGCTACATCAACCCGCAGCTCGCGACGGCCGGCCTGACCCAGGAATTCGTCTACCCGAACCGGGCCGCCTGGCAAGCCGACCAGCGCACCGTGGTGTGCGAGGTCAGCGCGGTGGACGGGCGGCTCACCGGTTCGGTTCGCGGGAACGGGTGACCCACTCGCCGCGCCGCATCACCGCACGCAGCCCGAACGCCTCGTCGCAGACTACGAGGTCCGCGTCCAGGCCCGGGCACAGGGCGCCGGTACGGCCGGCCAGGCCGAGCACGCGGGCCGGATTGGTGCTGGCCGCAGCGGCCACGTCGGTGACCGGCAGGCCGGCCGCGACGGCATGGCGGACGACGCTAGCCATGGTGGCGGTCGAGCCGGCGATCGCACCGGACACGCGGGGCCCGGCACCGGCGCCAGGCCCGGCACCGGCGCCGGCATCGCCGGCGAGGCGCGCCACTTCCCCGGCCACGTCGACCCACATCGAACCGAGCCGGTAACGGCCATCCGGCATCCCGGCCGCCGCCATCGCGTCGGTGATCAGGACCAGCCGCCCGGGGCCTGCCGCCCGGGCCACCAGGCGGATCGCGGTGTCGTGCAGGTGCACGCCGTCGGCGATCACCTCGCAGCTGACCTCGTCCCGGTCGAGCAGCGCGCCGACTGGGCCCGGCTCGCGGTGATGCAGCGGGCGCATGCCGTTGAACAGGTGCGTGGCGTGGCTCGCGCCGGCGTCGACGGCCGCCGAGGTGACATCCGCGGTGGCGTCGGTATGGCCGACCGCGGCGATGACCCCGGCCTGGACCGCCGCCGTGATCAGGTCGGTGGCGCCGGGGAGTTCGGGGGCCAGGGTGATGACGCGCAGGTGCCCGGCGGCCGCCGCGTGCAGCGAGGCGAAGGCGGCGACGTCCGGCGCGATCATGTGCCGCGGATCCTGGGCGCCGCACCTGGCCGCGGCGAGAAACGGCCCCTCCAGGTGGAGGCCGGCGATGACGCCCTCGGCGGCCAGGCCGGCCAGCATCGCGGCCCGGGCCTCCAGGTCGGCCAGTGGCGCGGTGACCAGGCTGGCCAGCATGGTGGTGCTGCCGTTCCGGCGGTGAAACGCCGCGGCGCGCCTGGCATCCTCGGCCGTTCCCTCGGTGAACGACGTGCCCCCGCCGCCGTGCACATGCATGTCGACGAATCCCGGCAGGACCCAGGCGCCGCCCAGGTCGGTGAGCGGAAGCCTGGTCGGCCCGGGCGGCTCGCCCAGGCCCACCGCATCGATACGGCTCCCGGCCAGCCGGATCCAGCCGGGGCTCAGCACGCCGTCCGGCGTGACCACGCGGCCGCCGGACAGCGCACCAGACGGGGGCAGGCTCATCCAGTGAGGATGACAGACCGCGACAGGGCGCGGGGCTGGTCCGGATCGATGCCCTTCCGCTCGGCGAGCGCGGCGGCGAGCCGCTGCGCCCCGATCAGCGCGACGAGCGGGTCGACGTCCGATGCGATCACGGTGGCCCCGGTGCGGCCGGCGTCGGCGAGCAGGTCCGACGGCACCTCGCCGAGCGCCCACACCACAGTGTTCTCGTCGCTGACGCTGATCGGGCCGTGCCGGTATTCCATCGCCGGATACGACTCGGCCCAGGTACGCGAGGCCTCGCGTAGCTTCAGCGCCGCTTCGTCGGCCACCGGGGCGGCCCAGCCGCATCCGAGGAACGTGAACTCGGCCCGTTCGGCCAATTCCGGCGGCAACCGGCGGGCCACCTCACGCTCGGCCTCAGCCGGCAGGGACCGGACGTCTGTCCCGAGCTGCGCCCGGAGCAGCACGATCGAGCTGGTGATGAACCGGCTGGAGACGACCGAGCGCTCATCGGCGAAGTCGAGCAGGACCACGTGACGGGCCTCGCGGGCGAGCGGCGCGTCCGCCTCGGCGGTGATGGCGGTCGCCGGGGCGTCCCGCGGCGCGGCGCGCAGGGCGTCGAGCACCTCGGTGGTGGTGCCGGTGCGGGAGATGTACACCAGGCGGTCGTACCGCCGGGCGGCGGGCGCCTCCGACGCGGGGAAGGCGTCGGTCTCGCCCTGGCCCGCGGACTCGCGCAGGGCCGCGTAGCAGCGCGCGACGTTGAGCGACGAGCCACAGCCGATCGCGGCCACCCGCTCCCCCGGCCCGGGCAGCGCGGTCCCCGCCGAACCCGCCATCTCGATCGCCCTGGACCAGCACCCGGACTGGCTGGCGATCTCGTCGGTCAGATAGCTCATCACGCCCCAATCGATCATCTGCTATGCACGTTTTTGTTCGATATATGCCCTATATGAGCATTATAGGTCAGGGTTGGTGATCGCGGAATGGGTGAATCACAGGAGGGCGCACCGAGGCCAGGGAACTGCGTGCCGGGCGAACGCCGCCTTCCGGCACAACAGCGCCGGCCAGGCGCCCTAGCTCGATGATGCCCGTGTGTACCGCGGTACCCGCGAGAGCCGTGGTGCTGGGCACAGCCAGCCCGTTCGGCTGGAAAGGCTCCCCGGCGGCGGGCGGTCAGGCGGTGATGACGCGGATGCCGCGCTCGGTGAACGCGGCCAGCAGGTCGGGGCGGGCGTCGCGGTCGGTGACGATGACGTCGATCTCGTCGGTGGCGCAGACCCGGGCGAACGCGCGCTGGCCGAGCTTGGAGCTGTCGGTCACGATCATCACCTGCTCCGCGCGGGTGGCCATGAGGTGGTTGATGCTGGCCTCGCCCTCGTGATGGGCGGTCGCGCCGGTCCTCGGGTCTAGCGCGTCCACGCCGAGGATGGCCCAGTCGAGGGTCAGTTCGGCCAGGACGAGCGAGGCGAGCGGGCCGATCAGCTCGTAGGACTGGCCGCGGGTCACCCCGCCGGTCACCACGATCTTGATGTGCTGGCGGACGGCGAGCTCGTTGGCGATGTTCATCGCGTTTGTCACCACCGTGACGGCCGGCGCGCCGTCGCCGTCCTGCAGGTCGGGGCGGGTGGCCAGGGCCCGGGCGACCTCGCTGGTGGTGGTGCCGCCGTTCAGCGCCACCGACGCTCCGGGGGTGAGCACGGCGGCGGCCGCGCGGCCGATGCGCTGCTTCTCCGGGCCGTGCCTGGCGGTCTTGTACCGCAGCGGCAGGTCGTAGGAGACGTGCCCGGACGTGGCGCCGCCCCTGGTCCTGGTCACCAGCTGCTGCTTGGCCAGCTGATCCAGGTCCCGGCGGATAGTGGCCTCCGAGACACCGAGCGCCCGGGCGGCCTCGGCCACGGTGAGCTGCCCGTCGCCGGGTAGCAGGTCAAGCAGGGCGTTCCAGCGCTGATACCTCGCCACGGAATCGGACCTCCCCAGGAACGCGCAAGCCATCTGCGCGATTATGCGCAGTTTATGGCCGCACGACGCATTCGCGATACAGCGGGGAGCGGAATTTTGTCAGCAGCCAGGAATGTCGGTGGGGCGAGGCAGTATGGAGGGATGGCAAGAAATTCGTCCGTTACCGGCGACGACCCGCGCGACGGGTTCTCGCCGGCCACGCGAGCGTGGTTCGACGGGGCGTTCGCGGAGCCGACGCAGGCCCAGGCGGGGGCGTGGCGGGCGATCGGCAAGGGCGAGGACACGCTGGTCGTCGCGCCGACCGGTTCGGGCAAGACGCTGGCCGCGTTCTTGTGGGCGATCGACAAGCTGGCGGCGTCACCGCCCGCCGACCCGAAACGGCGTACCCGGGTGCTCTACATCTCCCCGCTCAAGGCGCTCGCCGTGGACATCGAGCGGAACCTGCGCGCCCCGCTGACCGGGATCGGGCACGCCGCGCACCGGCTGGGCCTGGACGAGCCGGACATCGCGGTGGCGGTGCGCACCGGCGACACCGCCGCCGAGGAACGCAGGAAGCTGGCCACCAAGCCGCCGGACATCCTCATCACCACACCGGAATCACTGTTCCTGCTGCTCACCTCGCAGGCCAGGGAGACCCTGCGCGGGGTTGAGACGGTCATCGTGGACGAGGTGCACGCCGTGGCCGGCAACAAGCGCGGCGCCCACCTGGCGCTGTCCCTCGAGCGCCTCGACGCGCTGCGAGGGGACGCACCCCCCGCCCAGCGGGTGGGGCTTTCCGCGACCGTGCGGCCGGTCGAGGAGGTGGCCACCTTCCTCGGCGGCAGCCGGGCGGTCACCGTGGTGCAGCCGCCCAGCCCCAAGCGCATCGAGCTGCAGGTCGTCGTCCCGGTGGAGGACATGACCGAGCTGGACACGATGCCGGGGCGCGGCTCCGGCGGCGACGTGGAGGGGGACGGGGAGGTGGGTGGGCCGGCGCCGCGGCGGTCGATCTGGCCGCACGTCGAGGAGCGGGTGCTCGACCTGATCGAGCAGCACAAGTCCACGATCGTGTTCGCGAACTCGCGGCGGCTGGCCGAGCGGCTGTGCGGCCGGCTGAACGAGCTGGCGGCCGAGCGGGAGGAGCAGGCCCAGGAGGCGGCCCTGGCGCGGAAGAGCGCCCGGCCCCCGGCCGAGATGATGGCGCAGGCCGGGGCCGCCGCGGGCGCGCCCGCGGAGGTCGCCCGGGCGCATCACGGCTCGGTGTCCCGGCAGGAGCGGGCCGAGATCGAGGAGGCGCTCAAGGCGGGCCGGCTGCCCGCCGTGGTGGCCACCTCCAGCCTGGAGCTGGGCATCGACATGGGCGCGGTGGACCTGGTCGTGCAGGTCGAGGCGCCGCCCTCGGTGGCCAGCGGGCTGCAGCGGGTCGGCCGGGCCGGGCACAACGTGGGCGACGTCTCCCGCGGCATCATCTTCCCCAAGTACCAGGGCGACCTGGTCCAGTCGGCCGTGGTGGCCGAGCGCATGCGGGCTGGCGCCATCGAGGAGCTGAAGATCCCGCACAACCCGCTGGACGTGCTGGCCCAGCAGATCGTCGCGATGACGGCGGTCGACGACTGGCTGGTGGATGAGCTCGAGCAGACGGTCCGCAAGGCCGCGCCGTTCGGCGGGCTGACCAGGCCGATCCTGGAAGCGGTGCTGGACATGCTGGCCGGGCGCTACCCGAGCGAGGAGTTCGCCGGGCTGCGGCCGCGCATCGTCTGGGACCGGGTGGCGGGCGCCATCCGGGCCCGGCCCGGCGCCCAGCGGCTGGCCGTCACCAGCGGCGGCACCATCCCCGACCGCGGGCTGTTCGGCGTGTTCCTCGCCTCCGATACCGGCAAGCAGCCGCGCCGGGTCGGCGAGCTCGACGAGGAGATGGTGTACGAGTCGCGGGTCGGCGACGTGTTCGTACTCGGCGCCAGCTCGTGGCGGATCGAGGACATCACGCCGGACCGGGTGCTGGTCACGCCCGCGCCGGGGCAGCCGGGCAAGCTCCCGTTCTGGCATGGCGACACCCCTGGGCGGCCCGCCGAGCTCGGCCGGGCCATCGGCGCGGCCTGCCGTGAGCTGTCCGCGGCCGGGGAGCAGGAAGCGGCGGCCAAGCTGGAGCGGGCCGGCCTCGACGCGCTGGCGGCGCGGAACCTGATCAGGTACCTCGCTGACCAGCGGGCGGCCACCGGCTACGTGCCCGACGACCGGACGCTGGTGGTGGAGCGGTTCCGGGACGAGCTCGGCGACTGGCGGGTGGTGCTGCACAGCCCGTACGGCGACCGGGTGCACGCGCCGTGGGCGCTGGCCATCGCGGCCCGGCTGCGCGAGCGGTATGGCGGCATGGACGTGCAGGCGCTGCACACCGACGACGGGATCATCATCCGGGTACCCGACTCGGACGAGCCGCCGCCCACCGGCATCGCGCTGCTCGACCCGGACGACGTGGGCGACCTTATTACCGCCGAGGTCGGCGCCAGCGCGCTGTTCGCGTCCAGGTTCCGCGAGTGCGCCAGCCGGGCGCTGCTGCTGCCGCGGCGCAACCCGGGCCAGCGCACGCCGCTGTGGCAGCAGCGGCAGCGGTCCGCGCAGCTGCTCGAGGTGGCCAGCCAGTACCCGGCGTTCCCGATCGTGCTGGAGACCGTCCGGGAGGTGCTTCGAGACGTCTTCGACGTGCCCGCGCTGACCGGGCTGCTGCGCGACATCGCGGCCCGCAAGGTGCGCGTGGTGGAGGTGGAGACGCAGACACCCAGCCCGTTCGGTAAGTCCCTGTTGTTCAGGTATGTGGGCGCGTTCATGTACGAGGGTGACGCGCCGCTGGCCGAGCGCCGGGCGCAGGCGCTGTCGCTCGACCCGGCCCTGCTGGCCGAGCTGCTCGGCCAGGACGGGCTGCGTGAGCTGCTCGACCCGGCCGTGATCGCGGAGACCGAGCGCGACCTGCAGCACCTGTCGGCGTCCCGGCGCTGCCGCGACCTGGAGGGGGTTGCCGACCTGCTGCGCACGGCCGGGCCGCTGACCGCGGACGAGGTGACGGAGCGGTGCGCCGACCCCGGGGCCGCGCACGACTGGCTCGGGGAACTGTCGGCGGCGCGCCGCATCATCGCCGTGCGGATCGCGGGCCAGCCGATGCGGGCCGCGATCGAGGATGCGGGGCGGCTGCGGGACGCGCTCGGGGTGCCGCTGCCGGTCGGCGTGCCCGAGGCGTTTACCGAACCGGTGGCGGACCCGCTCGGCGACCTGATGGCCAGGTACGCGCGGGCGCACGGCCCGTTCACCGCCGACGCGGTGGCCGGGCGGTACGGGCTCGGCGTGGCGGTGGTGACGCTGGCGCTGCGGCGGCTGGTGGCGGGCGGCCGCGTGGTCGAGGGTGAGTTCCTGCGGGCTGATCTGGCCGGGGCCGGAAACACCGAGTGGTGCGACGCCGAGGTGCTGCGGCTGCTGCGGCGGCGGTGCCTGGCCCGGCTGCGCAAGGAGGCCGAGCCGGTGCCGCCCGAGGTGCTGGCCAGGTTCCTGCCCGCCTGGCACGGGATCAGCGGGTCAAAGGGCCCCGGCGCCTCCGGGTCCGGCCGGAGGCGCGCGGACGCGGGCGCCGTCCTGGAGGTGATCGAGCGGCTGGGCGGGGCGCCGGTGCCGGCCTCCGCGCTGGAGACGCTGGTGCTGCCCGGGCGGGTCGCGGGCTACTCTCCCGCCCTGCTGGACGAGCTGACCTCGGCGGGCGAGATCGTCTGGGCCGGGGCCGGGGCGCTGCCCGGCGGCGACGGCTGGCTGGTGCTCGCACCCGCCGACGGCGCGTCGCTGCTGCTGCCCGAACCGGCCGAGGTGAGCATGACCCCGCTGCATTCGGCGGTGCTCGAGGCGCTCGGCGGGGGCGGCGCGCTGTTCTTCCGCATGCTCAGCGACCGGGTCGGCGGCCTGCTGGACGGCCCGCAGCCCCGCAGCCCACCGACGCCGAGGTCGCCGACGCGATCTGGGACCTGGTCTGGGCCGGCCTGCTCACCAACGACACGCTTGGCCCGCTCCGGGTGCTGCTCGGCGGGGCACCGCGGCGGGCTGCCGCGCCCGCACGCGCCGTGCCGCGGCCGCGTCCGGGCCGGGGCGGCCGTTACGGCTTCGGCCGGCCGTCCATGCCGACGCGCACCGGGCCACCCACGGTCAGCGGCCGGTGGTCGCTGCTGCCGCCGCGCGACGACGTCGACCCCACGCTGCGAGCGCACGCGCTCGCGCTGACCTTGCTCGAGCGGCACGGCGTGCTGACCAGGGGCGCCGTGGCCGCCGAACGGATCGCGGGCGGCTTTGCCGCGGTCTACCCGGTGCTGCGGGCGATGGAGGAAGCCGGCCAGGCCCGGCGCGGCTACTTCGTCGAGGGTCTGGGCGGGGCGCAGTTCGCGCTGCCCGGCGCGGTGGACCGGATGCGGGCACAGGCCGAGCCGAAGGGCAACAAATCTCCCGAACGGGCCTTGGTGCTTGCCGCGGCGGACCCGGCTCAGCCCTACGGGGCGGCGCTGCCCTGGCCGGACCGCCCGGGCGAGACGCCATCGTCGCACCGGCCGGGACGCAAGGCGGGTGCGCTGACCGTGCTGGTCGACGGGTCGCTGGTGCTGTACGTCGAGCGTGGCGGCCGGACCCTGCTGTCCTGGACCGACGATCCGGAGCGGCTGGCGCCCAGCGCGGTGGCGCTGGCCGCGGCGGTCCGGGACGGCGCGCTCGGGCGGCTGACGGTGGAACGCGCCGACGGGGAGCGGGCCGGCGGCGACTCGCCGCTGACGCAGGCCCTGGAGGCAGCCGGGTTCCGGCCCACGCCGCGCGGACTGCGGCTCCGGGCCGGGTAGGCTTCGCCTGGCCGGTGATGCCTGAGCGCCACACGACGGCGCGGCCGGACAGGTAGGGTTGCCCAGGTACGACAGCGTTCCCTGTGGGGGGATGATGACAGAGCACTCATCAGGCCAGGGCCGGGACAACGACTGGAACCGCAGCTACGGTTCCAGCGAGCAGTACCCCGGTGAGCAGTACTACGGTTCGGGCTCGTCCGGATCGTCCCGGTCAGGTTCGGGCGGTTCGGGCTACGGGGCCGGCGGCCAGGGCAGCGGAGCAGGCGCCGCGCGACCAGCGCCGGGGACGCCCGGCCAGCCTGGCGCGCCCGGGCCGGGCATGCCGACCGCCCCGATCTGGCAGCCCGCACCGGGCCAGGGCAGCCCGGGGCAGGGCGCGTCGGCGCCAGGTACCCCTGGTCAGGGCATTCCGGGGCAGGGCATTCCCAGGCACGGTGGGTTCGGGGCGGGCGCAACGCCGCCGGGCGCAACGCCGCCGGGCGCGACACCGCCGGGTGCGATGCCGCCGGGCGGGGTGCGGCCGATGGGTCCGCCGGCCGCGGCGTCGCGGGGCGCGGACTCGCGGGGCTTCCTGAGCGCGCTGTTCGACTTCAGCTTCACCTCGTTCGTGACCACCCGGATCATCAAGGTCCTCTACGTCTTGATCACGGTGCTGGTCTCGCTGGTGGCGCTGTTCTACACGATCATCGCGTTCCGGCAGGGCACGGGGTTCGGCCTCCTGGTGCTGATCATCGGGGACCCGCTGTACATCATCATCGTGATGGCGTTCTGGCGGCTTGTCCTGGAGGCGTTCGTGGTGGTGTTCCGGATAGCCGAGGACGTCCGGGCCATGCGCGAGCGCGGCGGCCGCTGACGCGCCTCTGGTTCACG